>OJHK01001504.1_pt1 | contig 10758 bp, 8 predicted proteins | sample 1595161 | NCBI WGS metagenome assembly OJHK01 (sample SAMN05416842, study PRJEB24817) | seawater metagenome | isolation source: Sea water | place: Canada:Atlantic | collected 2013-07 | reverse complement strand
ATGTGTATAAGAGACAGGCCATTGCTGTGTTAACTGCCCACTTTGCAATGTAAGTGATTTTACCAAACGTAAATTTGGTAACCAGACCAATTGATACCCCTGATGCTGACCTTTCAATGCATTACCTTTCAATGCATTACCTTTCAATGCATTACCTTTCAAAGCCTTGCCTTTCAAAACATAGTGCTCTTCCAGTAAACAACCCGAGCCTTTTTGCTCGACCAATTGCATCTGATTAAATGCGGGTATGGCAACCAACTGATAAACGTCTTGCCACTGTGGCTGATACCTTAACTCATTCGGTTGATAGTCAATAATATGCTGATACTTGTCAAACGCTCTGCTGAGCGATAAACGATTAGCATGTAATGACCAAATGTCATTCACGCCTTTATCAACATTGCGCTGTAAAACTTGATTTTTATTACGGTGTAATTCGAATAGTTGTTTAACTGACCGATGTTCCAATGCTTGGTGGCTAGTTTGCGTATCAAGTTGATAATAAGCACTGATCACATCAGTAGAAATTTCGCACTCATTGGCACTAACCGTTAATGATAAGGTGAATAATAAGGCGGCAATAATTTTCATAATAAAACCTATTAAAGCATGTTGTTGTGTAGTTATAAAACGATGACTAGCCAGCATGATTGATAAATATAGTGAATCCAGACTAGCGAAAAAGGAAGTTGCCATTTTTATAATGACAACTTCTCTAGATAACCTGAACTCTGGATAAGCAGCACTTGCTCAATCCTCCCTTTTAACCCATTTTCTGCGTTAAAACGTCGATAAATAGCGCGCTATTCATAAACGTTTTGCCTTGGAAATGGCATAAAATGAAGCATTGATTGTGTCTACTCGTGATGTTCACCTTGCTATAGTATTTATTTTGTCACCTAAGCTTTTAATTCACTTGAGTATCAAGCACTCATTATCCAGAGTTCAGGTTAGATATTAAACACCTGCCTTTAAAATAAAAAACTGATTAATATTGTTTTTATTTATCCTTAAAAACTTGACTTAAATCAAAAAGAGCTTACAATTTTCACAAATTACTGAAAATTCAGAAAACACGAAAATGAAAATTACTGCAATGACACAATCATTAGTTTTGCACTTTGGCGAAATGGGCTCACGTTGGGGATTAAACAGAACATTAGGCCAAATGTACGCTGTAATTGTACTAACAGAAGCACCGCTTAATGCTGACCAAATTAGTGAAGCGTTACAAATATCTCGTTCGAATGTCAGTATGGGCTTAAAAGAACTTAAATCATGGAACCTGATCAAGTTACATCATATTCCAGGCGACCGAAAAGAGTACTTTTCAGCACCAAATGATATTTGGGAAATAGCTCGCACATTAGTTGTTGAACGCAGAAAGCGCGAACTAGATCCTACGCTTTCAACTTTGCGTGATGCACTGATGGAGCAGCCCAGTAACGAGTCTGATGAATATACTCAAATGCGCGTAAAGCAAATGCATGACTTAATGGAAATGGTCACGCTTTGGACAAATGAAATGCAGGGTATGTCGTCAGAGAAATTAGCTACCTTACTAAAAATGGGTGAAGGGATTAGCAAAATTTTAGATGTAAAAGACAAGCTATTACTCAGGTAATTTTCAGCACAACCTTAGCGATTACTTCGCATTGAATAACTTTACTTAAAATTTAACTTACACAAATAAACTTACACTATTTATTTTCACGCTAACTATATAACCTAATGGAGTACATCAAGTGTTAGATGCATCTGTAATTGCTAATGACACAAGTTTCATGCTTTCTCGCATCCAATTTGCTGCCAATATTAGTTTTCATATTTTATTTCCTACCATCAATATCGCACTATGCTGGGTATTGTTGTTTTTCAAAATCCGTTTTAACCAAACCCAAGACGATAGTTGGTTACGAGTTTATCGATTTTGGGTCAGAATATTTGCCTTAACCTTTGGTATTGGTGTGGTTAGTGGTATTACCATGTCATTCCAGTTTGGTACTAATTGGCCCGGATACATGGAAACCGTCGGCAATATTGCCGGTCCTTTACTTGGTTATGAAGTAATGACAGCATTCTTTTTAGAAGCGTCTTTTCTTTCCATTATGCTTTTTGGCATGGACAGAGTATCGAATCGTGTTCACACCATAGCCACGGTATTAGTGTCTTTTGGTACTACGTTATCGGCATTTTGGATTTTATCACTAAACTCTTGGATGCATACGCCAGCAGGGTTCGAAATGATTGATGGCGTGGCTCATGTAACAAGCTGGCTTGAAGTAATATTCAACCCTTCTATGCCTTATCGTTTTATGCATATGCTGCTCGCTTCAGGGTTAACAACGGCATTTCTAATTTCTGGCATTTCAGCCTACAGGCTTATAAAAGGCGATAATAAAAAGTCTGTTAAACAAGCGCTCAATTTTTCCGTGGTTTTGGCCGCTGTTTTAATTCCAATACAAATTTTTGTTGGTGATTTACACGGCTTAAATACTTTTAAAAATCAACCGGCAAAAATTGCCGCGATGGAAGGTGTATGGGATACAGAAACCCATGTTCCCTTATTATTGTTTGCTTTGCCAGATGAAGAGAATCGAGAGAACCATTTCGAGGTTAAAGTGCCTAATATGGCGAGTATTATTCTAACTCATGATTCTGCAGGCGAAATACAGGGCTTGAATAGCTTTGTAGATAAACATCCTCCTGTTGCGCCGGTATTTTTCAGCTTCAGAATAATGATAGGTGTTGGCGTATTAATGCTGCTATTTTCTTGGTTCGCTACTTACCAATATGTTATTAAAAAACGCTACCCCACTTGGCTATTAAAGGCAGGTGTTGCCATGACATTTTCTGGCTGGTTCGCCACACTTGCCGGCTGGTATGTCACTGAAATTGGTCGACAACCTTATTTAGTTACTGGGGTATTAAGCACAAAAGACGCGGTAACCACTACGCCACCCGAAAATATCGTGATGTCTTTAACTTTATATTTGGTGATCTATAGCTTTTTATTGATTGCCTATATTCGCACTTTATTTGTTATGGCAAACCGAGCTGTAATATTAGAGCAATCAAATGCAACATTAACCGAGTCAGGTTCTTCTATTGAGCCGCAAGTTCCCTTAACTGAAGAAGGAGCGAAATAATGACAGCTACACCAATAGATTGGCTACCCATCGTTTTTGTCGGCTTAATGGGCCTTTCGTTTTTAATTTACGCGATACTTGACGGTTATGATTTGGGCGTGGGGGTTTTATTACCCTTAGATAACCAAGAACAACGCGATACCATGATCTATTCAATTGGGCCATTTTGGGATGCTAACGAAACTTGGTTAGTTATGGCTATTGGCTTATTGCTAATTGCTTTCCCAAAAGCACACTCTATTATTTTTCAGGCCTTGTATTTACCTACAGCTTTAATGTTAGCGGGATTAATTTTACGTGGGGTTTCATTTGATTTTCGTACTAAAGCACCAAGTCACGATAAGAAAAAGTGGGACCTAGCGTTTAAATTTGGCTCTTTACTAGCCACATTGTCTCAAGGTTATATGCTAGGGCGATATATTACATCATTTGAAGATACCTGGTTATCATTCGGTTTTTCTGCCTTATCAGCTATTTGTGTTACCGCAGGTTATTGTTTTATTGGCGCAGCATGGTTGGTTATGAAAACTGAAGGTGAATTACAACGTAAAGCCGCAAAGTGGGCAAAATATACCAACGTATTAATGGCCTTTGGAATTATTGCTGTATGTATAACCAATTTATTAATTGATCAACAAATTATGGACAAATGGTTAGGTGGTATTCAAGCTATATTAATTGTGCCATTAACATTTTTACTTGGCTTTACCTTTATTACCGTACATCGATACCTAGGTAAAGTGCCTATGGAGAATGATCTAGGTTGTTGGTTGCCATTTTTAGCCGCTATTTTGTTATTTATTCTGTGCTTCTGTGGTTTGGGTTATAGTTTTTACCCTTATATAGTGCCTTTTCATTTAACAATATTTGAAGCAGCAAGCTCAAGAGAGTCGTTATGGTTTATCTTCGTTGGCGCTGCGGTGGTATTACCTATGATCGTTGGCTACACAATATTTTCTTATAAAGTGTTTTGGGGTAAAACTACCAAGCTCAACTATTAAGCCTAGCGACTAAACTTAACGTGCAAACTTAACGAGTAAAAAACTACCAGGCCTGGTTACAAACCTTAAACACTAAGCCTGGTAGTGAAAATTTTTAGCTAATCTTAACCTTTAAACGTAGTCACTAAGTTAAAAGGTAAAGCAAAGCATATAAAACTGTATGAAAAGAGTGCAAATAGTCACTAGGCTATCACTGATAATTTTTGCTAGAATACGCGCCATATTCTAGACAGAACTCATTTATTCGCTCCGTTATTAACTTAGCAGAGCTTGGAGATAGCAATTTATGCCAGCTTATGCCGTAGGTCACAAAGTACCTGATTCAGATTCAATTTGTTCAGCCATTGCGCTTTCATATTTAAAAACCACTATTGGTGAAGATGTGAGACCAGCACGTTTAGGTGAACTTTCACCTGAAACTGCATTCATTTTAGAAAAGTTTGGCCTAGATCAGCCTGAACTTAAATTGAGCTATGCTGACACCGACGGTATTTACGTTGTTGATCACTCAGACCGCATTCAAGGCCCTGATGACATTGACGATTCAACTGTTCTCGGCATTATTGATCACCACAAATTGGGTGATATTACAACGTCTACGCCTTTAGAAATTTGGGTTCGCCCTGTTGGTTGTACTAATACCATTATTAAAATGATGTATGACTTTCACGGTGTTGAAATTCCTAAAAATATCGCTGGCGCTATGATGTGTGCAATTTTATCTGACACGGTAATTTTTAAATCGCCAACTTGTACTACGGCTGACATTAAGTGTGTTGAAGCTTTGGCTGAAATTGCCGGTATTCAAGATTACAAAGCCATGGGTATGGAGATGTTCACGGTTAAGTCATCGGTTGCTGGCACGCCAGTACGTGAACTTGTATTACGTGACTTTAAAGATTTCAATATGAGCGATAACATTGTTGGCATTGGCCAACTTGAAGTTATTGACTTAGCTTTGTTTGACGAAATGAAAGCAGATTTGTACGCTGACTTACAAGCAGTTAAAGAAGAAGGTAATCGTCATACTGTGATGTTATTACTTACTGACATTATGCAAGAAGGCTCTGAGTTACTCGTTGTGAGTGACGATACTAACATTATTGAAAAAGCTTATGATATAACGCTTGTTGACGGCAAAGCTTGGTTACCAGGTGTAATGAGTCGTAAAAAGCAAGTTGTACCACCACTGCAAAACACTTTTGCTAAGTAAACAGCAATAATATCCTAAGCAGTTATACAATTATCAAGCCTGACAATCGTCAGGCTTTTTTAATTACACAGACTCTGAGAACGTTTCGCTTATTATTTCTAACTGAGATTAATTACCGGTAGAACTTTCCTGAATGAACAATACAATAAAGCATTTTTAATCACTCCTTTATGTAAGCTAAAAATAAACTAAGTTGCTCTCAAAAAATATATTTTTGTTTTAATTTGTGCTTTTAGTTATGTTTTTAATTATCCCATTGCCTCTTTGCTGAACCACCTTTTATAGGGCTGATACCTGTCGTATAACCAATTAAAAACAAACGTATAAAGTAATATAAAGATTAAAAATCCGGCCTCTAAAGTAATCGCTGCTAACCAAGATATTTTTAAATACCAAGCTAAAACCGGCAACGTAATGATCACCATACCGAACTCAAAACCGCTGGCGTGTATACCTCTTACAACGACGCTTCTGTCAATGCGGTTTCCGCCCATTAACTTATCAAAAATTATGTTGTAAATATAATTCCACAACATAGCAAAAATAGATAACGCAATGCTCACCGTGATCATTTTACCGGCGCTAAAACCGGTAATTATGGCTGACAAAGGTACCATAATTGCCAACATGCAAACTTCAAAAAATACAGCCTGAAATACCCGCTCAATTGTTTTCATAATTTAACTCTTTAATTCGTGACGACAAGGCTATTTTCATTCAAAATAAGGATACATTACAGTCAGGTAGTATCGGAAAAAACGATATGTTTAATATTGATCAACTCCAAGCTTTTGTAACAACGGTAGAAACGGGGTCATTTTCAGCTGCCGCACGGCAATTAAATAAAGCGCAGTCGGTTATTAGTCAACATATTATAAATCTCGAAATAGACTGCAATACCGCCTTGTTCGATCGCTCAGGCCGCTACCCATTATTAACGCACGCGGGGCAAAAATTATTATCGCATGCTCAGGCATTACTAAATCAGCATCAACGCCTGCAAAACTCTGCGCTTGCATTAAACGACAATACGCCTAGCGAAATTACCATTGCACTTGATGAAGGTATACCATTTAACAGTATCACAGCCGCCATTGACCAACTTCAAAGCCAATACCCGAATGTAACTTTGGAATTTTTAAGTGCCTCAAGCTTCGATATTATTGACATGCTAAAAACTGAGCAGCCGCTAACAGGAATTATTTTTAGCGAGCTCAACATGCCAACCTATTTAGACTTTGAATGTATTGGTACGGTAACGTTTGATTTATATGTCGCGAAAAACCACCCATTAACGCAGTTAAAATGCAAAAATATTGATGAATTAAGGCTGCACCGTCAGTTACTTATTCGCTCTCGTAATACCCAAACCAGTAGTTTCCAATTAAAAATTAGTCCTGATGTTTGGTTTGCAGACAATTATTTTTTACTGCTAGAGTTAGTTATACAAGGGCATGGTTGGTGTTTGTTGCCAAGTCATGTCGCCGCCGACTCAATAAAATCAGCAGAGATAGTAAAATTGCCTTTAGAGTTTGAAGAAATGGGTTGGCAGGCGAATGTTGACGTATTACAGCATCAAAGACATAGTGACTTAGCCATTTTTAAAACCCTGAGAAGTTTATTACGTAATCGCTTGTAGTCTTGTTATTGTATGTTTATAGCATTAACAAGCGTAAAAAAGCCCAGCATTGCTGGGCTTGGTATAAAGGGTATAGGCACCAAAAACTAAATATCTTTCACGCCCATATTAAATAAAGTGAAACCGTAAATATCGGCATATTGATCAATGGTTTTACTGATTGGTGTACCTGCTCCATGTCCGGCATCGGTTTCAATACGAATTAATGTCGGATTAACGCCAGCTTGTTTCGCTTGTAATTCAGCAGCAAATTTAAATGAATGCGCCGGCACTACGCGATCATCATGATCACCCGTTGTTACCATAGTTGCTGGATAATGCGTACCCGCTTTAACATTATGTACTGGCGAGTAGCCTAGTAAGTAGTTAAACATTTCAGCATTATCATCTGACTTACCATAGTCGTAAGCCCAACCAGCACCTGAGGTAAACGTGTGGTAGCGTAGCATATCAAGCACACCAACGGCTGGCAGTGCTACTTTAAATAGTTCAGGACGTTGCGTCATTACCGCACCAACTAATAAACCACCATTAGAGCCGCCCATTACCGCAAGCTTATCTGAAGACGTTACTTTTTCGGCAATTAAGTATTCTGCAGCGGCAATAAAGTCATCAAAAACATTTTGTTTTTTCAGCTGTGTGCCTGCGTCATGCCATTTTTTACCGTATTCACCACCACCACGTAAGTTAGCAACAGCGTAAACACCACCTAACTCTAACCATGCAGCACGTGTTGAACTAAATTGTGGCTGTAAGCTAATATTAAAACCGCCGTAACCATAAAGAATGGTTGGGTTAGTACCATCAAGCACTAAACCCTTCTTGTGGGTAATAATCATCGGTACTTTAGTGCCGTCTTTAGACGTATAGAAAACTTGCTTTGATTCGAAGTTATCGCTATCAAATTTAACTTTCGACTTCATGTGCACGCTAGATTCGCCAGATTTAAGATCTAAGCTAAAAGTAGTTGAAGGCGTTTTTTGGTTACTAAATGCATAGTAAAGTTTAGTTTGAGATTTTTTACCGCTAAAACCACCAGCTGTTCCTACTTCTGGTAAAGCAATATCACGCACTTTTTTGCCGTTAAGTTCGTACTGCTGAATAAACGATGTGGCGTCTTTCATATATTGAGCAAATATGTAGCCGCCGCCGGTAGAAACTGACAACACATTTTCAGTTTCAGGAATAACATCTAGCCAGTTTTCAGCTGTAGGTTGCTGAGCATTTACCTTCACTACGCGTTTATTAGGCGCGTCCATGTTAGTAATAAACAGCAAGTCATCACCTTTACTGCTCACTAAGATAGTATCTGAGTTGGTATTGCCGACAACCGTCACCAATGGCGAATCAGCTTTTGTTAAGTCTTTAATAAATAATTTATTACCCGATGTTGAAACCGCGGCAGAGACCAATAAATATTTACCATCTTGAGTCACTTCACCACCAACATAACGATGTTTTTCAGCATCCGTTCCACCAAAAACTAATACATCTTCTAATTGTGGAGTGCCTAGCTTGTGGTAATAAAGCTTGTGTTGATCTGTTTTAGCCGATAGTTCACTACCTTTAGGTTTATCATAGCTTGAATAATAAAAGCCTTCATTACCGACCCAAGACAAACCACTGAATTTAATATCGACTAATTCAGCTTCTATCACTTCTTTGGTTTTAGTATCAATTACTCGCGCTTTGCGCCAGTCACTACCACCTTCTGAGATCAAGTAAACGGCGAGCGAACCGTCTTCACTAAACTCAATTTGCGATAACGATACCGTACCGTCTTCGCTAAACTCATTAGGGTTTAAGAAAACCTCTGTAGGGGCATCTCCTTTTTGGCGATATAAAACATATTGGTTTTGTAAGCCGTCATTTTTATAAAAATAGTTATAGTCACCTTCAATAAAAGGCATGCCTACTTTTTCATAATCTAACAATGTTGCAAGGCGGGATTTAATTTTATCGCGGTAAGGAATTTGCTTTAAGTAGCCTTGAGTAGCTTTATTCTGCGCCTTAACCCAAGCGGCAGTTTCAGCACTCATGTCATCTTCTAACCAACGATAATTATCGGTTACTTTAGTCCCAAAGTACTCATCAACAACCGGTTTTTTTTGCGTTATTGGATACGTTAAACCCGTACTTTCGACGGCACTAGACACTTTATCAGCCGCTGCACTGCTCACTGTATTTTGACTACAACCTAGCAGGCCGAACATGGCGATCAACACTGCAGAGCTTAAAACTAATTTTTTAGAATTCATAATTTACCAAGGAAAATTAAATTGTTAATATTTTGTTAGCAATCATATGACAGGCGATAATTTATGTCCACCACATCGACTTGCTTACACCAGAAAAGTAATGAAACTTTAACACGTAAGCACTATGATTAAGTTATTAAAAATCCTAAATAAAATAATTTAAATATGCATATTGAAAATTCAGCCAGACTTGCTTATCAACTTATTGATGTAAGCGATAGCGTGTTTCTTTTCCAGTTAGATCAAGATCCAGAAGTTATGCGCTATATTAATGGCGGTAAAATGACACCCCAGGAAGATATCAACACATTATTTATTCCAAGAATTAACGCCTATAAAAATATTGCTAAAGGCTGGGGTTTATGGAAAGTAAAAGTCATAGAAACGCAGCAAGATATTGGCTGGATTTTAGTGCGCCCAATGAATTTTTTCTCAGACCAACCTGTTTGGCATGATATAGAACTAGGATGGCGATTTATGCAATCGGCTTGGGGAAAAGGTTATGCTTCTGAGGCTGCAATTCATATTCAACAAGCACTTGCCAAGCAACCAGAAAATGAATGCTTTAGTGCTATTGCTGTAAAAGATAATCTAGCTTCAATTGCAGTAATGAAAAAAATGGGGATGCAATATATAAAATCCTATACACATTCTGATTCACAACTTGGCGATTTAGCTGTTGTGTTATACAGCATGCAAAACACCTAAAAATGATAACAAAGTAGTGTAATGAAGCACTACTTTATATTTTAAAGCTTATAAAACGTAGCCAACTCTCCATTTGGTATTGTGGAACCGCCTCTTGTGATGAAACTCCACCTAAGTCGCAATATAATGAATTGTGCTTTAGCGACCTGCTGCTTTTGGCTTATACCTGTTGGTATTAGTTAAAGCAACAACCATGATAGGCAAGTTAATTAAATAATGTCATTATTTTTAAATAACCGATTGACACATTAAATGATAATCATTATCATTTACTTATCTTCTTGGTCAACGTGGGCGCACTACTACTTAGACTAATGTTGATAAAAGTGTGGAGCTTAGTTGTTATGAATTAGGACGTGTTTCAACTAAGCGACATACTTAACCAAATAAATAACTTGATAGCGTTATTTAAATTAAAAAGCCAACTATTCTCCAGTAGTTGGCTTTTTTGCCTCTTAACGCCTCATGTAACACTGTATATAGACATTTCAAGACAAAATCACGAGAGAAACAAAAAAGCCCAACAAACGTTGGGCTTTAAATAATTCAACTAGAAAAGTTAATTAAATTTTCTCATCAAAAGTGATAAGTAATAATTACACTCTTTCAAATACAGTAGCGATACCTTGGCCTAAACCAATACACATAGTGGCTAAACCAATGTTAACGTCTTGCGCTTCCATTAAGTTTATCAAGGTACCTGAAATACGTGTACCCGAACAACCTAGCGGATGACCTAGTGCAATAGCGCCACCGTTAAGGTTAATCATGTCATCCATTTTGTCTTCTA
>OJHK01001501.1_pt1 | contig 10780 bp, 6 predicted proteins | sample 1595161 | NCBI WGS metagenome assembly OJHK01 (sample SAMN05416842, study PRJEB24817) | seawater metagenome | isolation source: Sea water | place: Canada:Atlantic | collected 2013-07 | reverse complement strand
CCTCTCTATTCGTCGGCAGCGTCAGATGTGTATAAGAGACAGATCTAATACAGCCGATATAAATAGTTATAAATATTTAATAGGTTCTGGTGATGTGCTTAATATTTTTGTATGGCGCAACCCTGAAGTTTCAGGTTCATTCGTAGTTCGTCCAGATGGCATGATTACTACATCTTTAGTTGAAGATATCGAAGTCAGTGGTAAAACGCCCACTGAATTAGCTCGTTCAATTGAAGAAATTTTAGCAACGTATTTACGAGATCCTATTGTTACGGTCACAGTTGAAAATTTTGTTGGCCCTTTTAGTGAACAGATTCGTGTTATCGGTGAAGCAGCACAACCAAGAGCGATTAATTATACTCAACATATGACCTTGCTCGATGTAATGATTCAAGTTGGTGGTTTAACGGAATTTGCTGACGGTAACGATTCTGTATTAATTCGTATCGAAAGTGGTACACAAAACCAATATCAAGTAATGATAGATCAGCTACTTAAAGATGGAGAGATAAGTGCCAATGTTGATATGTTACCGGGCGATATTATCATTATTCCCGAAGCATGGTTTTAATCTACCAAACACCTAATACATCATAATTTAGCACACGAATTAAAGGGTAGTAATGCAAGAGATATTTGAAGAGATAATTGATTATCTAAAAGGAATTTGGTTAAAACGTCGATATATCATCATAGCAACATGGCTTATATGCCCCATTGGTTGGTATTTTGTCGCTGCTATGCCCGATGTTTATAAATCAGAAGCAAGAGTATATGTTGATACCCAATCTTTGTTACGACCTTTATTAAAAGGTTTAACCGTTGAAACAAACCCTAATACACAAATTCGTCTTATGGTAAAAACACTATTAAGCCGTCCTAATTTAGAACGTATATCACGAATGACAGACTTAGATGTACAGGCGAGTAATAGTGCTCAATATGAAGCAATAATAAAAAACCTGAAAGATAACATCAAAATATCAGGGGTTGGTCGAGAAAACATTTATACCTTGAGCATTGAAGATAGAGATCCTGAGATGGCGAAAAATATAGTCCGCTCAGCGTTAACCGTTTTCATTGAAAATACCTTAGGCGAAACTCGAAGTGATTCAGATAGCGCACAAAAATTTTTAAATGCTCAAATCAAAGATTATGAAAATCGCCTATCAAATTCAGAAGCTAGACTCACGAGTTTCAAACAGAAATATAGTGGTATTTTGCCCAACCAATCGGGAGGGTATTATGCAAAACTCAACGGCAATAAAGAAAAATTAAAAGCAATTGAGTTAGAGCTTTTAGAGAATAAAACCCGTCTTGATTCTGCCAAAAAGCAGCTAGCACAATCTGTAATTGCAGATTCAGGTAGTGATAATAAAATTCAAAGTGATAGTACAATACGAACCACTTATGATGATCGGATAAATGAATTAGAAGTCCAATTGGATGGTTTAAAACTTCGTTATACCGACAAACACCCTGATGTTATTGAAATTAGTAGAAACTTAGAACACTTAAATAAATTACGTAAAGATGAAATTGAAAAGTATCTCGCACAAAATAATGAAAATACCGGCAGTTTAAAACGTTTAAGCGCTAATCCCGTTATTCAAGAGGTACAAATTCAAGTAAATCAACTGGAGAACTTGATTGCTTCGCTTAATGTTAGAGCTAATAATTATCGGCAACGTATTATCGAGCTTGAAAATAGAGTGCACACTTTACCTGAAATTGAAGCTGAATTGATTGCGCTAAATCGTGGATATGGTATTACGAAAGCTAAATACGAAGAGCTCTTATCACGCAAAGAAACAGCTCAACTAGCTCAACAAGCTGATGAAACGACTGATAAGATTCAATTCCGTGTTATTGATCCTCCACGTAAAGCAACTAAACCATCAGGACCAAAACGTTTTGTTTTATTTGGTACCGTTACTTTTATAGGTTTTGCTGTTGGCATTGCTTTGTCATTATTGATGAGTCAATTAACTCCTGTTGCAACATCTACAGCTCAATTGACTAAAATCACTGGCGTACCTATTTTTGGTGTTATTTCTGCTAATGAGAATTTAGGCTTACATAAATGGCATCAGAAGAAAACTTTTATCTTTATAGGTTCTAACCTGTTATTACTTAGCCTATTACTATTGTTTGTTAGTTACTTCGTATTCCCTGACTTTATTCAAGCACCGTTAAAAAGGATCTTTTAGCCATGAGTACTATTGAAAAAGCCTTGGCTAAACAAAAATTAGCTCAGCATGAGAAACTCGATAATTCTACTGAATTTCAGACTAAAGCCGATAATAATATTCAAGAAATCAGTAGCACTTCTGTGCACATAACGACAGAAAAAATAAACAGTAATAAAGATAAAATAATATTAAATGGTGACAGATTAAATGAGCGTGGTTTCATTTACAGCCCTGATAGCGCTCATCATATTCAAGAAGAATTTCGTCATATCAAACGAAAGCTGCTAAACAATGCTTTTGGCTTAGCATCAAAAACACTAAATAATAGTAACTTAATAATGGTAACTAGCTCTCATTCTAATGAAGGAAAGACTTATGTTGCCATCAACTTGGCATTAAGCATTGCCCTTGAACAGAATAAAACAGTCTTATTGGTGGATGCGGATGTATTGAGACCTAGCCTACATAGAGAATTAGAGTTTGAAAGTAAAAAAGGCTTACTTGAATACCTACTTGCTGAAGTTCCATCTCTATCCGATATTATTTACAGTACTAATATTGATAATTTAAAGTTAGTTCCGGCTGGTAAACCACATCATTTAACTAATGAATTATTGGCCAGTGAGCGAATGGAGAGCTTAGCTAAAGAGTTAGCAGAGCGTTACCCAGATCGAATTGTTATTTTTGATTGCCCACCAATTATTGGGGTAACAGAAACTCCTGTATTATCAGATCTCGTTGGCCAAGCGCTGGTTGTTGTGGAAGAATCAAAGACTAAAACTGATGATGTTAAAACAGCAGTAAGTCAGTTAAATAGTGATATTGCTTTAGGCTTAGTAATGAACAAAACCATTAGATCTAAAAAGGATATATATGGCTATTATGGATATGGCTATGGCAGAAAAAACCAGTAGATTTCAACTACAATTGCCTACTTTTGCGATAATTGGCCTATTTTTATCAGCCAGTTCTTTAGCTGGTGAATGGCAATTTAATCCTAGTATAGGGCTTACCGAAACCTATACGGATAATGTTGAACTCACTAATATAGATACACAATCAAGCCTAGTGAGACAGTTTATTCTTGGAGCCAATGCTAACTTTACTTCAAGAAAGTTACAGTTCTCATTTGCGGGCACAGAAACCCTTGTTGGGTATAGCCATAATAGTGACCTTAATGATGACTACCAGACACTGCAAGCTAATGGCTCATATGATCTTTGGCAAAATAAACTGCAAGTCGTTGGCAGTTCAGCAATAACTAATGTTAGTCAAAACGATAGCAACAATAGTTTAGCTGATTTAGTTAGTGGTGGTACAGTTCAACAACTCAGTAATTCAGTAGGTTTGCAATTTAACAGCGCCAACAGCGATTATGCATTATCTTCTTCTCTTATGCACACTATGGTAGATACTGAAGATGGTATAGGCGAAAGCAATGGCTATACAGCACTTGTTAATAGTGAGAATGGCAATGCTGCTCGCACTATTTTTTGGCAAATAGATGGTTCTTTTACTAATCAAAAAAACAACGGTTTTACTCGCGAAAATTACCAATTCGAAACTAAATTGGGGGCTATGACACCTTATAAAATAAACCCTTTTATTCGTTTATATAAGGAAAGGATAACAGGCAATCTCGTGGGAACTGACCCAAATGCTGTTCCTTCATGGGGCCCAGGGTTTCGTTATCAAGCAGCAAAACATTTTATTATCGATGTATCGTACAACTATGTTGATGACAGCACTGAAGCAAGTGATGACTATGTAGCCGCTGATATAGATTGGCAACCCTCAGCACGTACATCACTAAAAGTTGGGTACTCTAAGCGTTTTTTTGGCAATTCTTATGAGTTAGATTTCTCTCATAATACTCGACGACTCACTAATAATATCTCTTATCATGAAACCATTGAAGCTTTTGATCGCAATAATTTTCAACAAAACACACCTGATGAATCGCTTGAGCTTACTGAAAACAGTGAATTTTCCTTAAACAAACGCTTAGCATGGAAGTCTCTATTAGCCTTATCACGTACTACCTTTACCCTAGACCTATCTAATCGTGATCGAGAAAGTCTAAGTACGGGTATAGTTGATAATTACCTTAATGCACGCTTTAGTGTCAATCGCCGTATGAGTGCTAAAAGTGCTGTTACAGTTTATCTTGATTACAACGAAAATATATTCGATAAAGAGAGGCCTGATGGTCCGAGACAAGAAGATATTTATAAAACATTATCGACTACTTACAATAGAAGTCTCGCATCATCTCTCAATGCTTTTATAACGTTACAATATCTTGATCGAGAATCAAATATTGAGCGTTACACTTATACAGAAGCACGCGCTTCCATTAATTTAACAAAAGATTTCTAACATGTATGAAAGTTACTATGGTTTTAGTGAGCGACCTTTTCAATTAAGCCCTGACCCACGTTTTTTCTTTGCAACAAATCATCATCAGCGTGCTTTATCTTATTTACAATATGGTTTAGATCAAGGAGAAGGTTTTATTGTCATTACTGGGCCTATAGGTACAGGAAAAACCACAATAGCTCGTAATTTATTAGCTAACATAGCCGATGAAAATATTGTTGCTGCACAATTAGTTACTACAAAATTAGCCCCTGATGAGTTACTTGATCTCGTAGCCGCTGAGTTTAAAATAACAGTTACAGGTAACAGCAAAGCTGATGTATTGCAAAGTATAGAAAAGTTCTTAATTAACTTAAATAAACAAGGTAAACGTGCCTTGTTGTTGGTCGATGAAGCACAAAACTTACCGATTGAAACAGTTGAAGAGTTGAGAATGCTTTCGAACTTTCAGCTCGATAATAAACCACTTATTCAGAGCTTTTTGTTGGGTCAAGAAGAGTTAAAAGCAATTATCTCTGCACCCGATATGGAGCAGTTTAGACAGCGTATCATTGCCTCTGCGCACCTAAAGCCACTGAATGCCGAAGAAGTTAAAAATTATATTAACCATAGATTAGCGCAAGCTAATTGTAATAAAGAGACTTTATTTTCAGATGAAGCATTTCAGCTTATTTTTGAAAAAACACTTGGAGTTCCAAGGAAAATAAATATCTTTGTCGACCGATTATTATTATTTGGTTTTCTAGAAGAATTGACTCACATTGACTGTAATGCCATCAATGAAGTTGCCGAGGAAATGTCCGTTGAGCTAACAGGCTCATTAAGTGGCAACGCCCTTGAAGATAATAAAAACTCTCAACCATTAGTTATAAACTCAACAGAGCATGTTGAGAATATAAAAAATGTTTTGCGTGAAGTAGAAGAAATATTAGAAAGCTCAATTCAAGAAAAAGTGAAAATGACGCGCTATATCGATAAGCTTTTAAAGCAAAAGAATCGTGAATTTGCTGAATTACAAAGTAAAACTGCCGAAAGTGAATAACTATCAGCAGTTTTGTTGTTATAGCAATCGTATTAAACGTTAATTCCAATCCTATATTTTTCAATCAAAGAATAAAGTGTCGGTCTAGTTATACCTAATAATTCCGATGTTTTCGACATATTTCCATCGGTAAGTGCATAGGCTTTTTGAATCGCTATAGTTTCGGCCTGCTCACGCACAGAACGTAAATTTAGTGATAACTCATACTCAGCGTTTTCTTTATCGAAGAAGCCCAAATCAAAAGCGGTAACTTGAGTACTGGTACTCATAATGACTGAAGATTTCACTTTATTCTGCAATTCTCGAATGTTTCCTGGCCACTTATGGTTTCGTAAACCATATAAAGCATCATCCGCAAATGACTTAGCATTTCGTTTATATTCAACGGCATACTGCTGTAAAAAGAAATTAGCTAAAATAAGTACATCTTCATCACGATCACGCAATGGTGGAATATTTAAGGTAATCTCAGTAATACGATAAAAAAGATCTTCGCGGAACGCTTTCTCTGAAACCATGACTTCAAGGTTTTGATTTGTCGCGCAGATGACACGAACATCGACAGGTATCTCCTTTCGGCCACCTAAGCGTTCAATAACCTTTTCTTGTAAAAATCGTAATAATTTAGCTTGCAAGTGATATGGCATATCACCTATTTCATCTAAAAATAATGTTCCACCTTGGGCACACTCTATTTTGCCTAACGTCGTTTTATGTGCACCAGTAAAAGCGCCTTTTTCAAAGCCAAATAATTCACTTTCCAATAGGTTCTCAGGAATTGAAGCACAGTTAATAGCGATAAATGGTGCTTCACTACGATCACTCACTTTATGAATAGCTTTAGCGGTAACTTCTTTACCGGTTCCGCTTTCACCTAGTAGTAGCGCTGTAATCTCCGTAGGAGCAATACGTTGCACCATAAGGCGTAATCTATCAATGCTTTCACTACTGCCTATAATTCCGGTATCACAGCCTACAATAGACTTCATGCTACGGTTATCAGTCTCTAATGTCGCTAAACTAAAAGCACGAGATACAATGACATTAATAACATCAGCATCGACTGGTTTTTGGTAAAAATCATAAGCGCCCATTTCGATGGCTTTTAAAGCATGAGTTCTGTCATCGTTACCGGTAATAACAATGACTTTAGTATGCGGAGCTATTTCTAATATTTGTTTTAATGCTGCTAGGCCTTCACTAGCGTTAGCAGCATCAGGCGGCAAGCCCAAGTCTAGCGTAACCACTTTAGGTTCGTGACGTCGTACTGCTGCAATAGCACTTTCACGGGTATCAGCGAGTACAACTTCGTAGTCAGCTAAACTCCATTTAAGTTGTTTTTGTATACCTAAATCATCATCAACAATTAATAACTTTTCCATAACAAGGCCATATCCTTTCTTTTTATTCTTCTCTAATCATTATTATCACAAGGAATTACAAGTGTAAAAATGCTACCTTCATTTTCAAAGCTAGTGACTTGCATCGTGCCACCGAGACTCTCAGCAAACTGTTTAGCTTCGTAAACACCAATACCCATACCCGCATTCCCTTTGGTAGTATCAAAGGCTTTAAATAAGCGGTTTTTAATAAAATCCATTGACATACCACAACCATTATCAACAATAGCAACGTGTAAATTATTGCTTATTATTTCTGCGCTTATTTTAACCCAGCCACTTTCATTTGTCGCTTCTTGCGCGTTCTGCAACAGATGATTTAATACTGAAAAGAATGTTTCCTCGTCAATTGAAATCATACTATCAATGGTTAGTTGCGCGCTAATGTGCGGTAGTTGTATATTGCGCTGCTCAACGACCCGCTCAATAAGCGTTTGTACATCAGTACTTTTTTTTGTTGACTCAACCACTTGCTTATTACGTAACTGTGTTAATACTTTATCAAGTCGCCCTGTTGCTGAATCTATCGTTTCAAAAACATCGTCAATAAAAGCAGGGTTATCTCTATGGCGTTTGGCATTACTATTTATTAACGCCAACTGTGCTTGAATATTTTTTAAATCGTGTACTAAAAACGCGGACATGCGATTAAAAGCATCAAACTGCTTAGATTCAGCCAAACTCTCATTTGCTTCATTCAATGACAAGTAGTTACTAAGCTGTTTAGAGATAGAAAAAAGTAAATCCCTATCTTCCCAGTTTAACACCCCTTGCTCTTCAGGAAGCGCTAACAAGAAAAAACCATAGACTGATTTGTTCATAAAGATAGGAATGATGATATCAATATTTTTTTGCGCACACGCTCGAGCATCTAATACTAAACCAGGATAACTTTCCTCAACCATTGCCAACTCTCGAATATCAATAATCCAACCGTGTTGTTGACAGAATTGATCCACAGCGACTAAAAAATGAAGTTCATTTTGCTCGAGTTGAAAATTTTGTTGATAAAGGGGATGGTACTGACTCGGCGTTATCTTTTTAATCAACGCGCCTTGATGGATGTTCAGCGATGAACAAATAATATGAGTCGCCGTGTGATAACAATCATTATTTTCACCGATTTCGAGTTGTTCAATGGATTTGAGCCATTCAACACGGTAATCATATTTATTCGCAAAGAAATGTTTAGTAATAAATACCTTAACTTCTCTACGTAACCTCTCGGTTATCAATAAAGCGGCTAAAACACTGCCCCCTAAAATAATAAATGCAATGCTTATCACGTCGCCCCAAGCACCACCAAAATAATTGATGACATAACCAGCGATAGCCAGTAAGAGTAGATACAGCCCCGATATGAGCAACATAGAGCTATAAAAAACGACCTCACGGGAAACAAATACATCTACCGACCAGTCTTTAATTCGTCGGGTACTTACCAGTATTAACGGCATACCTATGGCAGCAATAAAACCGCGTGCATACCAGTAAGAGAAATCTAATTGGTTAACCATCGCGGCCTGAGCAAACAGTACAAAATCAAAAACAGTCGCCATACCCAAAGCAATAATTAATGACCAAATAGCCCATTTAACTTTAACATCCGCATTCCGGTATAACTGTTCAAGTAATACCATTAACCACAGGTTAAGTAATAAAAACAATGAAAAGAGGAACTTCACACTGTCAGGCAAAAATAAAGCAGCGCCCCAACACAGCACTGATAAACCACTAAATATTTGTAAATATTGTTTAACTTTGGGGTGTGAAATGAGTGCTTTAACAGTCGTGATGTTTGCCTGTGTGCAAATAATAAGAATTGACCAAACAGCAACCTTAAAGGTTTCTATTGCCATAACAATAAGCAATGAAAATTCTTGTTTGGGTTGTAATGCAGCAGTGAGAGAGGAAGAAAAAACTAAAAATGCGGCGAGTAATACTAGCCCCCCCGCTAAAGTTCTATTACGTGCAGCTAAAAGTAATAATATAAACACTGCATAAGCACAGGATGCTAAAAAATAACCTGAGGTGCCAATTACTTCCATTTATCTAAACCCTACTATAGCTGTCGCCTAAATTAGTCACTTTATTCTCTTGGGATAAAACAAACTACTCACATCAGTAACCAATCACAACAGCACTTGCTCACTTAGCGATAATTAAAATTATTATATAGTAATTCATCATGATGTCTTAGTTTTATTGGTCTGCTTTAACCATAAAAAAGCTTAATTAGGCCTGTTTTCAGTCGTTTTCCCCGTAAAGAGTTCGGTTAAAATTGGTACTAATAAAAAACTTGAAAGCGCAGAGACACATAAACCAGAAATAAGTACCACACCAAGTGGCTGCCACAAACTACCGCCGTATAACGTTAGTGGAATTAGTCCACCTATAGTTGTCAGCGTGGTTAATAATATAGGGGTAAAACGTACAGCACTCGCCCGTAAAATAGCAGAACGTTTGTCTAAACCTAAACGCAAGTTAACATTGGTACTATCAATCAAAATAATGGCATTATTTACCACAATACCAAACAAGCTGATCAAACCGACAAAGGCCATCATAGAGAACGATAACCCCGTTAAATACAACCCTATAATAGAGCCCGCCATAGCAAATGGTATAGAACTGAAAATAATCATGGGTTGTAAAATAGATTTAAACTGCAACACTAATACGGCAAATATTCCCATCGCCGTAATTAACATCACCTGTGTAAGGCCCGCAAAAGCCTTTTGTCGAGACTCTTCTTCGCCACCTAAGGTAAAATGCATACCTGCTGGTAAATCATACTGTTCAAGGTAATCGACCAACTGCTCTGTAATTTCGCCAACAGAAAAACCCGTTTCAACATCAGCAGATACTTTAGCCATGCGTAATTTCTGGTAATGAAAGAAGTCACTGCCGCCCTTTTGCAATTCCATAGTAGCAAGTTGCTCAAGAGGAATTGATACGCCGCGATTATTGCTAATTTCAACAGATGATAAATTGTCTATATTAGGGTGCTTTTGGCGAATCATAATAGGGTAATCTTCACCATTGATATCATTAAATTGACCAACTGTTGTACCTGATAAAAGAGTACTAATGGTTTTATCTAATCGCTCAACACTCACACCACTTAATGCCGCTTGCTGGTAGTTAATCGTCAGTGCTAACTCGGTATTAGCCATACCAATAGGGTTATCGATATTAACAACACCAGATAATTCTCGCATTTTTGCTGACAGATCATTAGCCACTTGCTCTAAATCAGTTAGAGATTCACTTAACAACCTAATGGCAATAACCTGATCAGTTACTGGGCCTTGGGTAAACTCTTTAACGGTTATTGCTGCCTGTTGCCAGTTTTCAAAATCATCACGTAAACTTTTTACTAACGTGGTAACTTCATCGGCTTGGTAATCCTTTAATACCAGTAACGCTTGGCCTAAACGAATCATGCCGCGTTTTGGTACCTCATTATAATAAATACGTGGATTTGAACTACCAATATTTAGTGCCACTTTATCAACTAATTCATACTGTTTAACATGCAGCCTTACTTGCTGAAGTACCTCATCGGTATACGCTAGAGATGAGTTAGCCGGCGTAGTCACATTAATTAATAACATCGGTTTTTCTGCTTTAGGAAATAAGCTCACGCCAACTTGCCCAAACAAAGAAAACATAGCCACTAACATCAGTAAACTCACCACAATAACGCCAGCTTTATAACTGTCTCTTATACACATCTGACGCTGCCGACGAATAGAGAGGTGTAG
>OJHK01001500.1_pt1 | contig 10781 bp, 9 predicted proteins | sample 1595161 | NCBI WGS metagenome assembly OJHK01 (sample SAMN05416842, study PRJEB24817) | seawater metagenome | isolation source: Sea water | place: Canada:Atlantic | collected 2013-07 | reverse complement strand
CTCGGAGATGTGTATAAGAGACAGGAACTGGTGTTCAATTTCGTCCGCCACATCACATTGCCGTTAACGATTGTGAACGATGTCGCGCAGGGTGAATGGGATCGGGCGGAGATTGCGGCAAAGCGTCTGTTCGTCAATTCGATTGCCGGGTTCGGCGGTGTTGTTGACGCTGCAACGGGCCTTGGCTTGCCCCATCACAAGGAAGATTTTGGCCAGACGCTGGCCACATATCAAGTCATTCCAGGGCCTTACATTGTGTTGCCTTTAATTGGACCATCGTCCACCCGCCATGCATTTGGTCGGATTGTCGATTTCGGGCTTGATCCGCTGACCTACCTCCTGGCCAAAGCGCCAGTTGAGGCGACGCTTGGCGTGCGTGCTGTCAGCATTGTCGATCAGCGCTATCGTTTGCTTGGGCCCTTGGATGACCTGAAGAAGAACTCACTGGATTATTATGCAGCTCTGCGATCGCTTTATCGCCAGCGCCGGACTTATGAAATCCGCAATCTCGGTGACGAAGCAACGCCAAAATCGACCGCGACGGTCTTCAATACTCCATTCAATCGTGAGGGCTAGAGCCACTATGCGACCGCATTCCCGCGTTATCGCCGATTCACGCGCGCCGTTTTTGCGCATTCTGTTCGCTAGCCTCGTTGTGATTTCGCTCGCGGTTCTCACACTTTCGCCTGCAAAGGCTGGCGTTGAGCGCGACCTGATTGCTGGTCTGGCCGGCGAAGCGGAGCCGGTGCTGAATGATAAGTCCATCGCAAATGCAGAACGCACCAAAAAACTACGCACAATCCTAAGTTCTGTCTTTGATAGCCAGCAGATGGCGCAATCCATGCTTGGTCGCTATTGGCGCCAGGCGGATGCGGGGCAGCGCACAGAATTGGTCGGGTTGATGGAGACATATCTGATCGACGTCTACGCCGGTCGGATGAATTCAATTGATGGCCAAGTGAAATTTGTGATCGGTGGCGAGAGGGCTGCAGGCAGCCGCACACTGATCGACAGTGAGGTGCATCGCCCTGGCTCACCACCAGTATCTGTTGCTTGGCAAGTCGAGACCGTCAACGACAAAGCCGTGATGACGGATATTTTGGTCGAAGGCGTTAGCCTCGTCGTCAGTCAGCGGGCGGATTTCGCTAGCATCATCCGCAGCCAAGGCGGCTTAGACGGCCTGATCAAGCTGCTGAAGCAGAAAGTGGGCGGCTGACGGGTACGACCCGCCGAACCGCCCAATCTCCTACTTACTTGTGCTTGAACTGGGGCTGACGCTTTTCAGCAAACGCAGCCATGCCTTCTTTTTGGTCTTCGGTGGCGAAGGTTGAATGGAAGACCCGGCGTTCAAAGCGCACACCCTCAGACAGTGTTGTCTCATAAGCCCGGTCAACCGCCTCTTTGCAGATCATCGCGATCGGCAAGGATTTTTCGGCGATTGAATCCGCCAGCTTCAACGCTTCCTCAAGCAATGTATCCGCTGGCACGACCTTGGTGACGAGGCCGGAACGCTCGGCTTCTTCGGCACCCATCATCCGGCCGGTCAAGCACATATCCATGGACTTGGACTTGCCCACAGCGCGCGTCAGGCGCTGGGTGCCGCCGCCGCCAGGAATGGTGCCCAGGTTAATTTCCGGTTGGCCGAATTTAGCGTCATCACCGGCAATGATCAGGTCACACATCATTGCGACTTCGCATCCGCCGCCAAGCGCATAGCCGCGGACGGCTGCGATGATCGGCTTGCGGCAAGAGGCAGCGCGTTCCCAATGCACGGTAATGAAGTCCTGCATATAAGCGTCCATATAGGACTTGGACTGCATTTCCTTGATGTCGGCGCCCGCTGCGAAAGCCTTCTCACCACCAGCCAGCATCAGGCACCCAACTTCCGGGTCTGCCTCAAAGGCGTCAATGGCGGCAGCCATTTCCTCGACCAATTGCGCGCAGAGCGCGTTGAGCGCTTTTGGGCGGTTCAGGGTTATAAGGCCGACGCGGCCCTTCTTTTCAGACAGAATAAACTCGGCCATGCGATGGCTCCCAAGGAGATTTTAGGAATGTCTTGCGGCGTTGAATTGCGGGTGTCTTCTACCCTACCGCTGGCAGGTTGGACAATAGAACGATGATCGACCGGATTGGACGAGGCGACGGACATGGCTCTTGCCGCAGGTGATGCAATCCTCACCCTCGCGGCCATATACGCCCCAAGAGGCTTTGAAATACCCAAGCTCACCGGATGGCTGGCGGTAGTCACGCAGGCTGGATCCGCCAGCAGCGATGGCTTCCCGCAGGACTTCCGGGATAGCGACGGTGAGGCGTTTTAGCTCCGCCGGTTTCATCGACCCAGCTTCACGTTCTGGCCGCACACGGGCGCGGAACAGCGCCTCACAGACGTAGATATTGCCGAGCCCAGCGATCAGCCGCTGGTCTAGCAGCGCCGCCTTAATTGAGGAGGATTTGCCTGCAAGCATCGCTTTCAGCTTGGGCGGTGTCAGCCCGCTCAGCGGCTCCATGCCGAGCGATACGAGGCGTGGATGTGATGCTTCCTCAGATGTCGGAAACAAGTCCATAAAGCCAAAGCGGCGGGGGTCTTGATAAACGGCATACCCGCCGCCGCCTGTTTCGATGATGATGTGATCATGTTTAGCAGGTTCGGGCGCAGGCCCTTGGCCGACCATCATCCGTCCAGACATGCCCAGATGCGTGAGCCAGGTCAGGCCACCGTCGAGCCTAGCCAGCATATATTTCGCCCGCCTGTCGATGCGGAGCACCGTCTGCCCCTGCATCCGTGCAGCGAAATCGGGCGGCAGCGGGAAGCGTAGATCAGGTCGCCGCGCCTCAACCCGGGAGAGGCGCTGACCGGTGATGATGGCGGCGAGACCGCGCATAGTTGTTTCGACTTCGGGGAGTTCTGGCATGATGCAAAACCCTATCCCGGATACGCCGAATGCGCTATCGAATACGCCCATGACAGACCATGATTCCACCATCGACCGACCACCCGGCGGCGACGCAATCGACTTCGGCTACCGCGAAGTTCCGCGTGCGGACAAAGCGCGCATGGTGCGTGGCGTGTTCGATTCCGTTGCAGGTCGCTATGACCTGATGAATGACTTGATGAGCGGCGGCCTTCATCGCTTCTGGAAGGCTTCGCTCGTGGCGGAATTGGCGCCGAGAGCCGGAGAGCGATTGATTGATGTTGCAGGCGGCACAGGCGACATCAGCTTCCGCGCTCAAGCGGCGGCCAAGGGCGCGCTCGACGCTGTGATCGTTGACGCCAATGCCGCGATGGTCAGCGTTGGCCGCGACCGGGCGATGGACCGGGGCGTGAAACTGAACGGCGGCAGCCTTGGTTGGGTGACGGGTGATGCAGAGCGCTTGCCGTTGCCGGACGCTTCGGCTGACGCGGTCGTGATCTCATTCGGGCTTCGTAATGTCACGGATAGGCTGAAAGCGCTTCGGGACATGCGCCGTGTGTTGCGCCCAGGCGGCAGGTTCTTCTGCCTGGAGTTTAGTCACATGGAAAATGCGGCACTGCAGGCGGCTTATGACAGCTATTCCTTCGCGGCCATCCCGAAGCTCGGCAAGCTGACGACGGGTGATGCGGATTCATATCAATACCTGATCGAAAGCATCCGCCGCTTTCCGCGCCAGGAAGAATTGCTGGCGTTAATGGACGAAGCTGGGTTTGAGCAGACATCATTCCGCAACATGACCGGCGGCGTCGTCGCGGTGCACCGGGGATGGCGGCTCTAATTCACTTTCCCGGAGAGTTCGAACACCGGCAGGAAAGCTGCTATCAACATGCCAGCGATGCCGAGGCCGACTAAGGCCGTCAGCACTGGGTTGATCATGGATGTGACGGCGTTCACGCGCTGCATAAGCAGGTTGTCGAAGTAATCCGCAGCAGCGACCATCAGCACATCCAGCGTGCCCGCTTGCTCGCCCGATGCAATCATTCGAACGACGACATCACCGAAGATCGGGTCCTGCCTGAAGGCTTCGGCGAACGATGTGCCCCGTTCGATATTGTCTGCAGCCTCGCGGGCGGCGTCAGCGATACGGCGGTTTGCAGCGGCCTCCGTCCCCATGCGCAATGCTTCAACTGCTGGAATGCGATGGCGAAGCTGCATGCCGACGGTTCGCAGCAACCGCGCCATAGCGGAGAGGCGCACCACTTGGCCGAGCAATGGCAGCCTGAGCTTGATCACATCCCAAACATATTTTCCGGACTCGTTCGAAAGCCAGAACGTGATGAGCGCCACAATGAAGGCGCCCAAGACGCCAAGTATCAGGAGGTTTTCGGCATAGGCATCACCCATATCGAGCAAAGCTTGGGTCAGCGTTGGGAGTTCGCGACCCATGCCGGTATACATTTTCTCAAACCTGGGCAGGATCGAAAAGATCATCATGTGAAAGACCAGGATGAAAGCACCAAGCACGAAGATTGGGTATGTGAGAGCGGTGCGGACTTTGCGCGAGAACGCGTCCATCTGCTCCAGGTACGATGAAAGCTGGTCGATCGCTTCATCAATCTTGCCGGAGCGGAGGCCGGAGCGCACCACGCTGACATAGATCGGGCCGAAAACTTTCGGGTATTCCTTCATGGAATCCGCCATGTCACGGCCGGCTGATACGTCCTTCAGCACCGATTGCAGGATGACACGGAATTTGCCGTTGGGCATCTCCGCCGAAAGGTTTTCCAGTGCCGCCGCAAGCTGCAGCTTGCCTTTCAGCAGCGCAGCGAACTGTCGGGTGAAGATAAAGCGGGCGGTCAGGGATACGGCGGAAAACATGGGGTCCGCTAGGCCTCACCAAGAACGCGAATGACCTCGGAATAGGAGGTGCGTCCTTCCTCCACCAGAATCAGCGCGTGCTCGAACATGGACTGCATGCCACCGCCACGGGCGACCCGACGGAATTCATGCAGATCAAAATGGTTGGTCATGATGGCGCCGCGGGTTTCATCATCCATCGCCAGCAGCTCGAACACGGCTTGTCGGCCAACATAACCAGTGTGCCGGCAATGGCCGTAGCCAAGGGTGACGATACAGGGCATGTCAGGTGCGATGCTGATGCCCAACCGCTCCAGCTTGTAGGACCCAACGCCTTCCGCCCGAAGGTTGGAGATCACCTCCCGCCCGTCCACGACAGTCTGGCAATGGGGGCAATGCACACGCAGCAGGCGCTGCGCCAGGGTCATGCTGACAGAGTTGGCGATCAGGAACGGATCAATTTCCATATCCATCAAACGGCTGACAACGCCGACCGCGTCATTGGCGTGAATGGTGGAGAACACGAGATGGCCCGTGAGAGACGCCTGCACCGCCATCTGCGCCGTAACTTTATCGCGGCACTCACCAACCATGATCACGTCCGGGTCTTGCCGCAGCATGGCGCGGAGACCGCCGGAGAATGTGAGGCCGATATTCTCATCCACCTGGGTTTGGTGAACGCCTTTGAGTCGGTACTCGACAGGGTCCTCGACGGTCACAACATTCCGCCCAATCCGGTCAATACCAGCGAGGCAGGAATAGAGTGTTGTGGTTTTGCCAGAACCCGTTGGCCTGCTTAGCAAAATTAATCCGTAAGGCGCGCGGATTTTGTCTGCGAGGGTGCGCATCTCGCGGTCAGTCAGGCCGATGTCCTCGATGCGGGGCCGGAGCGAGCCTTCGTCCAGCAGCCGGAGAACCATCTTTTCGCCATTGACGGTCGGCAGTGAGGACACACGGACATCAATTGGATGGCCCTGGATCGCAACGCCAATGCGGCCATCCTGCGGCTTTCGCCGTTCGGCAACATCCAGGTTCGCGAGGACCTTAATACGAGAAGCGACCATGGCCGCAGCATCGCGTGGGAGCTTAATTTCTTCCCGCAGTACGCCATCAACACGGCAACGCACGATGAGCCCGTCGCCGGTCGGTTCAATATGCATATCCGATGCGCCAAGCTCAAAGCCTGTGTGCAGGATGTAATCAACCGCCGCTGGGATATCCATATGCGTGAGGTCAGCGCGTTCAAGGTCTTCCTTGGTCCAGTTAACGGCGATCGGCGTGAACATGCCGTCCCCGTCCGATACGTCTTCCTGCAGGGAGTGGTAGCGGCCCAGGCTGTCGTAAAATACATCTGGATGGATCGGTGTAACGCGGACCTTCTGGGTGCCAGACCTGGCGCGCGCCCAGTCCAATGCCACGATATCAAACAGATCGACAGCGGCGAGCATAACGGTGTCTGGATCGTCGGACAGGAGCGGCAGGATCTGCCATTGCTCGACCATTTCCGCTGGCAGCCAATCGCTGTTCGTCATGCGCTGCACGGCTTCATTGCGGCTGGAGATTGGGTCTGCGCCAACCAATTCGCCGATGACTTTATAGATGGCGAACAGATCAACGCTCGCCCGGTCAGATGCCAGCGCCCGCATGAAACCAACACCGCCGTCGCGGGCCTGCATCGCCAAGGATACGGCGCGACGTTCGGAAAGGGCACCGCCGTCAACCAAACTACGGGCAAGGCCGCGCAACAAGCGTGATTCACCGCCATAGCGCGTTGGGTCATTTGAAGTTGACCGAACCGCTCGTTCATCAGCTGCTGCCACTGGAAGCGAGGTTTGGACCTCTGGAGCCAGAGGTGCGGACGTCCAATCATCAGCAGTCGTGTCGTCATCTGAAGGTTGCCGCTGTTCTGGCGGCGGCGGGTCCATCAGCGTTTGATCGTCGCTGGGAGGTGTGGCCTCAATTGGCTCGACGTCTGGTGCAACGCTTGCGGGTTCTGTCACTTCGCCAGCGGCTAAGTTTTGGCGGCGCTCTGCTTCTGCGAGCAATTTGGCGACGACGGGGTTGTCGCGCACGTCCTCAGGCACGGAATCGGCCAAGCTTCCTTGCACGGGCGGAATCGGGGGCGTGTCCGCCCCATACTCGGTTTGGTCCGGGTCGAAGGTTTGGTCATCGTCATAATTTGGGTGTGGCTTGGCAGATCCGTAAACCTGCTTCAGCCCTTGGGATGGATCGCCCATCTTAAGTGGGTGTCCTCTCTTCAAAATCGAAGACGATGCGGAAGCCGATGGTTTTGCGGGTCGCGTTTGCTGGCGCGCGATGGCGGAAAGCGGTGCGGCACATGGCGGGCAGGGCATCGAACGCACCGCCGCGCAGGACCCGTTCTATGGTCGTGAGGCCTGCGCTGCCAGATGGTTTGGTGATGGGATCAGGAAATGCGTCCCGGAAGGATCGGTAAGCGCGTTCATCGAATGCATCCGCACACCATTCCCAAACGTTCCCGGCCATGTCTTCAAGGCCCAGACCATTCGCGCCAAGTGGATAAGCGCCAACAGGGGTTGTTCCGTCGACCGAATTATCGGCATTGGCGGATTCCGGCTTTAGGTCGCTATCGCCCCATGGATAGACCTGCATTGTGGCACCCGCTTTAGCGGCGGCCTCCCATTCGGCCTCGGTTGGTAAGCGCCCGCCAGCCCATTCGACATAGGCGCTCGCCATTGCCCAATCCACGCTAACGATCGGATGGGTTGCAGCGCCGAATACCGGATCTTCGATGAGTGGGGGCGGCGTTGCACCCGTTTCACGGCAAAATGCCAAATAATCTGCATTGGTCACGGGCCGAAGTGCTACCCGGCACCCGGTTAGCTGAACCCGGCGCATAGGCTTTTCAGCGGCGTATTGGGATGTTGGCGGTGAGCCAATGACGTATTTTCCCGGTGCCAGCGTCGCTGTCGCATGGGCTGATTTCTGCGCGCTGGCTGCTGTTGGGGCTTCCGCGCGGGTTTGTGATGCTGCTCTCAGTGCCCGCACAATTTCTGCTGCACTTGATGGGCGTTTTGCTGGGTCATACTGCAGCATTTGCAGGATCAGGCGGTCAATTGGTCCGCTGATCAGGGCGCAGTGTGCGCTTGGCGTTGCAATTGCAAGGGTCTGCCATTCTTCAGCCGTCGGCCGTCGCACGGTTTCGCTAAGTGGGCGGCGCCCGCCGGTTAGCAATTCGTAGGCCATAACGCCAAGTGCAAAAATATCTGACCGCGCATCAGCGACGCCGCCATGCTGTTCCGGCGCCATGTAGCGCGGTGTGCCAGCGCGGGAGCCTTGGATTTCAGACTGGTCCAGCAGCGATAGGCCAAAATCCATGATCAGCGGCTGCTCAATCGAGCCATTGACGAGGAAGATGTTTGCGGGCTTCAAATCCCGGTGAACAATGCGGCTATGGGCGATGGCGAGGGCGTTCGCCAGTTTTTCCACCAACGCCACGCGGTCTTCAAATGTGGCGTGCAGGGTGGTGTTATTGACCTTCGCCCAAACCTTCAGGTCATACCCTTCCAGCACATCCATGATGACGCCGAAGCCGTGATCGCCGGAATAGATATCATGCACGGGGCAGATGGAGAGATGGCGAAGTGCTCGAGAAATCAGCACTTCATTGCGAATTGTATCGCGCCCCGCTGGCGAATCCCGCTTCAGGATTTTGATGGCGAGATCAATGCTGAGGAACCGGTCAAACACGCGGTAAACGTCTGCAGACCCGCCAGTGCCGATGAAGCGCCAATCAACGTAGCGCCGGTCAGTGCCAGCCATATCCTCTGGCATTAAGTTCGCTAATTGGGCATCTGGCGCAGTAACGGCGCCCGCAGTTTCCCGGGGCGCCGTCACGTTGATATCAGATTTATCCAGAGGGCTCATTCGGCCAGGCTCGCGTTATGATGTGTCCTGGCTGGAGGTTACCTCTGGTTTGCTTAACAACTGGTGCAAGTACCCTGTGCTACGCCGGTGTTTAAGCAATACCCGCCAGTAGTAGCACCTGTAAGATCCGTTGCACCGCTGACATAAGGTGTGCGGTTCACACGCCCATCCCAACCGCCAGCTTTTGATGGAGCGGCGGAATAAATAACCTTGCTGCCCGGTACGCCTGCAGTTGCAAGCCCAGTCGCCGTAATACAGACAACAGCCTCGCCGTCCTGTGGCCCTGCGGTCCCCGGCACCGCGGAAATCGCGTATTCAAAATCTGCGTCAGCTGGCAGCACGAGAAATGGGATGATCGTGGATAACTCGGTTGTCGCCGAGCCATCTGGCGTTAGACCAGTACCGTTAATATCTGCCACGATATCAGCTGTCGACTTCAACTGGCTGTCGCCATAAGCCTTGATGCCCGCAAGAATACGACCGGCGTTCTGGCTGACCTCTGCCGTTTCACTGGCGCGGACATAGGCGAACACGCGTGGAATGCCGATAGCGGCGAGAATCCCGATGATCGAGACGACGACCATCAATTCGACCAGGGTAAAACCCTTTTGATTTTTAGCTTTACGACCTTGCGGCATAGTTAGACTCCCGTCTTTCTCAGCTAGGTTTTCAGTGGCGCAATGGCGCATTGGTTTGTGAACTCAACCAGCACAATACGGATGGCCTATAAATCTGTGGTAAATACGCACTAACGACATTTGATGAATTTGGTTGACGGATTGGTTAGAAGCCTTGCAGCAAATGACTGCGACGGCGATGACCGGCAGAGTCTCCGCAGATGTTTCAAGAATACAGAGCGAGACAGATATGCTTGAAGAAGATCCAAATGATCCAATGCCAGACCGGATGAACATCTGGACGACGCTTGGTGGTTATGGTGCCGGCGCGTTGATCGTTTTCCTCATGTTTTACCTGGCCTTACCGGCGACCAGCAGCCTGAACTAAGGCCTATGATCGACCTGTATAGCGATACCCAGACGCGTCCTTCGGATGCGATGCGGCGCGCCATGGCGAACGCCGAAGTGGGCGATGAGCAGCGCGGCGAAGACCCAACCGTTAACGCGCTCTGCGATAAAGTTGCGGACCTGCTGGGTAAAGAAGCGGCCGTATTTTTGCCGTCTGGCACCATGTGCAATGAAATCGCGTTAATGGTGCATTGCCGCCCTGGCGACGAAATTCTGTGCCACGGAACCTCACATATCCTGAATTACGAAGGCGGCGGCCCCTCGGCCCTTGCTGGTGCGGTAATGACAGCGCTTCCGGGCGATCGGGGCATGTTCACTGCAGACACCGTCCGCGCCGCAACCCGCCCCGCCAGCCGCTACGCGCCAAAAACCCGCCTGCTCGAAATTGAGAACACCGCCAATATGGCCGGTGGTGTCGCTTGGCCGTTGGAGGCCGTGCAATCCGTCAGCGCTGCCGCACGGGAAGCGGACCTGATCGTCCATATGGATGGCGCACGCTTGCTGAACGCCGTTGTCGCGACAGGTGTGAGTGCAGCTGAATACGGTGCGACGGCGGATACAGTCTGGATCGATTTCTCCAAAGGCCTGGGCGCCCCTGTTGGTGCCGCCATGGCCGGGTCAGCAGACTTCATTGAAGCCGTATGGCAATGGAAGCAGCGGATCGGCGGTGCCATGCGCCAAGCCGGCATCATCGCTGCCGGTGCGCTCTACGGTTTAGAGAATAACGTGGAACGCTTGGCGGAAGATAACGCCGCTGCCAAAAGCTTCGCCGAAGTCCTGGCAGGCTCGCCAAACTTCTCCATTGATCCAGCGACGGTAGACACCAATATCGTCATCTTCGATCTGGCCGACAAAACCGCAGACGCCGCCAAATTCAGCGCCCGCACCCTCGCCGAAGCCGACGTCCGCATCGGCGCCGTCGGCCCCCACACCCTCCGCGCCGTAACGCACATGGACGTTGATCCAAACGCAGTACGCACAGCTGCGGAACGGATCGTGCGGCTTTAGAGCCCGTTTTAAAAGTTTTTGAGTGATAACAGTGGGATGTGATTCCATCGGATTGATGAAGATTCGAAGGAGG
>OJHK01001499.1_pt1 | contig 10783 bp, 11 predicted proteins | sample 1595161 | NCBI WGS metagenome assembly OJHK01 (sample SAMN05416842, study PRJEB24817) | seawater metagenome | isolation source: Sea water | place: Canada:Atlantic | collected 2013-07 | reverse complement strand
CGAGATGTAGAGAGGTCTCGTGGGCTCGGAGATGTGTATAAGAGACAGCTTATGTCCGCAGGGCCAGATCCTCAAGGATTAACATCCAATGAACTGCTAGCACAACAGCATCAGCAGTTAACCGCACTTGCCCAGATCATCGCTAACGAAAAACATATTTTACAGCAGCATGATCCTCATGCGCTACTTGAAGTCAGTCAAGAAAAAAATGAATTGTTAGTTGCAATTCAACAGCTTGATCACACAATAGGTCAGAACCAGCGTTTTGCTCAAGATAAAGCTGCTGGAAAATTAACTCAAGAACTTACTGAAATAACAGACCTATTAACTCATTGCCAACAGCAAAACTTAATCAATGGTCAAATTATTCAACAGTCTCAACTTGCTGTAGAGCGTATGAAAACTAGCTTATTAGAGAATCATAATAAGAGCGCCATTACTTATAATAACAAAGGTAAAAAGAGTGCTGGTCTCTCTAGCTTAGGGCTAAAAGCATAAAGTAAAGAAACTAGAGATAGCTATTAGACACTGATTAAAAATAAAAAGGCGTTAACCCTAAGGTTAACGCCTTTTACATGATATTACTGACAATAGTTAAATCAAAAATGTGTCACTTCTTTAATTTCTTTTCTATTCTGATTTGCTTGATAAATATTATACACATCTTCAAAGTTAAGCTGTAATTCTGTGGTGTAAACATCGCCCACAGGATAGCTTTTCACAACTTTAGCGCCGCGAATAATACCTTGTATAGAAGCGGTTAGTTGCTGATCTTCAATGAGTAAATCTGCCATAGTTACTTTACTAGAGACTTGCTGTCCATATACTTGTTCAGCTAACTCCGCATAAGCGGCAATTTTTGACGCTTTAATGGCCATCAGCATCCGCTGAGTTTCATGCGTTGATTTTTGCATACTGATAGGAGCAAATCCTGTTGCGTAAAGTACAGGGAATACCTCAGGTTTTACCGTTTGCCACTGTACATGCTTATCGTAAACAAGGGAGCATGCACTGGTTAACAAAAGCGTGCTCAGAATAAGAATGGATCTAATGAGTGAGCTCTTCATAGATATCCCTTAAATAATAATCGCTGATAAAATAACATTATAATGTCACTCTTATTGATAAATATATGAAATAGTTAAGTGATACTAATTTTGTATAATCACAGCACGTTCATCGTTATGCAACATGGCATTATCACGAATAATCATACCGTCTTTCATTTTCACTTTTTCGCTGTGGTTCATTTCGTCCCCCAACACCCAAGCAGGAATAAATGACTGCGCGGTCGCAACAACAACCTTTGATTGAATACCAATCATACGGGCATTAACTAAAATCCCGTCTTCCTGCTCAACCATAGTACCAGAGACTACGTAGTCAATTATCTGACGTTCAGGCAGCTCTTGCCAATCTCTACTAAAAACGTAATCCCCCTTTTTAGTTACACGAATATGCCCTGTGGTTTTATAATCGATTACCACTAAACCATGGCGCTGTAACTCATGTACAAAGCTTTCTGCAAGCTGATTACCTAGCCAGTTAGTTGTTTCAAGATCTTTAAGGTCAACAAAGGAAGCAACAGCTACAGGGGTTTTCGCATTAACAAAGCTACTGCTTGTTAACATTTGATAAGCGAGTCCTTTTACTACGTCATTAATGGCATGCCGTGGTAATTCGTAACTATTAATTTCACCTTTTTCAATATGAGTCGTTCGATAAAATCCCTCATCAGGTGTGGACTCACATGAGAGCAAAGCTGGCAGAATCAATGGTATTAGCCATTTTTTCATGATATTCCCCTTTAAAACTAAGTACTATCTTACTAGCCCTAGTCGCAGTATGTTAATTTACACATTTATATACGCATATATATTTCAATGCACATTTTAAGCCAATTGTATCTGTCATAATAAATCCAATACGATATCTATAGGATCGTGATAAGGCATGGAATATGCATTAAAATACACATCATAGTTATCATGCCGTATTAATGAGTGTTAGGAAAATAACCAACCTTATGTATAAATTCACCACCACATTAGCTTTAATCATCAGCGTTTTAGCCAGTTTTTCTGCCAGTAGTCAATGGTATGAGACACAAGGCCATGCCCGCACCAATGACATAAGCGTTGAACTTGCACGGACCAAAGCGATGGAAAATGCGCTTAAGAAAGCACTACTTGTATCAGGTGCCAGCGTGTCGAGTGTTCAACAAGTCGTCAATGGATTACTGACACAAGATCAAATCAGTATAAGAGCAAGTGGCAGTGTTAATTCTATTGAGTTAGTTGAAGAAATACACAGTGATAACCTAATTACAGTGACAATTCGCGCCGATATATTTCCACAAGAGAAAAAGTGTTTTGCAGTAGACTTTAAGAAATCATTATTAATCACTCGAAGTCATTTGTTACAAAGAGAGCAAGCCAATATAGGTGAAATATACCTCATTGATAAAGCGGCCATGCGTAAACTTGCTATACAACTTAACCAGCAAAGCACTTTTACTAAAACGAGCAGTATACTCAATAATAAAACTGAATTTTCACGTCTTAATAATAGCTTAGCAAGCGATGAAATATCTCTGTTAACGCGATCTTTGAGTGATAGTACCGATAGCCAGTATATTATGTTCAGTGAAATCACTAATGTCTCATTCGATAAGCAAGCTACAAATAGTTGGTCCTTTTGGCAGCAAGGTATATACGCAAGAAATTTTGCAATTACCTTTTATTTATATAACGGTGTCAATGGTGAGTTAGTTTGGCAACAGCGATATCAGAATACTGCCCCATGGACCTTTACCAAACGCATAAAAGTTGATGTCGACGGTAATGCTTTTTGGCAAAGTGAATATGGAATGATGGTCGAAAACATTCTCGATAAAGTCATTAAAGATATCGATGAAAATATTATGTGCGAGCCAAGTCGAGGTAAAATAATTCAAGTTGAAGGAAATCAAGTCACCATTAATATTGGCCGTGATCATGGCTTAAAAATCGGCGATGAATTTAGCTTGTTACACCTAACTAATTTTACCAGCAATTCTGGAAAGTCTTACGCTGGCTATAACTTAAGCCCATACAAAGTGAAAGTAACTAAGCTCTCTAGACAAACAGCTACAGCAATAACACCGGACGGTCGATTATTTGGAAATATTCAAGTAGAAGATTTAGCTGTTCGTTATTAAAACGAGGAAACAGGTCGTATTTTAGCAGTTAAATTGTTTAAATTTTAAATTGCATGTAATCAGATAACAATAAAAAAAGGGCAACTAAATATTACTTAGTTGTCCTTTATTATTAATTATGACCAAGGAAGCACTATTCAATAAAGCTAATTGCAGCTGTTATTGCCGCAACTTGTGCCTTGATACAGTTTTCATCATCAACTAACGGACTGTCAGGATAAACCTCCGTTGTAGTAACATAGGGCGCATCAGTTAACCCCATACATAAACCTAATTCTCTTCCTGCGTAATTAATAACACCAAATTGTTCAATATCAACACCGATCAATTTACCATGACTATCTTCTGGTGCGATATGAGTTACTTTTGCCACGGCTTGATTAATTCTACGTTGAAAATCGGCCTCAGGTTTAGTTGAATCTCCTACCAAATAGAAACCATCTGGAATATTCCAGTTCTTTTGCACAATAGCATCACGTGCAGCAAGCGCAGGTCTAAACTCACTATTATCGGTATCAGTGGTTTCATGTAAATCAATATGCATCGCAATATCAACATCAAGATCATTAATGAAAGACATTAGTGCCGCAGACTCTTGCGCAGGGCTATCAGGGTAAAATGAACGGTTTGGATCAATCGCCTTATTATTCCAACGATTAATGGTTTCATATCCCCAAGGACTAACACAAGGCACGACAATAATATTAAACTGTTCACTAAAGTCTTTAGCGCTTGTTTCTAAAAAACGGATAGCACCTTGGACGCCACTCGTTTCATAACCATGAACACCACCGGTAACTAACACTGTATTGTGATCAGATTGCCAGTTTTTACTTTGCATGACATATAAAGGATATCTACTTTCATCAATAGGTAGACTACCGTACTGAGTCATTGTAAATAAAGACGTTAAAGACTCAAGCTTTGACAGAACTTCATCTTGATAAGAACGCTTGATAAACTGTTTACTAAGCCATAAATTTTTATCTTCATCTGTCCAGGGCTGTCCCTGAGTACCAATCGAATAAACCGAATCACTCATGATATAACCTTCTTCTTCATTTAGTTATTAATAGGTATAGCTGTAGCTCTTTTTCAAAGATAAAAAAATGCCCGAGTATTCGGGCATTTTTATTCGTAACTCACTTAAAGTAGTAAAACATAAACGGTTTATTTTGAGTCAGCTCGACCCATAAATTTACGTTCTTCTGTATTCACTTTAACTTTATCGCCTGTTGAAATATGCTCAGGAACTTGGATAGTTAATCCTGTAGAAAGCAGTGCTGGTTTAGTACGAGCACTGGCTGAAGCACCTTTAATAGAAGGGTCTGTTTCTGTAATTATTAATTCAACACTAGCAGGCAGTGCAATACCAACAGGAGCATCATCAACGATGATCACAGAGATCCCTTGAGTCTCCTCGTCAATAAAAAGAATTTCATCGGCAATGGATTCTTTATTCAAGTTATACGGCGTGTAATCTTCATTATCCATGAAGACATATTCATCACCATCAATATAAGAAAACATCGAAGGACGACGGCTTAAGTCTGCAAAATTTAACATATCTTCAGCTTTAAATGTTTCGTCTACCTTACCACCGGTAACTACATCATATAAACGCATTCTGTATAAACTTCCGCCTGCTCTACCTTGTGGTACTGAACGGGTAATATCTCTAACAATTAGCACTTTACCGTTGTGCTCTATTGCTGCATTTTTCTTTATATCACTAGCCTTTGGCATTAGATGACTTCCTCTGAATTTATTTTAAACAATGTTGTTTTAAACACAATGAAGGGAAAATAGCATGAACACATGGATTTGAAAATAACTTATAAGGTGAAAAATGTTTTTTTTCGATAAAACATCAGTTAAATAAAAATAAAAAGATAATCGATATAGCTGAACACACCAAAAAGCAAAAAAGACAAATATATCAGCTATATTTGTCTTTTCAATCTATTGAGCTTTTGTAATGTTTACTCGCTAATTAATGACTAGGTAAAATCAACAATCAGTGAAGTAAATGCAAGAAGTTACTCGTAAGAACGCTCAAGCCAAGCGATTTGTAATTTTAACTCTTCAATTTCATGGTTTGCGTCGGCTAATTGTTCTAGCGCTGATTTTTGATCATTGTCACGGTTATCTACACAAGCATCAGTATTTTTTGACATATTACGTCTTTCCTCATGGGCCATGTTAGCCTCCAAAAAATTGTTACTACACCTGTATTATTACACAACAACTTACATATGTAAGCTTTTGGCATAAAATAAGACTAAAAATCATCCTTTAAACCGTAAGCAATTGGCTTTAACTAGCCTTATCCTAAGAGATTATTCATTCAAGATTTTACTTCTATTTTCCAGAGCTTTGTTTAGCTAGGACTGCCTTTTTCTGCAAAATTTACATTGCCTCACTATACTCTATAGTGTTCCATCGGTAGGGAGTCCCTATGTTAGTAGCACAGACTAATAAAAATATATTAGTTTCTTTTATCATTTTTATATTCATTACTTTGATGCTATCAGCGCAGGCAGGGCAATTAAATATTCAATTCGAAAATGACGGAGTATTTGCCAACGACGGAAATTATACCAATGGATTCTCATTGACTTGGGAAAGTAAGCCTGAGCTCGTCAAGCAAGACTCTCCCCCTGACAACTTACCGAAACTATCTCAACTGCAATACCTTCTTCGATTACCGCTTACACAAACTGAGAGCGGCTGGGGTATGAAGATTTCCCAACGCATGTGGACACCAAATAATATCAGGATAGTAACACTTCAAAGTTTGCAGCGGCCTTACGCGGGGTTATTTGAAATAGAAAGTCACACCGCTGATTATGGACCAACATTAGCGCAAAAAAACTGGCTAGCATTAGGCATCACAGGAGTTAAATCTAAAGCGGAATACGTTCAAACAAAGATTCATGATTTAATAGGCTCAACTCCTCCGTTAGGTTGGCAGTATCAAGTGAAGGAAGAAATCACTTTCCAACTGGCCTATGAAGTTGATGCTTTACTATTTAGATCTAAAACTTATCGCAGTAAGTACTTAGACAATAATCAATGGGAAGTGAGCAGCTATAGCCACCTATCCTTAGGTAACTTTAACACTGAGGCATCTGCAGGCTTATTACTTAGATGGGGAACAGGGTTACACAATACCTTTGGTCGCTTAAGTAGTCATTTTGCTCACACTGGCAATACCACAGAAGTTAATAGCAACGATAACTTTAGCATCTACTCAAGATTTCAATTAAGTTACCGCTTTAGCGACTTAACCATTGAGGGGGAACTTCCTTATATATCACACCTTGATATCAAACATCAGCAAGCAAGAGCCATTCTAGGAATGCAATGGACAATAGATAATTACGCTATCAATTGGAGTTTGAATAGCTACACCCGAGCCTATAAAAGTGATGATAAGTCTTGGTACAGTTACGGGTCCTTAACCTTAAGCTGTACACTGTAATGAATTTAGACGCCACTCGATACAATACATTCCCCAGTACCGATATTAACGACTTTGCTAGATACCTGAGCGCTTGACAATTTCACTATCAAAACCATCAATACTTTGCTGGTTCTTCTTCACCCAGTACTGTTCAATGCCTTCTTTCTCTTGTTTTTTTGACCATTTAGCTAAATCTTCACGATCAGATTCATAAGAGAAATAAGGCACAGACATTCCGCAAGAGGATTGTACTTTTGCGATATCAAGTAAGAAAATCTGTCGTGAAGCAATACTCTTTGGAAATAATTTAACGTACTCATCCCACTCCACATCTCCTTTATGCAAGACTTTGGTACTGCCATAAGCTCGAAGTATCAGTGGCGAACCTTCAAAGGCACAAAACATAATGGTCATACGTGGATTTATTAACACATGAGCTGCTGACTCATTCCCACTTCCCGTATGATTTAACCAGGCAATTGTGCTCGGATTAATAACCCGTAAACTATCCCCGCCTTTAGGTGATAAATTCACTGTACCAGTATCTGCGGCAGTACTAACAAAATAAATTTTTTGTGCTGCGATGAATTCAATATGCATTGGTGATAATTCAGAATATTGCTGTCCCATAAGATTTCTTCCACTCCTTTACGTCAAAATATAGTTAATAAATACCCAGATATGTTTAGTTATATTTACAAAATACGCATCATTATTAAAGAGAAACTATCACTTTATGCTGATTTCGCCCCACGGGTTGTTTAAGGTATCAAGCTATGAATGTTACAAAACCACTTTGGATAAAATATGTACGACCCGCTCCTTGATGAGTCACTTGGCAGTAATGCGCCCTACCCTAGTAGTTATTGGGCTGATGTCGCAGGAACGCCGCCTAAAGATAATGGCCAATTAAACAAGGACCTTACGGTTGATGTTGCCATTATAGGAGCAGGTTATACTGGCTTATCAACCGCATTGCACTTAGCACGCGAACACGGAATTAAAGCAACCGTGTTAGAGGCTAATCGCACCGCCTGGGGAGCAAGTGGCCGTAACGCGGGCTTTATTTTAAAGTCATCCGGACGCAAATCCTATTCAACTATGCAATCTCAATGGGGTGAAGAGGTTATGCGAGGTATTTATCAAGAAATGTGTGAAGGCGTAGATACTGTCAAAAGTTTAATCGCGGAAGGCATTGATTGCGACCCACAAGAAAATGGTTATATTCGCGTAGCTCATAAACCGGCTATGTTAAAAAGTTTACTAGCTAGCGCCGCATTACAAAAAAAGATGTTTGGCTATGATATCCAAGAAATAAGTCGTGAACAATTACATCAACACTATATGGCAGACCACAATGCTTATGGCGCCATACGGTATCAAGATGGTTTTGGACTTAATCCTTTAAAACTGGCATGGGGATATCAAAAACTTGCTCAACAGGCTGGAGCCACAATTCATTGTGATACTTCAGTAAAACAATGGCATCAAGAGACCAGTAGTAAAAAAGGTAAGCAAAACCAAACTCTCCAAGTATTACATACAGCAACAGGTATAGTTAAAGCTAACAAGGTCGTCATTGCCACTAATGGTTACACCGCCAAAAATTTCCATCCTCTAATCAAAGATAAAAGCCTACCGGTACTTTCACAAATTATTGTTACTCAACCATTAACACAGGAGCAATTGGTTGCTTGTAATTTTTTAACCAGTAATGTCATCATGGATACCCGTGCATTGAAATATTACTACCGAAAATTACCTGATAATCGCATATTATTTGGCGGTCGAGGTGCTATAACAGGAAAGAATGCAGCCGATCCATATTATGCCAAACGCTTACTCGCAGTATTAAAAACAAGCTTCCCAGCTTTAGATAACTTACGTTACGATTATGCGTGGTCAGGTTGGTTAAGTATGTCATTGGACGACATGCCTCATGTGTATCAAAATGAACAGAAAAATATTTTTTATGCCATGGGTTATTGCGGCAGTGGTGTATCTTTTTCAGTACAAGCAGGCAAGCGTTTAGCTGAAAAAGCGGCAGGAGTTAGTGTACCTAATTTACCCATTTACCAAACCCCTTTAGCAACATTTCCCTTTGCGCCGTTAAGACGTATTGGCCAATGGGGTTATTTTCAATACGGTAAAGTTAAAGACCGCTGGCTATGAGGTTTACGTTAAGCCCTTTCTCTTTATGTAAAATTTTCTCAATGCTCTGATTTCTGCAAAGTAAGATAATTCCACTCAAATTAATTGTATACAATATATTTAAAATCTATTATTCTGCACTTCAGATCAAATCTAAATCATTTAGTGACTATCGACACAACGTTTATTGTTAAAAGGAAAATGAAATGCCCATTGGTATTGGTGGCTCTACAGCCGAAATTGAATTAAATAAATTAACCGATATGACAACTGATGTTGCCCCTATCTCATTGGGTGAATATCAACAACGGATAGCGAAAGCCCAACAGCTGATGCGTGAACAAAATATTAGCGCTTTGTATCTTAATGCGGGCACTAATTTAACCTATTTCACTGGTACCGTTTGGTATTCATCAGAACGATTAGTCGGCGCTATTTTACCTGCAGAAGGCGATTTAGTTTATATCGCTCCTTGGTTTGAAGTAAGTACGTTATCGGGCTTTATGCAAGTCAAATCTGACGTTGCTAGCTGGCATGAACATGAGTCACCTTATCACTTGGTTATTGATGTTTTAATGCAAAACAACTGCGGGCAAGGCACCATTGCCATTGATGAATCTACCGCTTTCTTTGCTGTTGACGGTATGATTAATGCAGCAAAAGAACAAAACCTTTCATTAGCTTTTACTAGCAGTAAAGGCATAACCGCGGGCTGTCGCATGATCAAATCAGCGAATGAATTAGCCTTATTGCAACGCGCGAAAGACATGACGATGGTTGTGCACCGAGCCGTAGCCAAAATATTGACCGTTGGCATCACAACAGCAGAAGTCACCGACTTTATTAATAAAGCACATCGAAAACTTGGTGCCCCTAAAGGTTCATCTTTTTGTATTGTTCTATTTGGCCAAGACACCGCCTACCCTCATGGCGTAAAAGAGCCTAAAACTCTCGATACCAATGATATGGTATTAATTGATACAGGTTGTTTGGTGCAAGGATATAATTCCGATATAACCCGTAGTTATGTCTTTGGTAAAGCGAGTGAAAAGCAACGTGCTGTTTGGCTACATGAGAAAACAGCACAAGCAAAGGGTTTTGCTGCAGCAAAAATATCTTCACCTTGTGAAACAGTAGATATTGCTGCTCGAGATTACCTTGAGACTCAGGGCTACGGGCCTGATTACCAAGTACCAGGACTTCCTCATCGTACTGGTCATGGTGTAGGTTTAGACATTCATGAGTGGCCATATTTAGTAAGAGGCGATAAAACACTATTAGCTGCTGGCATGTGCTTTTCTAATGAACCCATGTTATGTCTTTATGGTGAATTTGGTGTACGACTAGAAGATCATTTCTATATGACAAACTCAGGCCCCAAATGGTTTAGTGAGCCGGCTCATTCAATCGATGACCCGTTTGGTTATGAAGCCTAATCCTAACCTATACCTCCCTTCTTTAGGCAATGCATTAACTAAGCAGAATCGCTCTATTGACGTTTATTTGTTATAGAGCGACTCATACAGTGTCAAAGTACTCATAATAATAAAAAAAGTGATACAAATGAAAAATACTAACAATCCACTTCTCACAGTTTTAACTGGTAGTTTTGCTTTGGTGGCCTACCTTATAGCAGACTCAGCAATAGCCAATGAAACCTCAGCAACAACGCAGAGCAAAGTGACAGTTAATGAACAACTTCCCAGTGTTGAGCAGATTCTCACACAAGTACATCATTGCAATAAGTCTATTACTATCCGTTCACAAGCATTATCACGTGATAAAGTAGTAACCGCTTGTAAAGAACTGATAGCTCAAGAAGACAGGTTTCATCAAATTTTTAACACTCGTAATAAACCCGTTCATAATGATAATAACACCAGTTTGCGTGCTAATTTTTATAGCTCAAACGCAGAGTATGTAAACTGTCTCTTATACACATCTGACGCTGCCGACGAATAGAGAGG
>OJHK01001497.1_pt1 | contig 10802 bp, 3 predicted proteins | sample 1595161 | NCBI WGS metagenome assembly OJHK01 (sample SAMN05416842, study PRJEB24817) | seawater metagenome | isolation source: Sea water | place: Canada:Atlantic | collected 2013-07 | reverse complement strand
GATCTACACCTCTCTATTCGTCGGCAGCGTCAGATGTGTATAAGAGACAGACAGTTCACTGTGTGTTATTCCGTTTATTAATATTTCATTTTGAATTCAGATGAAAACATGGAAGGATTCAAAAAAAAAAAACCGCCATTTTTGAAATAACATTTTAAACTGAGAATAATAAAATTATGATTTAAATAATGTTCATTCGATGAGTGAAATTGACTTGATTCAGTCAATTGTTGACTTCAATTTAAAATTTTACAATTTTTTGTTTTTATTTTTTGACTTGATGAAAATTACAAAATTTAAAATTAATTTTTTTTCAAAAAACTCAAATTGTAGGTACTTAACCCAGCTTCAATGTCGATTTGTCTATGACCCGCCAATTCTCCAATATACAGAAAATTGATTTCGATTAGTTTCAATCGAATTGTGAATGTGTGCAATGCCTACAAAGCGCACAACTTTTACTTTTTACACTGTTTTTTATTATAGAACTCTGTTTTCCAATATTGTTGAGCATGAAGAAACATTTTTTCGAAAAAACAAAAAAAGCCCATCAGCTTTTGCTGTCAAGATCTATGCCAGTGTTGTCGACAATGCCACTCACAAATGTCACAAGAAATTGACCCAACGTGCCATTTTCTGCTCAGAATTTTTCATGTAAATTTTTCTCATTGTTGTTCGTTTCTCGCTTTTATTACATTGTTTATTTTGGATTTTAATTAGAAAATTCAATACAATAGATATTGAAAAATGATTGCAGTGTCATTTTCTAATGTTGTAGTTTCGCTTGAAACATTCAGGTGCTTTTGAATTTTAATGTTTAAAAATCCTTGTGTGTTCCGCTTGACGTAGCATTAATATGAAAAAAAAAATCGAAAAAGTAAAAGATCCCTTTTTTCCGCTTGCTCCTCAACTTTTGAAACAATAGAAATCTATTTTCATAGCTATTCACAGCAAACTTGTAGCTCGCCCGCGCATTTTGTGTAAATTTTTAATTATTTTTTTCAAGTCAATGTTTTCGATTTAGTTCGTATATGTTTTGTTGTGTGATAATAATAATACTGCTCACATATCTATTAGTTTGTTTAATTTTATTTTTGTTGTCGAATTTAGTTTGAAAATCAATTTCGTTTGATGTACGATGAAAAGAGTGGAATTTCCGTTATTTTTCATTCGTCGCATTGTTTTCATCACACCACACCATTCGCAACGATTTATCAAATAAAATCATTGATTATTGATTTTAAACGGGTATTTGTATGGTTTCATAATATATATGTGTTTTTGGTTTTCGTTATCGTGTGTGAAAAATGTCGATCTGTGTGAAATTTTGAATTTTTGAATTGTTTACAATTTCGAAAAATGATGTTAACGAGATGAATTGGTTGTTTTTTTCGGAAATCATTGTATTGTGAGTCATTGAAAACATGTTTTATTGGTATTGCGAAGAGGAATGATGAGAGAAAAGTGTTGCCAAAGGATTCATATGTGAATTTGTGAAATTCGGCCAAAACAATTTTTTTTTTTCTCGGGTGCGGAATTTTTTTTTTTACTGACAGCCTCGCTAAACAACTACTTAAGTTCATTCTGAACTTACTTCGTGAAAAATAATCAAAATAATGATGAAAATAATAATGAAAATAATACCAATGTTGATAATAATGAAACCAACGATGGTAATGATTGTAGTGGTGATGGTAGTGAATCAGTAAGACGCTCGGCACGTCTTGCTTCACAACCAAACAAAACTAATTTATAAATAATTATGTCTTTTAAAAAAGATATAATTTTTAAATCTGTTGCGCAAAACGCCGCGCAACAACAAACACCACTACACTCACTTTCATCTGAACCAGCACTTGTCCACACTGCTGGTTCTGACCCTCATCCTTCATCAACGAATATTGATAATGTTTTTGACCTGTTGATGTCAAATCGACAAAACATTATTCAACCTACAAACAACCAACATCTTTATAAACCAACCTCAATAATGAATGGTACTCACATCAAATTCATGACAATCAATGCAAATGGCGTGTCGACAGATCGACGCCTCGAACTGCTGCAATTGATGAAAGAGGAAAATTTATCTGCGATGTTGATCCAAGAAACGAAAGAACGACGTGTGTCTCACCCCAATTATCATGCCAAGCTCGAATCGTCGAACGATTTTATTGTATTGAAATGCAATACAAACTCCGATCAAGCCAAGCACGGCGTTGCTGTCATGATTGATCGAGCGGCGTTGGCGTCAAACACCGAACCTGAAATTGTCTACAAATGTAACAACGGAAGAACGTTAATTGTACAGTTTGATGATAAACACGGCAACCATATCGTACTTGCCTCGCTCTACTTCCCGGTGGATGATCCGCGAGCGCGTATGTCGCACATGCGCTGTCTGCCTTGGACACTGCTGGCTGGTTGTTTGAACGCTGGTGACCTCAACCTATTGACGAACGTTCGTGAGCATCGATCAAACAACAACGCCGAGCCACAGGCGCTTGGTGATGACAGTCACGTCTTCCTCGAATATATCAATACTCACCAGTTGGTTGATTTGTTCGATGTGTTCTACGACGACGACGAGCACCCCGTGACTCGTGTTGGCTACGCCAACCAACGTGATGCAACGCTCGACCGTTGGTTCGTGCCGATGACAGTGGCGGCTCTGGCGATGGCGTGTGACGTACGACCGACGACGTCTGACCATCACGCTGTCATTGTCAGCTTCACGTCACCTCAACACTCGCACTCTTCGCGGCCGCGTCGCGTGCGCACCATGCCGGTCGAGTTTCTGAAACAGCCTCCGATTTTGGCTGCGTACAAGCGTGAAGTGTTGTTTAGTTTTCGTTCAATGCTCTCGAGCAACACAAACACAACAACACATTTCACCTTGTTGATGGAGGAGACGCACCGATGGCTCGGCGCCGAGCGTGAGAGAAGCGAGCGCGAGCAACGCAAACGCACGCGCCGCAATCTGCGCGAGCGCCTCCGACAACTCAACAAACGTCGACACTCTGCTCGCCACCAGCGCGATGTGTCTGCACTACATGCGCGAATTGCTGTTGTCGAGCGCTCCTTGCTAGACATTGACCGCCTTGTGCGCGACAAACAGCGTTTGGAACAACAACGTTCGCGTTACAAGTCCTTGCTATCATCTCGAAAATTGTTTCAGATGCGCATGTCATCACAACAAAGAAACCTCTTACCTTGCCTCATCGATGAGCACGGTGTTGAGCAGCGTGATGACACCGTGATGGCACAAATTGCTGCCGACTATTTCGCCGGTCAGTTTGTCGATCACCCTGATCCCGACGACGACGGTTTGTCGGGCGCCGATGCGCTCGACGATGTGCTGAATTGTGTGCCGGATTGCGCCGATCAGACATCGCGCATGTCTTGTGACCTGTCTGTTTCGGATTTACAACGAGCTGTCGCCAAATCAAACAAACAATCCTCACCTGGTGTTGATGGCGTGCCATACAACCTGTTTGTGTATGTGCCGGAGTTGTTGGTTGATTTGTGTCGTGTCTGGGCGAACCGATATCGGTTTGGTGTGCCGCCGAGCTTTCGTCAAGTGTTGTTTTCTCCGGTGCACAAGCGTGGCGATAAACGTACTATCTCCAATTATCGGCCGATTGGCCTGGAGTCCTGCATTCGCAAAATCATCACCCTAGCAATCAATGATCGTTTGAGCAAATTGATTCCGAAAATAATCAATGATGATCAAACCGCTTTTGTTTCTGGTCGTACCATTTTCGATGGTCTTGCCAGGTTGCTAGCGGCGGCCGATGTCTGCCGTAATCATCCGGCTCGTCGTCAAACGCCACTATGTATCTTGTCTTACGACTTTAGTCGTGCCTATGATACGGTCAAACACGATTATGTCATTAGTGTTTTGAAAAAATTTGGTTTTAATCAAAATTTTCTTACTGACATTGTGTTTTTGTTGCAAAACATGACCGGGCGTGTTGTGCTGAACGGCCGCCTGACTGACGCCTTCCCTTTGGACGCTGGCTTGATACAAGGCGATGCTTTGTCGTGTTCGCTGTACATTTTGTGCGTTTCGCCGTTGCGTGCGCTGGCGGAGCGGCGTGGCGCGCTTGGCTTCACTTTCGACGCCGGCTTGCCCAGCATTCACACGTGGTACTGCACCCAGTACGTCGACGATCTGGAGGTGTTTGCTGACAACCGACGCGACATTGACGTGTGGAACGACGTGTTGCGGCTGTATGGCTTGGCGAGCGGCAACAAACTGAACGCTCGCAAATGCCGTGCAACGATTTGCAATGACCCGTTCAACGAGTTTGCAGCGCTGCCAGAGCCATTCAACACGCCGGACAGTGTGGTCAAAGACGCCGACGACATTCGTAAACTCGGCTTTCGCTTTGATGCGAGCGGCGGCATCCACTCGAGTGCCTGGAGTCGGGCGCTGGCGCAGTCACGTGCCGCTGCCACTCGTTGGCGTTACGTCGATGTCGACATGGAGATGCGAGCGCGCGTTGTCGTCACTGACGTGCTCGCGCCGGCGCTCTTCCTGGCGCCGTTGGTGCCGTGCCCCGACAAAGTTGCGAACCAGTTTGACGAGATTGCGCTGTCGACGTTCGTCGTCAATGGCAAGCCGTCGGCCTTACGGCCGCGCCGTGAATTCCTGGCCAACCAACAAGTCATTGGCGGCCTGTTGCGCAACGGCATCGGTCAAATGCGTGACCTTGCTGCTGGACGTTTGGCTGGTTTCTATTGGAAAGCTGTTGTTAAGCAACGAAAACTCGACATGAAAGAGAACAACACGAGCGTGAACCCGGTGCTCTTGATAGCAAATTTTGCTCATCAGAGAAAAGTCGGCACACGACATCGCTTACCGCTGGTTAGCGCTGTGCCGCCTGGTCGACAGCCTGTGATTGGCGTTCAACAGAGCAATGTGCAACGCAACGACACTGCCTACAATCCACTGCTGGTGGCGAAGCGACAATTTGCGGCCGCTGTGCTGCACAACGTCGATGCGTCGCTCGCTGTCCCTCGACGCTTCAAGCGTGACGTGATTCTCTCTCAACGACTCTACAACAACCGTTGGTTCAAACACGACCTGAAAATCAACGATAGTGTAGTTACTAAACAATTGCCGTGGTGTCTGCGCGTCGGCGACGTCTTGAATCATCAACAAAACGTTCGACGCAACGTTAGAGAAACCATCATTGGTAAACTCGTTGACCAGAGTCTATTGGATTATGATTGGAAATTGACGTTGGATGGAAGAATTGCCGAAAACGAACCGACTTTGGCTGATTTCTCACCTGGAAACTTCGTTCTCGACCAACTCGCCGATGCATCACGTCCTTTCGACCGCCGCTCCGTATGGTTGATCGTTCGTCATTCAACATCAATTGCGAACAATTTGGTGCTGCGAAAGACGCCGTGGACTATCAACGAGAAATGGTCAAAAACAAAGCATTTACTTTGGTCGCGCCAACACACAACACAAATAATGAAACGATTACCGATTCACGATTGTTGTCGCGTTATTGTGGCAAATAGTAATCGTTTGGTCATGATTGGCGACTCTGATATCGACGTGAACAACGTGGCGGTTTTTTTCGACGAACCACATTTGGAACTCGCTGTTCTAGAACGGGTCAAACGATTATCAACTCAACAACAACCAACACAAAACAAACGATTATTGTATCAACAACGTGCTCACCTCGAATTGGACACTGCGTCGTCGCGTCGTTGTGTGAGCGAAAATCACCAATTGTTGAAAAAACGACAACTCTGTGGCGCCGACTATGCGAACAAAACCAAAGTTCTGGTTGCTCGATACCGCTCTTTGAATCGAAAAATGACTCAAATACCGAGCGTTCGCCGTCCCGACGACCCGACTACAAACACAACACGACATTTTTCATTTGACGACCTCAACAAAATCAATATTGATGGTCAACTGAAAAATTGGACGTACCTGATGCTGCACAACAAACTGGCATTTGGCGCTGCTGTCAACATGCTCATTTGCCCCATGTGCGGCTCTTCGACATTGCCAATCGACAATCGCGATCATATTGTTCGTGATTGTGCGTTTGCTTTAAAAGTGCGCGACCTGCTCTTCACCGACCACTTTGTGCAGCTCGTCAACTCCTCTGTCACTCGCGCAGCGTTCAACGACGCCTGGGAGCTGCAGCTGCGTGTACGCACCGCTGCATCGCGCGCACTGGCCGCGTGCGTGCTCATGGCCAAACGCGCGCTGCAAACCGACTCGATGCGACGCTTCCACGCACTGCATCAACCATCGCCGTTGCCTACGGCTGCCGACGCTTCGCTCCTTGCCAAACGCATCTATTTGCAGTGGCGCAAAGCGGCGCGTGTCGGCTCGCGCATTGTGCGTTCGGTCATGTCAAGCTTGCCGCTCCAAGCCGTGTACGAGCGCAAACGACTGCTCAAGTTCTGCGACGAGCAGTGGTTCAAGTTCATGCCGGATCCCAGCTCGGCCTCGTGGCCTGACTGATTGTGCGCATGCGCGCGCTCTCATCGACATTTGATGTCGATCTCCTTTGGAGCCATTGCCAACCTGCCTAAACCCTGCCGCGCATCAGTGCGATGCATGCCTCTTGTCGCTCCGGCGGCATTGATCTCCTGTAGAGGTTAACCATTCCTCAACACTGCAATGATAATATATCCATCACCGCGATGTCTACATGTCTATGTAGATTACTCTTGAAATGGAAATAAAAATCTTTTAATAATAATAATCAGAACTTAAAAAAATGAAAAATGATGAAAATATTGTTTTTCTTTTTTTACTTGCTTTTGTCAAGGTTTTTTTGTTTTTACATTGTTCTTTGTGAAATTTGCAATTTACATTTGTTTTTGAGACATTTTCAATTTTTCGTTGAACTTGTCCTGTCCGCCCTGTCCTGACGCTATACTTTTGAAGCTTTCTAACAATTTAATAATTGCTTGACATCATTTCTCTGGCTTATCTTGCTTTTGATTCGTTTCCTTTTCTGATTTGTGACGTGACAAATTCGTTTCTTGCGACTTTAATCAGTCTTGCTCGTCTCTCGATCACAATTCTCTTATGTTATGGCATCACATTCATCATAATCGTCTGCTCAATTCATCTTTCAACACATAACAACGATTTGCTTACTCGTTTGTTTCAGTTTTTCATTAATAATCAGCCCAAGCGTTTTTGTTGTTTCCGTTTAAAAAACAACTGTGGTCCTGGATGCAACCACAAAGCTATCATTTGCTTCTGAAAGTCATCTTGCTATTACTTTATGTAATCGGGTTTGAAACTCTGGTCTGTTGACGTTTGCTTGAATTCATGTGGTTAAATTTCTGATGTTGCTTACTGTTTCTGTTTCGCATTGGTGTTCCGGCGTTTTCGAAATAGTACTACTGCTTAAATCGTTTTTAATGATATTACTGGTACTTTGATGTTTGAAATTGTGTAAAGTGAGACTAGTTGGAAAGTGTTCTGTTTTAGTTTGGTTTTTTCAAGATTTGTTTCGGCGAATCGAATGAAAACTAGGGATTCTGAATTTTTATTTCAGTTTCTTTGGATGTCGAGAATACTCCATCCGTTTTTAATTATTGTAGAGTTGGAAGTGGAAATTGTTACGCGTAAATCGTTTTGAAAGACATTCTCTCTTTCAGAAAATTGTCAGCTGGTTTCTACCAACTGTATGCTACTGTATTAACTTCAAGTTAATCAACTGTCAAAACATCTCTCGTATGTTTTTCGTCATAACAAGTCCTCGACTTGTTATTTTGTTACATTGCTCTTGGAAATTTCGAGTATACTCAATTTCCGACATTTGTAACTCAAATCGATCACAATAGTGGGCGTTTCCCATTGGACATGTCCTATAGTGATCTATTGCCACGGTATTTTATTGGTATCTTCGGTCGCAAGTCCTCGACTTGTCATTGAGTAACGTTGACTTTTGAAGTTTCGAGTGATCACTCAATTTCAACTGTCTCTTCTCAAAATCGATCTCAATATTCGACGTTTTCCATCGAAACGTCCTGTATTGATAATATGCCATTATCTACCACGGCGTTTTTGTTGGTATTCCTGGTCGCAAGTCTTTGTTTCTTTGCTGTAAAATCCAAGTTTGCCAACATTTGCTGCTTTCGTGAACCTGTTGCTGCGTTACGTGGCAACACTGGTTCTAACCTTGTAGGTTAATCATCCCTACCCATGCTTCGAAATTTATATCCATCATCGCGATGTCTGCATATCGATGTAGATTATCTAAAATGGAAATAAAAATCTTTTTAATAAATAAGGCGGTCAAACAATTTTTTTGAACAATAGAGGTCAAAAATTTTGTTTTATCTCTTTACTGTTCCTAAAAGTATTGAGTCATCCGCCGTTGAATTCTGAAATTTTTTCAAGAATTTTTTTAAATTTAAATTTCAAACAAAAACTTTTTGGTTCTGTCCAACACCAAATACTGAAAGTTCTGTTCTCAAACTTTCAATTTTGTTTGCTTATTTCAATTTCTGCATTTCAAGCGAGTTTTATAGCAATCGAGCCATTGCTTCGTTTATCGATTTTCGTGAAAATTAGAAATTTACTTTTTGATCGAAACTTTAACGACTCTCGTTTATCTATCTGTTGCGTCTATTGCATACCACGTTTATTCAAGAATTGTGTCTATACTTTTCCTGTTCTATTCGTGTTTCTATTTGTATCAAACATCGAGACTTTTTTCCCACTGGGTTTTGTCCGTTGTCTTTCATTGTCTGTGTACAAGTGAATCTGATACAATCTCCTTTGGAGAGTTCTTAGAAGTACTTGCAATTACAATTTCGAGCGTGTCAAGTCTCCGACATGTCTCAGGTTTGGCAAGAGTTTTTCGACTTGTCAAGCAAATCGGCTGGCATCGTGTATACCCCTGCTACTAACACCAATGATACTGTTTCGGAAACGACTTCATCCGATGTATCACGTGTGATGTCTAGTAGTTTGACCGACTCTGTGCCCAGTTCTGATGGTGGTGGTGAAGAAAATCATGTTTTCACTGTGCCACTACCACTTTCGTCAGCAAATCGACATGATCGAGGTGGTTTCACATTGCCATCTTCGACAGATGTCACTACAACCGACCAATCAGGCAATGATACCAACGAGAGCGGTGGCTCGCCACCACCACGGTTGCGTCAATCATTACGCGCTGCTCGTCAATCGCGTGCTCATACCGAGCACAACAAGCCGTCCAATCGTGAGGCAAATGGAAGTGTTGATAAGCCGAGTAGCATCACTCGCTCTTCACAGCCTCGTATTGCGGCGGCACTTGCAAAGCAAAGATCAAGTCCGGCTGTCGCGCCGACCACCGCGTCACCCAGTCTGATCAATGCATCAACAGTAGAGCGTGCTCCTGTTGTTCAAGGACAAAGCAGGAGAAGCTTTGTACCAACATCAGGCGAAGAAGCCGATGATGATGAGGATGGAAATGTTTTTGTTCCGCCACAACAACAACAACAACCTCCCCCTCCTCGTGTTGACGGCAATCGCCGTCACACCACAGCTCCAGCTAAGAACAACCAACGTTCCTACGCTGATGCTGCTCGTCTAAAGGATATTGAAATTCATTCTTTGAATGATTTTTCTTTATTAAATGACAATATTCAAAAGAAACGCGCGACCCGCGAGGGTTTGCGTGTGGCCAATGCACTCGATGATCGATTGAAGGGTGTTGATCCATCGAACGTGCATCCGGTCAAGTTTGAATTTATTTCTGTTGTTTTATGTCAACAATATTATCCACTGATTGTTAAACAAATTCGTTTACGATTTGATTCAGTGGTGTTGGTTCGTTCACCGCCAAAAAATGGAAAATTTTTCTACACTTATTTTACAAATGAGTTGCAAAAGAAAGAATTTGAAAATGATTTTTTACCAACAATTGATGATGTTGTGATTGGCTGTGCGTCGGATCGCTCTGTGAGCATGACGGCTTTTACTGCTGTGCTACCGCCAACAGTACTATTCACACAACACTGGGCAAATAACGATTTGACATCAACAAACAATAATTTTGAAAAACAAATCAAAATTACAAAAACTGTTTACCGATTGTCAAATGCGTTTGCTGCCGACCAAGACGGCGTCAGTATCGACTACTCTACAAATGTTATTGATGTTGAACTGTGTAATGTACCAAACAACGTACATCAGATTAATATAGTGATTGGCGGTGTGGCACTTACCCTGCGCACGCCATCACTGTTGTATGCTCGTCGCCGCAACAAGCCTTTTCAACACGATGTGCTGTCGACGGCAAACGCCAAAGAGCTCGACTCAAGCCTGCAAGCTGAGCCGAAAATTTTGGAAAATAATTATCAAAATTCATCGACAAATAATAATAATAACAACGACAATGTTAATATTACTGGAAATATGAATAATGATAATTCAACACCAACTTCTGATCCACAACGACGTTCAACTGTCAATAATAACAATGGAAAAAATGACAAAAATGATAAAATGAGAAAAAACGATAAATTTTCAAAAAACAAAAAGAAAAACAATAATAATCGCAAAAACTCATCAAAATCACCTCGTCACAATCGAAAGAACAAGGCGCCCCGAGACGCGCCTGCCGTTTCGTCCAGCTCGGTGTCGGCGCCCAACGATCGAGCGCCGAAGAAGCGCGCGAAAGCGGCGCCGACGAGCGCACCGCGCAAACAAGCGCACAATGCTCCACGCGCCTTTGGTTCGACGTTGCTCGATCACATGCCCAAGACCTGTCTCTTATACACATCTCCGAGCCCACGAGACCTCTCTA
>OJHK01001496.1_pt1 | contig 10803 bp, 7 predicted proteins | sample 1595161 | NCBI WGS metagenome assembly OJHK01 (sample SAMN05416842, study PRJEB24817) | seawater metagenome | isolation source: Sea water | place: Canada:Atlantic | collected 2013-07 | reverse complement strand
AGTGGTTATTTTTTACCCTTAGTTGGCTTTTCGAGGCTAAAACGTTCGGGATTTTCTTGCAATGCCAGCTCTAAAACGTCGTCAATCCAGCGTACTGGGTGAATTGACAGGTCTTGTTTTACATTATCTGGGATCTCTTGTAAATCACGTTCGTTCTCTTTTGGAATGATAACTGTTTTTATTCCGCCTCTATGCGCCGCCAATAATTTTTCTTTCAAACCGCCTATCGCTAACACTTCACCACGCAGAGTAATTTCACCTGTCATGGCGACGTCACAACGTACAGGATTGCCCGTAAGCGCTGAAATTAACGCTGTGCACATGCCGATACCTGCACTTGGGCCATCTTTCGGTGTAGCGCCTTCAGGCACGTGAACATGGATATCGCGCTTTTCATGAAAATCACTGTTTATGCGCAATTTTTCAGATCGACTACGGACCACCGTCATCGCAGTTTGAATAGACTCTTGCATAACATCCCCTAGCGAACCGGTAGAGGTCATTTTACCCTTACCTACGACTGAGGTTGCTTCAATGGTCAACAATTCACCGCCGACTTGGGTCCACGCTAAGCCAGTGACTTGACCGATTTGGTTGTTGTCCTCTGCTTTGCCATAGTCAAAACGCTGCACACCTAAATACTCAGATAAATTTTTCTCCGTTACAGTAACGGTTTTAGTGTCTTTATTGAGTAAGATGTTTTTAACTGCTTTGCGGCACACTTTGGAAATTTCGCGCTCTAAGCTTCGCACACCCGCTTCACGGGTGTAATGACGGATCATGCCAATTATGGCTGATTCTTCAATGACTAATTCTTTGCTTTTCAGGCCGTTACGGCTAATTTGCTTTTCAAGCAAATGACGCGTTGCAATGTTTAGCTTTTCGTCTTCTGTGTAGCCAGACAAGCGAATGACTTCCATTCTGTCTAACAACGGGCCGGGGATATCCATGCTATTAGACGTCGCCACGAACATGACATCAGATAGATCGTAATCGACTTCTAAGTAGTGGTCGCTAAAGGTGCTGTTTTGTTCAGGATCGAGTACTTCTAATAACGCTGAAGACGGATCGCCGCGCATATCTGAAGACATTTTGTCAATTTCATCTAGCAAAAATAGCGGATTCTTCACCCCGACTTTGGCCATTTTTTGGATCAGCTTTCCTGGCATTGAACCGATGTACGTGCGTCGATGACCGCGTATTTCAGCCTCGTCGCGCACGCCACCAAGGGCCATCCGTACATACTTACGACCAGTTGCCTTCGCTATTGATTGCCCTAGTGACGTTTTACCCACTCCAGGAGGGCCTACCAAACACAAGATAGGTCCTTTGAGCTTTCTAACACGCTGCTGAACCGCTAAATACTCGATAATACGTTCTTTGACTTTTTCTAGTCCGTAATGCTCAGTATCGAGGAGCTTATCAGCCGCAGCTAAGTCTTTCTTAACCGCGCTACGCTTCGTCCAAGGCACATTAGTCAGCCAATCAATGTAACTACGTACAACAGTAGCTTCTGCCGACATAGGTGACATCATTTTCAGTTTGCTCAGCTCAGTAGTCGCCTTCTTTTTGGCTTCCTCTGGCATTTTGGCATCGTCAATTTTTTTACTGAGCGCTTCAAACTCATCAGGTGCTTCATCTAATTCGCCAAGCTCTTTTTGAATAGCTTTCATTTGCTCATTTAGATAGTACTCACGCTGGCTCTTTTCCATTTGCTTTTTAACACGGGTACGAATTTTCTTTTCTACCTGCAGCAAATCAATTTCGCTTTCCATTAAGGCCATTAAGTATTCAAGTCGATCATTCACTTGATCCATCTCTAATACTTTTTGCTTCTCGGCTAGCTTGAGCGGCATATGCGCAGCCATGGTGTCTGCTAATCGCGCTGCTTGTTCAATTCCACTTAACGACGTCAAAACTTCCGGCGGAATTTTTTTGTTAAGTTTCACATACCCTTCAAATTGTGAAATAGCCGAGCGAATAATGACTTCCTGCTCGTTCTCTTCTACCTCAAGATCTTCTTTATTAGAAATATTAGCCACAAAGAAATCTTCAGTGCTGACAAAATCAGCGATTTGCGCACGCTGATTCCCTTCGACCAAGACCTTCACTGTGCCATCAGGCAGCTTCAGCAATTGTAGGATGGTCGCTATAGTACCGACCGTAAAAATATCGTCAGTCTGAGGCTCGTCAGTACTGGCGTCTTTTTGGGCAACTAAAAATATTTGTTTGTCTTTATCCATCGCCGCTTCTAAGCAACGTATCGACTTCTCGCGACCGACAAATAAGGGAATAACCATATGCGGATAAACCACCACATCACGTAATGCCAGCACCGGCATTTCTGTGTAATCAACATTCTCTTTGGTCATATATTGTCTCGTGTAATAAAAAGGAAAATCTTCGCAATGAAATTGTATATGGGGCTTAGCACAAAAAGTTCAAACGAAAAACTGAAACAATCCCTAATAGGTGTTTCTTTTGCTCTATTACTAGAGCATAAAAGCGTAAGCGAAAAAAGAGTTATACCAATTCCAACTTGCGTGATCTGGGAAATATCGTGAATTTAACGCAGAAAACAAAAAGGCTCCCGAAGGAGCCTATACAATTTTTGATGCGGAATTTATTCCGAGATGGATTTTTTATCCGACGCACTATCGTAAATGAGGATAGGTTTAGATTCGCCGCGGATCACGGTTTCATCAACCACCACCTTGCTCACATTAGACATAGAAGGCAGCTCATACATAGTATCAAGCAACACTGCTTCCACTATTGAACGTAAGCCCCGGGCACCGGTTTTACGCGACATCGCTTTCTTAGCGATAGCCTGTAAGGCGTCATCTCTAAACTCTAGCTCTGTATCTTCGAGCGAGAATAAAGCAGCATATTGTTTAGTCAGTGAGTTTTTCGGTTCGCGCAATATTTGAATAAGCGCTTCTTCACTTAGCTCTTCAAGGCTGGTAAGAACCGGCAATCGCCCGATAAATTCAGGAATAAGACCATATTTAACCAAGTCTTCTGGCTCAACCTTTTTAAGTAGCTCGCCTTCTTTCGACTTATTGCTAATGTCTTTTATTGCAGAGCCAAAACCAATCCCCGTTCCCGTATGGGCACGTTGCTCAATGACTTTATCAAGGCCAGCAAAAGCACCACCACAGATAAATAAAATCTTAGAGGTATCAACCTGCAAAAACTCCTGCTGTGGATGCTTACGACCGCCCTGAGGAGGCACAGACGCTATGGTTCCTTCAATGAGTTTAAGCAAAGCTTGCTGCACACCTTCACCAGACACATCACGCGTAATCGAAGGATTATCTGACTTTCGAGAAATCTTATCAATTTCATCAATGTAAACGATACCGCGCTGCGCTTTTTCTACATCGTAATCGCATTTTTGCAATAACTTCTGGATGATGTTTTCTACGTCTTCACCAACGTAACCAGCTTCAGTAAGCGTGGTGGCATCAGCCATCGTAAAAGGCACATCCAATAAGCGCGCTAGCGTTTCAGCCAGTAAGGTCTTACCGCTACCTGTCGGGCCCATAAGCAGAATATTACTTTTACCTAGCTCAACACCATCGTGTACATCGCCGTTTCGTAAACGCTTGTAATGGTTATAAACCGCAACAGACAAGACTTTCTTGGCATGTTCTTGGCCTATAACGTAGTCGTCAAGATGACTGTGAATCTCTTTGGGCGTAGGGAGTTCATCTTGCTTTTGTTTGGGCGCGATCTCTTTGATCTCTTCGCGAATAATGTCATTGCACAATTCAACGCATTCATCACAAACAAAAACTGATGGGCCTGCAATGAGCTTTCTCACTTCATGCTGGCTTTTCCCACAAAAAGAACAATAAAGTAGCTTGTTATCGCCATCTCCGCTTTGCTTATCACTCATCTATTATCTCTTCTTCTTTGGTTGACCTAGCACGCTGCTTTGCGGCTCCTTGCAATAGCGTGCTAAACAAAATCAACAATAACTAATTACTTCTTCGCGTCACTGCTGCTGGCATCTGGACGATTTGCCAACACTTGGTCTACTAAACCATAGTCCACAGATTCCTGTGCGCTCAAGAAATTATCTCTGTCTGTGTCACGGGCTACTTTTTCGTAGTCCTGACCTGTGTGCTCTGCCATCAAGCGGTTCATCTTCTCTTTAATAGACAGTATTTCTTTGGCATGAATTTCAAAATCAGACGCCTGACCTTGGAAACCGCCTAGAGGCTGATGGATCATCACACGGGCGTTAGGCAAACAATAACGCTTACCTTTAGTACCGCCAGATAATAGGAACGCGCCCATACTCGCAGCCTGACCGATACACACTGTACTAACGTCTGGCTTGATAAAATTCATCGTATCGTAAATCGCCATGCCTGCTGTAACAGAACCGCCAGGCGAATTGATATAAAGGAAAATATCTTTTTCTGGATTTTCTGCTTCCAAAAATAACATCTGGGCAACAATAAGGTTAGCCATATGGTCTTCAACCTGGCCAACCATGAAAATGACGTTCTCTTTCAGTAAGCGTGAATAAATATCATAAGAGCGCTCACCTTTAGCGGTTTGTTCAACCACCATAGGTACTAATGCATTTGTAGGATCAAACGGTGTATTCATCATATATTTTCTTCACAAATAAAAATGCTCGGTATTTACCGAGCATTTAAGCAGTTGCAGACTAGATAAGTCAATTAACAAAGGGCAAATTACGCCTGTTTGTTCATGATCTCATCAAACGCTTTGGTTACTTCTTTCACATTTGCTTTGCTAAGAAGCACTTCAACAGCTTGCTCCTCTAACGCGACATTTTGCATTTGTTGCATCAATTCATCGTTAGTTTTGTAATACTCGATCACTTCTTGAGGATCTTCGTATGCTGAAGCTGCTGTTTCAATCAAGGCATCAACTTTAGCCGAGTCAACTTTTAACTCTTCAGTTTTGATGACTTCGCCAAGCAATAAACCAATTGAAACGCGCTTACGAGCATTTTCTTGGAACAAATCAGCTGGAAGCTCAGGAAGATTATCAACATTACCGCCCTGTTGCTGGCTGAAACGTTGCTTAGCTTGCTCGCGAAGTGCATTAATTTCTTGGTCAACTAACGCTTTAGGTAACTCAAGCTCGTTGTTAGCCAGCAAACCTTCGATAACTTGCTCTTTAACATTGGCTTTCAATGTTTGCTCAAGTTCGCGTTGCATGTTTTTACGTACTTCAGTGTTAAGCGCTTCAACGTCACCGTCTTCTACACCGAACAATTTAGCAAACTCTTCGTCAACTTTAGGAAGGCTAAGACCTTCTACCTTGTTCACGGTAATTTTAAACTGAGCTTCTTTACCTTTTAGTGCTTCTGCATGGTAATCTTCAGGGAAAGTTACATCTGCAACAACCTCGTCACCTGCTTTAGCACCAACAATTGGCTTTTCAAAACCAGGGATCATGCGATCTTTGCCCATTTCTAGTTCGAAGTTTTCAGCTTTACCGCCTTCAAACTCTTCACCGTCAATAGTACCAACGAAGTCAACCGTTACACGGTCGTCTTTCTTACACTTACGCTTAACTTCTTTCCACGTCGCGTGCTGTTTACGTAATGTTTCCATCATCGTTTCAAGATCAACGTCAGTAATTTCTACTACTGGCTTCTCTACTTCGATTTTCTCAACATCTTTTACTTCAACTTCAGGGTACACTTCAAACGCGGCAACAAATTCTAAGTCTTGTCCGTCAACGTCAGTCTTCATTTCGAAGTTAGGCATACCAGCTGGGGTAATTTTTTCTTGAACGATAGCTTCATAGAAGTTGCGCTGCATTGCTTCGCCAGCAATTTCTTGACGCACGGCTTGGCCATAACGCTTTTTAATAACACTTACTGGAACCTTGCCTGGGCGAAATCCATTAATACGTTGGGTCTTTGCTAACTGTTGTAAGCGAGACTTTACCTGTGAATCAATTGATTCAGCAGGAACAGTGATGGTAAGACGGCGTTCTAAACCTTGAGTCGTCTCAACGGAAACTTGCATTCTTCTACCTCAACTTTGCGCTCGTCTGCGCATTTATAAAATTTTTGATGGTTTTTTTTTATCGGTGGGATAAGACCAAGGTAAACTCAATCCACCCAAACAATCGCGAGTTGAACTATTTATCTTCTCGTCTAACCGGATAAAAAAGACGCAGCAGTATAGCGATACAGCTACTTTAAGTCGAGTCGAAATGCGAAATAGTTTAATTCAAAAAATTAAAGCAAATGATATTGCTAACTATAAAATTTGAAGGAAATAGAAGTAACAAGGAATAAAGAGAGATGGTGCGGAAGGAGAGACTTGAACTCTCACGCCGTGAAGCACTGGAACCTAAATCCAGCGTGTCTACCAATTCCACCACTCCCGCATTACCCGAGAGAAGAGAGTCTCTGGCACGCAACCAACATTCTTAGAAGATTGGGGTGGACGATGGGGTTTGAACCCACGACCGCCGGAATCACAATCCGGAGCTCTACCAGCTGAGCTACGCCCACCACAGTGTTCTTCTTCGCCGTTGAAAGCGGTGCGCATAGTAAGACGAGTAGCAAAAAGTGTCAAGGGGTATTTGCAACAAATATTAGGTTTTATTCATTAAATGTAATCCGTCCATCGATATTTCATAATGTAACTGCGCATGCGCTATGGTTTCTTGGCGGTGAGCAATATGAATTTTAGTGATGCTAAGATCTGCTAATGATTGAACAATTAGCGCTTCATTAGGTTGATCCAATGCACTTGTCGCCTCATCTAAAAACAATATTTGTGGCTGTTGATATAATGCCCGTGCTAATAAAATGCGCTGAATTTGCCCACCAGATAATTGTGCGCCTAATTCGCCGACTAAACTCTGTAACCCCATAGCTAATTGGGCGATTACTGTTTGTAACTGACACTGCTTGATCACGTTTTGTACACGTTCAGTATCGATATTTTCTGCAAAAAAAGTGATATTATCCAATACTGTTCCCGCTAACAATACATCATCTTGCATGACTGTCGAAATTTGCTTACGATAAGCAATAAGACCTATGTCCGTAATATCCACGCCGTTATATTTAATTTGCCCGGAAGTAGGCGTTAATAATCCAAGCATAATTTTTAATAATGTGGTTTTTCCGCCACCGGAAGGTCCGGATAGTACAAGGCTATCACCAGCATTAATGTGTAAATTCACGTTTTCTAAAATATTTAGGCTTGAGCCGGGATAGTGAAACGTAACATTTTCAAGTGTTAATGCTCCCCCAGTCCCTGTTTGTTGTGTCATAACCAAGGCACGTTTAGCCTCCAAATGTGGCTGAATAGGCGTATGGGTAATATCGCTTAAACGCTGCATGTGCATTCCCAACATTTTAAATAGAATTAAATGTTCAATTAAACTCGCGATGCGCCCGGTGAACATATTTTTATAGGCAATAAAAGCAATCAGCATGCCCAAAGTGATGGTTTGTGCCATTACCATATGAGTCGCAAGCACAATGACAATGATATTTTCAATACCAAATAACAGTTTATTGACTGCATCAAAACTGATATTCCACCGGCTCAACACGATCCCTGTATTTAATGAATCAACATATTTGTGCTGCCATTGTTGGTGCCTTGCATCCGTTTGGTTAAATAACGTTAAGGTTTGATTAGTGCGTACGCTTTCCAAAAATACACTATCTGCTTTTGCCTTAGTCTCTAATTGTGCATGTGTTGCGGTTTGTAATGGTTGATAAAAAAGCCAACGCAATATGCCATATACACACATAAATCCTAATACCGTGAACGTTAATTCCCAGCCGTAAAAACACATCACGATCAAAATGCTTAATGCCATAACCCCATCAATAGCAGTCTCAGTAATACCGGAACTGATGCGTTCATTTATCGCGTGTACCGAATCAAACCGAGACGCGATATCTCCCAAATGTCGTTGGACAAAAAAGTCATGAGGGAGGCGTAACAAATGCCGCAGCACACCACTGCCTAAACTCAATGCCAAAAAGTTTGTACACCGAACGACTAACCAACTGCGTAACATGCCGATTAAGGTAGAAAACAATAGCACGCCACTAAAGCCTATCGCCAACACCAGCAATAGTTGTACATCATAGGTGAGTAACACTTCATCCATGATCCATTGCATGTAATAGGGGGTGGTTAAGGCTAACAATTGCAGTACTAAACTTAATGCGCCTAGTTGCCACAATGCGCCCATCAAGCCAGGTGCTCGTTGCCATAGATCCCGGATCCTGACGGGTTGTGTCACGTTATCTCTCACAAAATCAATGCTAGGTATCAATGTTAGTGCGATCCCCGTAAAATGCTTTGAAAGCTGTATAGGAGTAAGCTGACTAGTACCTCCAGCAGGATCATTAATCTGGAATACCACATTTTTGCCCCGTCCTGACAATTTGGTTAACACCACAAAGTGCTGCATGTCCCAATGTAACACACAGGGTAACGGGAGTTGCGCTAGCTCCTCGACTTCGCACTGTACCGCTCTCGGTGTCAACTTATTCAGTGCAGCCAATTGATTCAGCTGCAGCAAATTCATCCCTTGTAAGCTTAAATTATGCAACAAACATTGCTGCCTAATACTCACCATGTCGAGTTGTAAACCATGATATGAACACACCATCGCGATGCATGCAGGTCCACACTCTGTATTTTGTTGTTGGAGGATCAGTGGTGTCTTTTTACCCCATGCAAACGTAAGACGGTTAACCATGATAGTTCTCCGTGTTGCCGGAGATCCCAATCCATATTTTTTGCCATAAAGGCATCGTCTGCGTCACGATATGCGCTGTAAAGGTCATACCGCTGCGAAATTCAATATTCGGTTGTGCCGGTTGCTGATCCCACCGTTTAGGTAAAGTGACTTGGGTACTTAACGTATTTTGTTGGTATGTGTTTTCATTCGAAGATAAGATACTTGCAGTATCAATATGCATTATGTTGGTTTCTACCATGCCATAGAGTTTGTAAGGGTAGGCATTCATTTGCAGTTGCACGGTTTGCCCTAAGTAAATTTTACCAGATGCATAATTCGGTATATGCAACGTGCCCACTAATTGTCCAGATTCAGGCACCAACATTGCAATCTGTTCTTGAGCTGCCAGTGTTTGCCCTGTTTGTAATGTAAACCTTGTAATAATTCCAGCATTGGGTGCATAAATAGTGGATGAACGCTGATGTGCTAGCGCTTGCAACTGTGCGCTATTTTGTGTGATTTGCGCTTGTAGTGAATCTTGCTGCGCAGCATATTTTAAACGTATCAACGCGAGTTGCTGAGTGTATAAAGCGAGTTGTGATTGCTGCTGTATTTTTTCTTGATCAAATCGCAGCATATTGGCTTTTGCGGCGCTCAACTGACTACCTGCTTGGATCCACTGTGGATTCGTCACTACCTTTTGCTTCATCAGGTGAGTCATTTTCTCAAACTGCGTTTGTAAGGATGCCAACTCTGGTGTGAAAATTTGCGCTTGTTCACTCAGATTATCAATTAATTGCTGTGTATTGCTACGACTTGTATGGACAAAATGTGCTTCTGCAGCAAAAGCGTTTTGTAACTCTTTTTGTTTATTTTCAAGTTGATGATGCAGCGCTTGATATTGTAATACCTGCGCATCCAAATCGGCCTTCGAGAACCGTGCACTCGCTATATGGCTTAAACTAAACAAGGCTTGTCCTTGTTTCACGACCTCATTAGGTTGCACATAAATGTCGGTGACTTCACCTAAGTGTTGATTGACAATCGCATACTCACCTTGGGTATATTGTGTTATCCCCCTGACAGCATGCGTTTGTTGATATTGTCTAGTTAACGTCCATGCACTAACCATGACAAAACATAGTAATGCACCAGTGACAGTTCGCCCTATCCACTGACTAGGTGGAATAATTAACTCTCCGATGACACTGGGTCGCTGTGTATTAATCGCTTGTTGTCGAAATAATCCCATATTGCACTCGTTAATTTAAAATGAATACAGTAGGTGTATTAGCAATCGAAAGTTTACGCTAATGTTTCTAGACTAAGGCACAGGTAAAACTGTCTTTATCCTCGATCCATTTACCAGTATTTGTTGCACAAACGGGTGTCTCGAACTATACATTAATTTATCAGTCATAATTAGTGAAGCTGCTAGAGGGCTATTTGACAGGGAAATTACATGCCAAGATAAACAAATTGAATGTCAGCATTAAGCCCATGAACATGGCATTGATAGCCCAGAAATAAATGATTGGGTGTGGCCGCACGAATGCTAAAATTGCTATCCAGTATGGTTGGATGCCAATATTTTATAAGTTTGGGCAAAGCCATCTAACGAAACAGGATAAGTAATTTGTTGGTTTTTTATAAAAAAAGCAAATTGCAACAACCTACCTTGCTGCATTTGTTCAAGTAGGCTCTTTGGAATAAACGAGCGCACTTCACAGATTTGTTGATCACAATCGGAGATAGGAATACTAACGTGTGCTTGCTGGTCGATTTTAACCGCTGCTCCTTTATGAGTATTAGCCCCTGGACTAACCCGAAAAATAATATGTGGTAAAGCATGTTGTGCTTCGTACCCAACCGTGACACCGATCACGACATGTTGCGCATCATTACCTTTTGTGACCAGTTGAGTAGCAACACAAACAGGCGCTGTGTTGCTAGTTGCTGATTGACAATTTACCGTCCAAGCACCATATATTGATGGCTCTTCGGTCGCTGCAGTAGCAGCGCTTACCGATATCAATAACATCTGTCTCTTATACACATCTGACGCTGCCGACGAATAGAGAG
>OJHK01001494.1_pt1 | contig 10813 bp, 9 predicted proteins | sample 1595161 | NCBI WGS metagenome assembly OJHK01 (sample SAMN05416842, study PRJEB24817) | seawater metagenome | isolation source: Sea water | place: Canada:Atlantic | collected 2013-07 | reverse complement strand
ATCTACACCTCTCTATTCGTCGGCAGCGTCAGATGTGTATAAGAGACAGCTTTGGATCCTCAAGCGCTTGTGAATGCCCCACGTTGGAAGTTGAATAAAGACGGTAAGCTTTTAGTTGAGGAGACTTTTGGGGCAGAAACACTGAACGGACTCAAGTCTCTTGGGCACGAGATACTTATGATGCCCTATGGTGCTTATGATTTTGGAGCAGCACAAATGATTACGAAAGGAACGCATGGCTATGCGGCCGGATCGGAACCAAGGAGAGATGGGCAAGCAGTTACATTTTAAACCCAGTTATCCTTGTTTAGATAATGCATGTTCACGAATCGCCGTTAACGTTGTTCGAGTTGTAATTGCCTCTGGATCAACCTTAATGTGAATCAAACTGGCCACAGTCTGATCCAGACAGCGTTCGAAGGCCCCTCTAATTTCTGCCGTCGTATTTATCGTTTCAGCGTAAAGACCATAGGCCCTAGCAAGCGCCGCGAAATCAGGGTTTTTTAGATCTGTTCCATATACATGCTCTGGATAATCTCGTTCTTGATGCATACGAATCGTGCCATACATCCCATTATCAAAAACGACAAAAAGAATTTTCAGGTTGTATTGAATGGCTGTAGATATTTCCTGACCATTCATTAGAAAGCACCCATCTCCAGAGACACTCACAACCATCTTGTTAGGAAATGCGACCTTCGCAGCAACACCCGAGGGAACTCCATACCCCATTGCACCGTTTGTTGGTGCGACTTGCGTTCTATATCCAGCATATTGCCAATGACGATGGATCCAACCACTAAAGTTCCCCGCCCCATTAGTAATTACGGCATCTGAAGGCAACAGATCTTTGAAAGCTACCATCACTTGCCCCAAATCCACGGGACCCGGAGACGATTGCGGGATAAGATTATTCAGGTAACTCTGACGACCGTCCTGCAGCCAGGCCGTCCAAGTTGGCTCCATAGATGGCATTGATACTAACGCATCAACGGCCTCTTCAATATCTGAATTAATCAATACTGATCCTTGAAAAACTCGTCCAAGCTCTTCTAAACCAGGATGTATATGAATGAGTCTTTGTTTGGGCATTGGAGCCTCAACGAGCGTATATCCGCTTGTGGTCATCTCCCCTAACCTCGCCCCCAGGACTAAGAGCAAATCGGACTCCCTAACCATGTCGGCTAACCGAGGGTTAATACCTATACCAATATCACCCACATAATTTGGGTGATGATTATCAAACAAGTCTTGCCTTCGGAACGAACATCCGACAGGCAAGTGATTATTTTCCGCAAAGGTCTTTACTAACTCACACGCGCGCTCTGACCAGCCACTACCCCCCAAAATAACAAGCGGTTTTTTGCTCTGTTCAAACAACACTTGCACTTCTTTGATGCTTTTATCAGTGGGACGATTTTTAGCACGCACCACCTTCTGAGCATCAGTTACATCAACTGACTCAATGAGCATATCCTCAGGCAGAGCCAGTACTACGGGACCAGGTCTACCCGAACATGCAATTTGAAATGCACGTGCAACGTACTCAGGAATGCGTTCAGCACGATCAATTTGTGTAACCCACTTGGTCATCTGCCCGAACATTCGACGATAATCCATCTCCTGAAAGGCTTCTCGATCAACCATGTCCCCACCAACTTGCCCAACAAATAAAATCATTGGACTGGAGTCCTGAAACGCCGTATGCACGCCAATACTGGCATTAGTCGCTCCTGGGCCTCTTGTCACAAAACAAATACCCGGTTTCCCCGTTGCCTTACCATACGCCTCTGCCATGAACGCAGCCCCACCATCTTGTCGAGCCACATAGAGAGAGATTAGGTCCCGCTTCAAATACAGAGCATCAAGTACCGCAAGATAACTCTCACCGGGGACACAAAATGCGTCTGTAACCCCCTGGTGAATGAGCTGATCCACAAGCACTTGCCCACCACTTCTCATTTTTTTATCCACGTATGAATCTCCATAATTAAGCTATTGGGTTTAATGTACCAAAAAAAACCCGCCACCAGGCGGGTTTTTTTAGAACTATAACTGAATTACTCTGAATCTTCCCCGACACTAGGTGCATCAGCAGGCGCAACGGCAGGCGTTGCATCCTCAGCCACGGCTGCTTTCATACTGAGCCTTAAACGACCTTTATCGTCTGCCTCAAGCACTTTGACACGGACTTTTTGGCCTTCTTTAAGATAATCGGATACTGCATTAACACGTTCCTCTGCAATCTGAGAAATATGAAGCAGACCATCACGCCCAGGCAACACACTAACAATCGCTCCAAAATCAAGCAATTTGAGGACTTCTCCTTGATAGATTTGACCGACCTCAACGTCTGCGGTTAATTCCTCGATTTTCTTACGTGCTGCTTCACCACCCGCTGCAGACACACAAGCAATCGTCACCGAGCCATCATCCTGAATGTCGATAGTCGTCCCAGTCTCTTCCGTAATAGCGCGAATCACTGCACCACCTTTACCGATCACATCACGAATTTTTTCTGGCTTGATCTTAAGTTGAATCATTCGCGGTGCATACGTAGACAACTCTTCTCTCGAGTCACCCATCGCATCCTTCATTTTTTCCAAGATGTGCATACGAGCATCTTTCGCTTGCTGAAGTGCGATTTGCATGATCTCTTTGGTAATACCTTGAATTTTGATATCCATCTGAAGGGCTGTAATGCCTGCTTCAGATCCTGCTACTTTAAAGTCCATATCGCCAAGATGATCTTCATCACCCAAAATATCAGTCAATACAGCGAATCGGCCACCATCCTTAATCAAACCCATTGCAATTCCAGCAACATGCGCCTTAAGAGGTACGCCAGCATCCATTAGTGCAAGACATCCACCACACACAGAGGCCATTGAGCTGGAACCATTAGACTCCGTAATTTCGGAGACCAAACGAATGGAATACCCAAATTCTTCCTTAGACGGCAATACTGCTAATAGCGCACGTTTTGCAAGACGTCCATGACCAATCTCTCGCCGCTTTGGTACACCAAAACGACCAGCCTCTCCAGTCGCATAAGGTGGGAAATTGTAATGCAGCATGAAATGATCGCGATACTCACCCTCTAGCGCATCAATGATTTGCTCATCACGAGCAGTGCCTAACGTAGACACCACTAAAGCTTGTGTTTCACCTCTTGTGAATAATGCCGAACCGTGTGTTCGAGGCAAAACTCCTGTACGGATATAGATAGGTCTGACTGTTCGCGTATCTCTCCCGTCAATTCTGGGCTCTCCAGCAAGAATCTGACTGCGCACAATGTCTTTTTCGATGTATTTAAGCTGATCGTAAACAGCTCCTTTATCGTAAGCATCCTCAGAATCACCACACAGCGCATCAATAACGGCATCAGAGACTGACTCAATTTTTTGAGACCGCTCTTGTTTTTCCTTGATTCCATAGGCATCTCGCAGACCCGCCTCAGCAAGCTCTTTAACGCGAGCCTCAAGCACTGCATCTTTTTCTGGTGCCTTCCAATCCCAAAGGGGTTTACCTATTTCTTCGGCCAGATCATTAATCATGCTAATCACGGCTTGCATCTGCTCATGACCATGAACCACGGCTCCTAACATGACACTTTCAGATAGTTGCTGAGCTTCTGATTCAACCATCAGAACAGCTTCCTGAGTGCCCGCCACGACGAGATTCAATTGACTCTCTAGTAATTGACTTGCAGATGGATTAATAACGTATTCGCCATTGACATATCCAACACGCGCCCCACCGATAGGACCGTCAAATGGAATCCCAGATATCGACAAAGCCGCCGACGCACCAATCAAAGCTGGGATGTCCGCATCAATTTCCGGATCAGACGACATCACAGTCGCAATTACCTGTACTTCGTTTAAAAAACCATCTGGAAATAATGGTCGTATGGGACGATCGATCAAGCGACTCGTGAGCGTTTCTTTTTCTGAGGGACGCCCTTCACGCTTAAAAAATCCGCCAGGAATCTTGCCTGCCGCATATGTCTTCTCAGTATAGTCAACCGTCAAGGGAAAGAAAGACTGCCCGGGCTTCGCTTCTTTTTTCCCAACAACAGTCACCAAAACCACTGTTTCTCCTAAAGAGACTACAACCGAGCCAGACGCTTGTCTCGCAATTTCACCGGTCTCTATAGTTAACTCGTGTGCACCATATTGAATCGTTTTTTTCGTAGCTTTCAAAATCGTAACCTCAAAAAAATAGGCGCGGACAACCCGCGCCATATAAATTAATTAAATCTCAAGTTTCTCCAATTGGATTGACCCTGACTCCTTGAGATACTCACCTCTGACCGTTTTACTTTCGCAAGCCAAGGCTTTCAATCACCTTGCGGTACCGATCAACATCATTGCGTTTGACGTAGTCCAACAACTTACGACGTCGACTGACCATTTTTAAAAGTCCTCGTCGAGAATGGTTATCTTTCGCATTGACCTTAAAGTGAGCGGTCAAATGGTTGATTCTTTGCGTCAGTAAAGCGATTTGTACTTCCGGAGAACCCGTGTCCCCTTTCGCCTTCTGATAGTCACCTACAGTTTTTGCTCTGTCCGCAGCAGTTATCGACATTAATACTTTTCCTAACGGTGAAAAAAGCGCGAATTATACAGCATAAACTGTAATTAGTTAACAATCGTAGTATTACGAGCGCTCTCGATATACTCTTGCGACATCAAACGCTTAGCTTTTAGTAAGCCGGTATCAGTTAAATCACCCAGTCCCACGAAAATTTCGTCATGCGTGTAAACCGAAACAGCTCCAGCAGCACATTCTGAGTACGGTATTTCTGTCTCAACTCCATTCGTAAATCCCCGCTCGAGGTTCGGCATCAGCGAAACTCGAGGTAAATGCGATAGGGAAAAATCTATATTTTTCAGTAGCTTAACCCTAAAATCTAATTCTTCTTTTTCGATCTGCTCAATGGTAATACCTTCAGAAATAGAGATATCACCTAAGCCCGTGCGTCTTAATGACGTCAAATAGCCATCCGTACCCAAGCTCAGTGCAATATCCTCAGCAAGCACTCTAATATACGTACCTTTAGAGCACGAGACAGAGAGTTTCAGCACATCATCTGCCTTCTTAACGATGGATAATGAGTGAATCGTGATTCGCCGCTTGGCACGCGGAATGGTTTTACCTTGACGAGCCAATTTATATAGAGGCTTACCATCGACCTTTATCGCACTGTGCATTGGTGGCAACTGGTCTGAATCGCCGGTAAACAATGTAACGGCGGTGTCCAATCCAGCGTCATCAATCGGTGTAAGGTTAGTTTGTGACAGGTCACCCTCGGCGTCACCCGTTGTACTCCGGTAGCCAAGCCTTACAGTTGACTCGTACGATTTACTTGAATCACTAAAGAAGCTGATGAACTTAGTTGCCTCTCCGATACAAATGGGCAGTAACCCCGAGGCTAGCGGATCGAGCGTTCCCGCATATCCCGCTTTTGCGTTTCCGAATAGCCGCCTCACTTGCTGTAGGGCGCGATTAGAAGACATGCCGCAGGGCTTATCTAATAGTAAAATTCCATTGTAACTATGCGGCATACCTTACCCCCTAAACTCGCAGGATGATCTTGTACTTTAAGTCTTGAGATTTGCTTCCGAGAGGAGTCGGCTGATGCGATCACCATGTTCGAGCGTATCGTCATATTTAAACGAAATGTGCGGCGCCACCCTCATGTTTAAATTTTTAGCGATATGCGTACGCACGAAACCTTGCGCCTTATTGAGGATGTCCTCAACCGTCGACTTATCGTGATCTTCACCCAACCGTGTGAAAAAAACTTTAGCGAAGGAACTATCTGGACTCACAGCAACGTCCGTGATGGTTATTTGTCCCACGCGAGGGTCTCTGACTTTGGACCGAATCAACTCCGATATCTCGCGAAGTAAATAATCTCTAAGTCGGCCTGATCTTTGTGTGCTTTTACCCAAAATTAATCATCGAATAAATGCGTTATAAGGACCGAGCGGTTTCAACAATCTCATATACTTCAAGTTGGTCACCTTCATTGATCTCGGCAAAGTTCTTAATCGATAATCCACACTCAAACCCAGACTTCACTTCTCTAACATCATCTTTGAAGCGCTTGAGTGTATCTAATTCGCCCTCATGAATCACGACATTGTCTCGAAGCAATCGAATGGAGGAGCCACGCTTGACCAAACCTTCAAGGACATAGCACCCCGCTACAGTACCCACTTTAGAAATTCTAAATACTTGCCTGATTTCAACCAGACCAAGTGTCTCTTCTTTTCTGTCAGGTGAGAGCAAACCACTTAGAGCGGCTTTCACCTCGTCAACAGCATCATAAATTATGTTGTAGTAACGCACATCGATACCATGCGTTTGAATCAACTTTCTCGCGGCAGCATCTGCACGGGCATTAAACCCAATAATCACTGCGTTTGAGGCTAAGGCAAGGTTAATATCTGAGTCATTAATACCACCCACACCCGAGTGCACAATGTTGACCTGAACCTCTTCAGTTGATAAACGCGTCAATGAATGACCCAATGCCTCACTGGAACCCTGAACATCAGCCTTAATGATCAGCGCTAAAGACTTAGCTGCGCCTTCTTTGAGATGATCAAACATGTTCTCCAATTTTGCTGCCTGCTGCTTGGCAAGCTTAACCTCTCGGAACTTACCTTGTCGGAACGTCGCGATTTCTCGAGCCTTTTTTTCATCCTGAAGCACAATAATTTCTTCTCCCGCCGCGGGCACGTCTGATAACCCCTGGACTTCGACCGGAATCGATGGGCCTGCTGACTCGATCGATAATCCATTTTCATCGACCATGGCTCGAACTCGACCGAACGCCCCACCAGCCAATAATACGTCTCCTCGGTTAAGCGTACCTTCGCGCACTAGAATTGTTGCAACAGGACCTCGTCCTTTATCCAATCTAGCTTCAATCACTACTCCTCTTGCTGCAGTTTTAACGGGCGCCTTTAAATCAAGCATTTCAGCTTGCAGCAGAATGGAATCTAATAACCCATCGATTCCTTCCCCAGTTTTAGCAGAGACGTGTGCGAACATCGTGTCTCCACCCCAGTCTTCCCCAATAACCTCATGTTGACTTAATTCTTGCTTGACACGTTCCGGACTCGATTCAGGTTTATCAATCTTATTCACCGCCACGATGAGCGGCGTACCCCCTGCTTTAGCATGATTAATCGCCTCAATTGTTTGAGGCATAACGCCATCATCTGAGGCTACTACAAGCACAACAATGTCGGTTGCCTTAGCCCCACGAGCACGCATCGCAGTAAACGCCTCGTGACCTGGAGTATCTAAAAACGTAACCATTCCTTTCGGCGTATTGACGTGATAGGCGCCAATGTGTTGAGTAATACCACCAGCCTCGCCACCCGCCACTCGAGTCGTTCTGATGTAATCCAAAAGAGAAGTTTTACCATGGTCGACGTGCCCCATAACGGTGACAACGGGCGCTCTTGGCTCACGCGGTACGTCCTCATCGGCACTTTCCACTAAGAAGGCTTGTGGGTCCTCTGCTTTTGCCAACTTTCCAATATGACCCATCTCATCGACCACAATCATCGCAGTTTCTTGATCAATCACCTGATTGATCGTAACCATTTGGCCAAGCTTCATAAACACCTTGATGACCTCAGCCGCCTTAACTGACATTTTGTGAGCAAGCTCTGATAGGGCAATTGTTTCTGGAACAAACACCTCACGCACAACAACCTCTTGCGGCGCGGCTGCAGCGTTGTCTGACCCATGACTTTTTCGATTTCTATTTCTGCCTGAATTTCTCCAACCGTCGCGCCCACCTGGTCCCGAGTAACCACCCCGCGTCTTGATCCCACGCTTTTTACTTTCCGCGTCAAAACGTTCTTGATTCTCTTTTTTCTTAATGGCTTTTTTGGCTTCGTCTTTTGTAATCGGGCTATGCAGCGTGCCCTCTGGGGCTTTAGCTTTAACTTTAGCTTTCTCTACTTCCTTTTTACCCGACACTTCAGCTTCTTTTGCAGCAATCAACTCTGCGGCGGCGGCCTCTTTCTTATCTTGCCGACGCTTTTTGTCTTCTTCCTTTTGAATGATCTCGGCTGCTTGAATAGCCCTCAGATCTGCCTGACGCTTAGCCTCCCTTTCACGCTTGAGTTGCTCCGCAGTCTTTTTAACAGAAGATACTGGAACACTTGGCGCCACATCCGGAGCAATAGTTTTAACCTCAGCCTTGGCTTCAACCTCAGCCTTGGCTTCAACCTCAGGCTTGGCTTCAACCTCAACCTTGGCTTCGACCTCTATCTTAGCTTCGACCTCTATCTTAGCTTCGACCTCAACCTTGGCTTCGACCTTGGCTTCGACCTCTATCTTAGCTTCGACCTCAGGTTCTTTTACAATAACCCGCTTCTTGCGCACTTCAACTTGAATCGTACGTGAACGACCGGCTCCATCAGACTTCTTTATTTCAGTCTTTTCGCGACGTTTTAGCGTCATTTTTGTTTTCGGCTTGTCATCCCCGTGCGCTTGCTTCAAAAAATCGAGCAATTTGCGCTTATCGACCTCAGTAAGATTGGTCTCCTCGGACAATTCTTTGTTAATACCAGATGCCGCCAACTGTTCCAGCAAACGCCCAACAGGAAGTTTAAGTTCTGATGCAAACTCTTTAACATTCACATTTGCCATTTATTTTTTGCCCTTAAATTCATTAAGACTCAGCGAACCATGGTGCTCTCGCAGCCATGATTAAGCTTTCAGCCAATTCATCATCAATCTCGACAATCTCTTTGAGATCATCGATCGCCAAATCAGCCAACTCATCCTGAGACATGATGCCTCCGCCAATCAAAGTACGCGCAAGCTCTTCCGTCATGCCTTCCACATTCATTAGATCAGTGGACGCTGTCGTGGCCTGCTCCTCTTTAGCAATCTCTTTGACCAACAAAGCATTTCTAGCCCTAGACCTCAACTCTTCGACTGTGCCCTCATCGAATCCTTCAATTTCAAGTAACTCCGACTCAGGCACATACGCGACTTCCTCTAGAGTGCTGAAGCCTTCCTGAACCAAAATATCAGCAAGGTCCTCATCAACGTCAATTTCATCCATGAAATGTTGACGGACAGTGGTCGACTCTTCTTCCACTTTTTGCTGTGATTGCTCTTCCGTCAGGATATTTAATGTCCACCCTGTAAGTTCTGAGGCGAGTCGAACATTTTGCCCACCACGTCCAATAGCTTGAGCAAGATTCTCTTCCTCAACGACAATATCCATCGCGTGTTTCTCTTCATCCACAGTAATGCGGCTGACCTCAGCCGGAGATAATGCGTTAACGATATATGTTGCTGGATCATCTGACCAAAGCACAATATCAATACGCTCTCCTGATAACTCATTTGTCACGGCCTGCACCCGCGATCCACGCATCCCCACACAAGTACCGACTGGATCAATACGTCTATCGTTTGATTTAACAGCAATCTTAGCCCTCGAACCAGGGTCCCTTGCAGCACCGAGGATTTCCACCAACCCCTCTTCTATCTCGGGGACCTCAAGCTCAAACAAACTAGACACGAATTGAGGCATGGTTCGCGATAAAATTAACTGATGACCCCGCGCCTCTCGATCGACTCGGCTTAGATAAGTGCGAATTCTGTCACCAACACGAATGTTTTCCCGCGGGATCATCTGCTCTCTAGGGAGTAACGCCTCCACACGCCCTGATTCAATAATCACGTTGCCTCGTTCGACGCGCTTAACAGTGCCCGACACAATGGCATCACCGCGCGCGAGGAAGTCATTTAAGATCTGTTCACGCTCAGCATCCCTGATTTTCTGCATGATGACTTGTTTTGCTGCTTGCGCACCAATCCGCCCAAACTCAATTGCTTCCAAAGGCTCTTCAATAAACTCATTGAGCTGAATAGACGCATCTCGCGTTAAACCTTCCTCAAGGGTTAACTGCTGATCGGGTAGTTCAAGCTCTTCATCTTCGACTATTTCCCATCTTCGAAAACTTTCGTATTCGCCTGTTGTCCGGTCTATCGAGACCCGCACATCAATATCCAGTTTATTTTTACGCTTCGTCGCTGAAGCCAGCGCCATCTCCAAAGCTTCAAAAACAATATCTTTCGCGACATTTTTTTCTCTCGCCAAAGCATCGACCAGCAGTAACATCTCTCGTTGCATGTCCTATAACCTTCTCAAATTAGCTAAATTGCAGGAATTAAGTTCGCCTTTTTAATTTCATGAAGCTCAAACGTGATCACTCGACCGTCCTCTAACTCCATATCTATCAAATCATCTCTAACGCCAATCAGTTTCCCTCGAAACTTTCTCTGCCCCTCGAACGCCACCTTGAACTGCACAATTACTTTTTCATCCTGAAAACGCTCAAAATCGAGCACCTTCTTGAGTGGCCGATCAAGCCCCGGCGACGACACTTCAAGTCGATCGTACTCAAAATGCTCAATTTCAAACAAACGAGACAAATGATTGCTGACCGTCGTGCAGTCCTCTATCCCAATACCTTGGGCAGAATCAATCAAGATACGAATTAGCCCAGATCGCCCGACCACTTCAAAGTCGACCAGCTCGTAATTCATTCCTGTCAAAGTTTTCTCAAGTAAATTTTCTATTTCCATCGTCTCATTCAGAAACAAAAAATGGGCCTAAGGCCCATCTGTATTCAAATACTCTTGTCGCATAATTATAACAGAAACTAGCGACCAATGATCCACAAAAAAGCCCCAACAGACTGTTGAGGCTTATTGATATACAAATTGGTTGCGGGGGCAGGATTTGAACCTACGACCT
>OJHK01001493.1_pt1 | contig 10818 bp, 13 predicted proteins | sample 1595161 | NCBI WGS metagenome assembly OJHK01 (sample SAMN05416842, study PRJEB24817) | seawater metagenome | isolation source: Sea water | place: Canada:Atlantic | collected 2013-07 | reverse complement strand
GAGATGTAGAGAGGTCTCGTGGGCTCGGAGATGTGTATAAGAGACAGTTTATAAAGTGTAGCCGTTTTTTCTATTTAATTAACCCTATGTTGTTTTTAATTATATTTGATAAAATAAAATAAATGAAATTTTTCAGACCACTTCGTAAAAACTCCACTAGTAATATAAATTACATAAAATACGCAGTAGGAGAAGTTATTCTTGTTGTTGTAGGTATTTTAATTGCTTTACAAGTAAATAATTTTAATGAAAAAAGAATAGAAAAGAGGGCGATGAAGGATTATTTTCAAAAAATTAGCTTCAATATCAATGCAGATATAAAAGAATCAGAAAGATTATTAAAATTTAGACAAAATCATATTGTTGGTTGTAATAAAGTGTCTAAGGCCTTGATTGAAAATAATTTTTCAGATCAGATGTCTATTCAAAAAGCAATATTTGAGATGATTATTGAAGTCCAATTAAATTACAACAAAGATGCGTTCGAATCTTTAAAAAGTTCAGGGTATTTAAGGTATCTGAAAAACGAAGAACTTGAAGAATCACTAAATGACTATTACAATCAAATTAATCAAATAGAAATGTTTGAAATTGACCAAAGAGATTGGGCTAATGAACTTGAATTAGAGTTGGATAGGAATGGTTTTTTCTATAGTTACACGCAGCTAGATCAAAAAGTACATACAGATTTATTTACTTTAATGGGTAATTATAACTCAGAATTAAAAAACCACCCTGGTCACAAAATCATAATGAGACTTCTTTTTCGAGGAGGCACCAATAACTCATTTTTAACTGGATTTTACGAAAATCACATTAAAACAGGAAATCAGTTAATTGAAATTTTAAACCAGGAAATTAACCATTAAAATTTTGCTGCAACTTTGAATAATAGAGGGGAGGGGAAATAAAAATCATATTAGTTTAACTTTTCATAATAAGAGTCATTATATGATGAGTATCGATTAAGTATTTTGGAGTAAAACTAATGTTCGATATTTCAATAGAGAACTCTACTATAACAATAAAACGGTTATACTTTTATAGAGTATAGCTGTTTTTATATTTATGCACAATAAAAAAAAGAAGTAGTCGTTTTAAAAAAAAAACACAAAATAGAATCTGATGAAAAAATCAATTTTACTATTCACTTTCTTACTAACGATTCTTAGTAGTTGTAGAAAAGATGAAGTAAATGACAATTCAGAATCCTGTTATACAAATACAAGCGCTCAATCAATCGTTCACAATGGTGTCAATAGAGAATATGTTTTATACATACCTAATTCATATGATGGAACATCTTCTGTTCCACTAATGCTTAATTTTCATGGGTTTGGTGGTAGTGCAAGTGATTATATGCAAGAAGCAGATATGCGCTCATTGGCAGAAGCTGACACTTTTATTTTAATCTATCCTCAAGGTAGTTGTTTAGATGGTTTATCTCATTGGAACGCTTGTCCATTAGGAGGAGACAATAAAAGTGATGCTGATGATTTTGGTTTTGTTGAAGCCATAATAAATGAGATTTCATCTCAGTACAATGTAGATATGGAGAGAATTTATGCTGCAGGTTACTCTAACGGTGGCATGATGGCATATGGACTTGCAAATTATAAAAGTAATTTAGTTGCTGCGGTAGCATCCGTTTCCGGAGTAATGCTAGAATGTACAGGATCTACCAGTCATCCTATGCCGGTAGTACATCTTCATGGAACCTCTGATGGTGTTCTTCCATATAATGGGAGTAGTGATTGGAACTCTGCACAAAGCACGTTAGACTATTGGATTAATTTTAACAATACTATTACAACCCCAACTGTAAGTATTGACAATAGCGGAGGAATGTCAATTGAACATTATGTCTATGACCAAGGAGATAGCTCAGTCTCTGTTGAGCATTATAAATTTATAGGAGGAGATCATGTTTGGTTTAGCGCCACTTACCAAGATCAGAATACATCTGAATTGGTTTGGAATTTTGTATCCAGATATGATATTAATGGATTGAGATAAGGAATAAAAGCCACACTAATGGATGTAAATTCTTGTCTTTTGATATTATTGAGTTTTATAATATTGGTTATATTTGAAATCAATTAATATAAATTTAAAATGGGAAAAATTATTTTATTCTTTTTTATATCATTCATTTCATATGGTCAGTCAAATGATGAAGGTATGAAGCTTTTTAATGAAAGACAAAAAGAAGTTAAAGAGTCATTGTCAGAGAAAGTTATAAAAATAAATGAAAAATTTTACATGATTCAACCTTTTGGAGGAGTCGCAGGTAATATTGGTGTTTTTATTTCTAACGATGGAATCATATTAATAGATGATCAATGGGAGGTTATTGAAGAATTAATTTTAGAAACGGTTAACTCTATCAGTCAAAAAGAAATAAAATTTATAATTAACACTCATTTTCATCACGACCATATTGATGGAAATAAAGCTTTTGGTAAAAAGGGAATTCCAATAATTTCACATAAAAATGTCAGAAAAAGACTTATTCACAAAAAAAAATTATATCAAATTAATGGTGAAGAAATAGTCCAGGATAAATATCCAAAAGAAGGGCTCCCGACAGTAACATACTCTTCGTCTATGAGTTTATATTGTGGTGAAGAAGAAATTCAACTACATAATTTTGGTTTTGGACATACAGATGGAGATACTCTTGTCTTCTTTAAAGATAGTAATATTATGCACACTGGTGACTCCTTTGTTACATACGGATATCCATATGTAGATTTAAATAATGGAGGTAGTTTTAAAGGTTTTTTAAATATGCTAAACCAAATCATTGTATTGGCCGATAATAATACTATTATTATGCCTGGTCACGGTCCTTTAAGTAGTCTTAATGATGTTCAGCAACTTAAAAATGTCATAGAAGAACATTATGAAATTACTGTTAATGGATATAAAAACGGTCTATCAATTGATGAGATATTGAAAGAAATTACCTCAGAGCTTCAGTCTGGAGCTGGTATCACAAAAAAAGATTTTATAGAAAACATTATTTACGACCTGAAAACTAACTAAACCATAAGCATATCCTCTTCTTTCAATTACGCTATTTCTAAACCTCTTAAGTGGGTTAAACTTACATTTCTTATATTTGAGTAAATCGATTTAATTATGAAAGAACTCATATTTTTACTGTCATTTTCAATTTTATTTCAAAGTTGCTTTAGTTATAAGTCAATAGATATTAATACTATTGCAATTGAAAAAAAACAAAAGTTTGAGTTTGAAAAGGTAGATAAAACAAAAGTTAAAGGTCGATTAGTTTTTAAAGACGAAAGAAAAATAATTTTAAAAAATAAAGGAAACACTCAAACAGTGCTAAAGGAAGAAATTTACAAAGTGAGAGTTAAAAAGTTTTCAATTTTGAAGTCATTCGGGGTAGTCGCTTTCGCTTCTTTACTTGTAGGCTTATTTGCTACAAGCATAGTGCCTGGTGCTAATTCTGGCGGATAATTTTTCTATCATTCTGTAAACGTGACAGTGAAAATCTCAAAAATAAAATCTAATATTTATTAATCACAAACCCTTGTTTAAATAAGATCACTTTAATTATGGGTTTCATCTTCGTGAGATGAGTCATAACCTTGGAGCTACTCATTTATAACATTTCCAAATTAGAGGTAAAGAGAAAGTTTAACTCTGTCTAAAACCTGTATGAATCTTTAGTCCTAAAATGTAAAAAGTATGGATTGCAGTCTATATTATAAAAAAATAAAGTAAAAAAAGCCCCAAGCTATTAGCTTAAGGCTTAAAAAATGTTTTTAAAAGTGTATTGGGTGAGTGTTATTTATTTGATATTATCTATGCTGAGGTTGTTAATTACCATAAGTTGACAATCAAATAGATATTAAACTGGCAATAATAACGTTACAAATACTTTATAATTCTTTGAGATTAGCTTTGTTTATGATGATGTGTAGTATAAGTTATAAATGAACTAACAGATAGCCAATTAAACGCAAATACACTTTATACTATGTAATAGTAAGGATGGATAAATTCAACATAAATCGAATGATTTTTTTTTATTAAAATCGTTTTCCAAATGAAATACCTCCTCTTAAAGCAAGATTACTTGGATCTTTATCATCAAAATTGAATAAGTTTCTACCAAGTCCACCAAATATTTCAGCAACAAAACCTTTTTTAGTTACCCATTTATTACCTAAAGAAATTCCAATAGAAAAATTTGTTAATTTTTTTGTTTGAACATAGTCATCAGAATAAGGTACACCGGTATAAAAGTAACCTCTATATCTATGAAGCATTCCAAAACCTTCTACAAAAAAACCTCTTGCATATTTGTTAGAGAAATATACTCTATAATTAGGGGTAATAGAGAAATTTCTGTAATCTCGGTTTGGCACACTATCTCCGTCACTATCAAATATTTTTTTATTATCATTGAATTGGACATCAACACCAAAAGAAGATTTGTTATTAATTAAATATTCATAGGATATATCTGCCCAGCCAGAGACTATAAGGACTAATGGAGTTAACGTGATTTCATTTTTTTTATCAGTATCTTGAGGAAAAGAATCTTGTTGGGCATTTAAAATAGTTGTTAAAAAACATAATAATAGTATCATTGTTTTTTTCATAGCAAGTAAATTTTTTCTAAGCTAGAGCTTTAAAAATAAGCCAACTTAAAACCCAATAATTGAATAGCAGAGTTTAGTTTTCTTTGGACATTAATCTCTTTGCCATTTCATAGTATTCAAGATGTTCTTTGTTATAATCAAGTGCAATTGAGCTAGCTGTTAATTTAAACTTGTTAGTTTCTCTATTTTTTCTAACATTATAAAGTAGTTTTTTAACACTAAACACATCTTCAATTTTATTTATACTTGTTTCAAAATTAAGATGAATAGTAGTTGTTATTTCTGATTTATTTTCAACAACTTCTTCAGTTTGAGCATTAGCTGATAGTGTAAATACAGCAAATAAGGTTGCGATTAATAATTTTTTCATAGATAATTATTTTATGCTAATTTAAATAACATAAACTAAGAAATAAAATTAAACTTGTTAAAAATTCACAAAAATGAATATCACTATCAATAACAATCTCAAGATAAAAGTTGTTTATTTTAAAAAATAAAATTTTGTACATTGAGGTATTATTATAAAATATATTTTGAATGGAAAAGAAATCACTTACTTACATCAAATATCCCATAGTATTAATAAGTATTATACTTTGTTTATCTGGCATAAGGTGGTTGCTTAGCTCAGAACCTTGGATGTTAGATCAAGTTGCTAATGAAGAAAGATTACAGATGACTTTTGTTGATCTTTTTTCTATTGAAGGAAACTCAACATTAGGTGGGTATTTGACTCAGGTTTATCGATTTTTAGGATTATATGTTCTAGGAATAGGATTTTTACTCCTCGCTTTCACACCTAACAAATTCTTAGAGATCTATATTGTTAGACAGCGATTTTTAATTGTACTTGGTATTTTACTAGTGTCAAATTTAGTGTTAGCATATGTCTGGATTCCTTCTTCACATTTTATTTATGTGATGTGGGGTACAATTGTTTTGTATTGTTTAAGTCTTTACAATCACATTAAAAAATAAATACCTATTTTTCTTATATCTTATGTATTGAATAAACCATAAAATACTTATAAGAATACTGATAGCTGATATCTCTTGATACCCTTTTATATTACATTGAAAAGAGATGATAGCTAAAAGACCAATCCAACCCCAATATTTCTCTAAAAATTTATTCATTTATTGGTTTTATTACACAATTTACCATTATTTATTTTTTCAACAAGCCGTTTAATTGTAAAACACAATCAATTTTATATATTCGCGTTAATAATTAATCAAAACATATTTTAAATGAAAAAATTATACCTATTACTACTTGTTGCATTCGTTACTTTTAGCTGTTCTCAAAAAAAGCAGCAAAACGAAACTGTTTCTAAACTAGATGCCAAAACTCTTATGGCAGAATCTATGCAGAGGCTTACTGCTGCTTGGAATCAAGGAAATGCTATTGAGATATCTAAGGAGTTCACAAAAGATGCTGTTAGAATTATTTCTAATCCTTCAAGCCCATTTAAAGGAGAAGAAGCTATTTTACAAGTATTTGAATCAACTTTTTCAGAAGGAAGCGAATTTAAAGACAGCCATATAGAAGTAAAGGTTATAGAAACTCGTGCTGTATCTGCAGATATTTATCTAGGAGCAGGAATTTTTACGATACTAAATAAAGAAAATGAAATACTAGAGGAAGGAAAATGGGGTAATGTTTTTAAATACAATAACGGACAAATTAAATTTTTAATGGAGTCTGCTCACAGAAATCCTAAAGAAAACAAACCTTCAAATCTTGAGGTTGTTTTAGGGAAATCTATTTCTTCTGAAGAACCTCATTTTAATAAAATTGAGGAATCTGTTCGTAGTTATATTACTAATTACAACAGTAAAAACAGCGAAGGGCTTTCTATGTTATTTACAAACGATGCTATTCAAAATGTAAATTCTAAAGAAGGGATTGTATTGGGTAGAGAACAGATAAAACTAACTGAAAATTATTCTGATGGAGGCGAATTAAATGCAATTATATTAGGGTATCAATATTTAGGGAATGATATTGCTATTGCCTATGGAAAATGGTCTTCTAAAGCAGAAGATAATTCAGTTGTAAGTGGTCAATGGGGGAACCTTTTTAAGATTGAAGGAGAAACGGCTCTTTTAATAATGGAATCTGCAGGATTGTTATAATAACTACTTTACATATTTACAGTATAAAAACCTTCCTTTTCGGAGGGTTTTATACTTTTATAATGACAGTAATTAACTGTTTATTAGATAATTAAATATATTTTTTCTTTTAAAAACATAAAATTAATTCATTAAAGCAATCAATTTTATATATTCGTATTAATTAATTCAAAACCATTTATTATGAAAATCAAACAAATTATAGTAGCATTTCTTTTTGCGGCAGTAATAGTAAGCTGTGGAGAAAAACCTGAAGAAACAAAAGCCGATGTAAACTATATTTATGAGGCAACTTATTTAGATACCTTTAAAATGGGTAATTCAGAACTGGTATTAAAAGTGCAACAAATGCATGAAAGCATTATTAAAAAAGACTATGAAAAGGCAGGAACTTTTCTTGCAGACAATGTAGAATTTAATATTGAAGACGGTTCAACTATTACAGGAAAAGAGAATTGTATGAAGTTTATGGTTGAAGGATATTCTTCTGTAGAGATAGAAGATTACAATGTTGCTGTTAATTTAGCTGTTACAGGAGATAACGGTCATGAATGGGTACTTCTATGGGATAATGGTTCTGTAAAAACTTCAGACGGTACTTCTACTGCCTTTAATTGGATGGAATCTTTTCAATTTGAAAATGGTAAAATAATTACAATGAACCAGTTTTCAAAACCTAGAAATTAAAAATAATACCCCTCCTTACAGGAGGGGTTTTTATTTCAGAAATACAATCATTAATCTCCTATTTTTTAAAGAGTTTAAAGATGCTTTCTGTATATTTGAGTAAAGCTTTTTTTATGTGGAAAAAATTTATTTATAAATGGAACTCATTGTTTATAAATGGATTGTATTTAGACATCTCAATTAGTCATAGTCAATACATTAGAATTCGTTTTTGGTAAAAGCAATCCGCTAGCATCCTTTTTAAGCTTTAAGAACATCCTTGAGTTTTCTTTGTTTCAACACCTTTTTGAATTGCTTGAATAACTTTTACAGGAACTTTTTTATTTTTAACAGAACGATCTCGTCTATTAATAAACTTACTTTATAAATTAAAAATATAGTTTCCTTCTTTTAGGAAAGCAGTTATTGAGGTTTTATTAACATCATTAACTTTGTGTTTCCCAAAGCTACCTTTCATAAATTCATATTTCTCTAAATTTTCACATTAAAGAATAAACATATTACATACCTTTAATTTCTTTATTTAAATAAGAAATCATCTTGACTAAACGTGTCTGTATTATAGGAGCAGGGCCCTCAGGACTTCCTGCTATTAAAAACATAAGTGAAGCAGGAATATCTGTGGTAGCCTATGATTATAACCATGATGTTGGTGGGAATTGGATTTATAATGAAAAAGACAGCCATTCTAGTGTTTTTGAGACCACACATATTATAAGTTCAAAGACTTTATCTCAGTATGAAGATTACCCTTTTAGGCCTGAGGTCTCAGATTACCCTTCACATGAAGAACTTAGAAACTATTTTCAATCGTATGCTAAGTACTTTAACTTGTACCGTCATATACAATTCAATACGCTTGTTAAAAGCTGTGTTAGGCTAGATAATGGTCAGTGGGAAGTAACTACTATAAAAGATGAAAATGAGCATGTAGAAATTTTTACAGATTTAGTAGTTTGTAATGGGCATCATTGGGAACCAAAATATCCTAACTATTCAGGCAAATTTACAGGTGATTTTTTACACTCACACCAATACAAAAAAGCAGCACCCTTCGCAAACAAAAAAGTGTTAGTCATAGGTGGTGGAAATTCAGCCTGTGATGTAGCTGTAGAAACAAGTCGGGTTAGTACTAAAACAGCCATTAGTTGGCGAAGAGGCTACAGAATTATACCTAAGTTTTTAATGGGTAAACCCACAGATGTATTTGCAATAAAGATGAATTTTCTGCCAATTTTTTTACGTAATTTATTAGCTGGTTTTATTGCGCACATTAATAATGGGTCTAATAAAATATATGGTTTGCCAGAGCCAGATCATAAATTTGGAGCCACTCACCCAACAATTAATAGTGAATTATTATATAAAATAAGACATGGTAAAATAAAACCTAGAGTAGAAATTGAGCGATTTGAGGGTAAAGAAGTCTTTTTTAAAGATAAAAGTATCGAAAAGTTTGACGTAATAATTGCTTGCACAGGTTTTGTGTTGGCACATCCTTTTTTCGATAAAAAGTTTTTAAATTACAGTGAAGGACCTGTGCCACTTTATCTAAAAATGTTTCATCCAACATATGATAATTTATACTTTATAGGGATGTTTCAGCCACTCGGTTGTATCTGGCCTGGTGCAGAACAACAAAGCAAATTAGCGGCATTAGCATTAAAAGGATCTTGGAAGCGCCCTGCCAATATAGATGTATTGTGTGAAAGAGAAGTTACACACCCACATATGAAACAAATTAATACCAGTAGGCACAGAATTACGGTAGATTTTCACAGATTTATAAGAGACTTAAAAACACAAATTAATAAAATAGCCTAATAATATTAAAATTATTTTTTTAAGCTATTACTGTATTAATTGTGATGTTTAACAGCACTTTAAAACAGCTTTCCAAATATTGATTTGTTGATGGAAATTGTTTTGTACCTTTTGTCAAAACTAGATTTTGATACAATTAAAAAATCTTCTTTCTCTCCTGTAAGTACGCTTAACTTCATATTTATTTGATCTATAAATTGATTTTTTATACGCTCATTTTGAATTTTGCTCAAATGATTTTTCTTAACTAAATCATATACTTTAGACAATTCAGCCTCTTCTCGTTCAACCATTCTTATGATAGCAATTGATAGTTCCTCCAGTTCAATAAACTTATTTTTAAACCGTATGCCATTTTCTAACAATTTTAATTTCTTGTTGTTTTCGTATTCTTTATAAGAGTAAAAAATAATAAAAAATACAATAGAGAAAAAAGTTACTATCAGAACAATTTGAAGAAAGTTTTGATTTTTATAAAATACGGTAATCTCTTCTACTTCTTTGGTGAGTTCAGTAATTGAAATTTTATTTATATTTCCTAAATCATCTAAAAAATATACTAACCCTTTATAATAGATAGGTTTTATTTCTTTTATGAATCTGTATAAAATTGGAGCTATTTTGTATTTAGTAATTAAATTACTTAATAAATCTATTTCATAAAGTTGTTTTTTATCATCTAAAATAAATAAACTACTTCCTTTAGTGAAGCTAGTATAAATAGGAATAATATGATCTCTCAAAAAAGTTCCTATTAAATGCCATTTCTTTTCTTTAAAATTATAGCACCAAACTTCTTCATTTAAATTAGAAACAACTCTAGATCCGTTTTCACTAATTGATGCTCCTCCAAAAAAGTAATAAGAATCATCAATTATTAAACTGGCATGAGATGCTATATCTGGTGGTATCTTAGAATTTTGTGAAATAGGGTAGATTTGCCATTCTTTTGTAAAATCTTCATAATAAGTTAAAAAGTTAGATTGTGTCCAATATCCATAACCACCGTGCTTAAATATGGTATCTTTTTTTATAAAAATACTACTACCAATAAAAAAATTACTAATATTAGAATTGTCAACTTTAACTAGGCTATCATTTGAATTTAAAGCTAAAATATCTCCTCCACGATTCTCTAAAAACAAAAGTTTGTTTCTTTTAAGAATTGTGCTAAAATCTGATGGTTTAGGATTCTTTATTTCTCTTGAGCTTATAATTTTTAGACTTGAAATGTCTAATCGATGTATTGAAGTACTTGTATGATAGATTATTTGATGATTTATGGAGTCTAATAAAATACTAATGGGTACTTCTTGGGTTAATTTTTTTTGAGAAAACCCAACTAAAGGTAAGAGGGAAATAATAATTTTTAATAATAATTTCATCAAAATGATTTCATTTAATTAATATAACCTACTGTTTATCAAGGGTTAATAATTTATTTAATATCTTTTTGAAGGAGGTCTGCTATAATATCATTGTAATGATACTGTCTCTTATACACATCTCCGAGCCCACGAGACCTCTC
>OJHK01001485.1_pt1 | contig 10859 bp, 14 predicted proteins | sample 1595161 | NCBI WGS metagenome assembly OJHK01 (sample SAMN05416842, study PRJEB24817) | seawater metagenome | isolation source: Sea water | place: Canada:Atlantic | collected 2013-07 | reverse complement strand
CGAGATGTAGAGAGGTCTCGTGGGCTCGGAGATGTGTATAAGAGACAGTACTTGTATTGGGTAGTCGACCGTGAGGGATCGCAATACCATTACCTATCCCGGTGCTACCCATTTTTTCCCTATTGAGTAAACTCTCTAATAGGTCGTCTTGTTCTATATCAGTAATTTGAATCGCAGCGAGTTGACAAATTCTTTCTAGGATACGTTTTTTACTGGTAACTGCTACATCACAACTAGTACAGCTTGTTGTTAATATTTCGGATAATTGCATAATCGTGTAAGTGGTTGGTAGGCGCCACTTAGGCTAAGTCATTCAGCTTAGGACGCCTGGTCTAAAATGCTTTAATTACTTTAAAGCGGTCTATCAAATTAACTCAATTTAATGCTGAGATACTTTGGCTTTATATTTAAGGATCTGTCTATCGAGTTTATCAACTAAGGTATCAATGGAAGCATACATATCGGCGTTTACTGCAGAAGCAAATACTTCGCTGCCATTCATATGAACATTAGCTTCAGCTTTTTGGTTCAGCTTTTCTACGGTAAGCACTACATGTACATTATTAATATGGTCAAAATGTCGCTCTAATTTTGAAAACTTTGTATCGACATATTCACGTAATGAACTGGTCACTTCAACATGGTGTCCTGAAAGATTAATTTGCATAAACATGATCCTTTTATTGTAGTTTTCTAAAGTAAACTCTTACGTTGATTTGACGGTGGTATTGCTAATGATTCTCGGTATTTAGCAATGGTACGTCGTGCCACTTTTATTCCCTGCTCAGCCAATAAATCAGCCATTTTACTGTCACTTAAGGGTTTAGCAGGGGTTTCCGCTAAGATAAGTTTCTTAATTAAAGATCTAATTGCTGTAGATGAGCATTCGCCACCATTTTCTGTACTGACATGACTTGAGAAGAAATACTTCAATTCGAAGATACCTCTTGGAGTATGCATATACTTTTGGGTGGTAACACGCGAGATAGTCGATTCATGCATATCAACCGCTTCAGCTATATCATTGAGTACCATAGGACGCATGGCTTCAGCACCATGCTCTAAGAATCCTTGCTGACGTTGTACAATACAGTTAGATACTTTTAGTAAAGTATCATTACGAGATTCTAAGCTTTTTATAAACCACTTCGCTTCTTGTAAGTTAGATCTAATGAATTGTCCGTCATTCGTTGATGATTTCGTGGTTTTAGACATCGCCGCATACTGCTGATTGATAGATAACTTTGGTGCGGTATCAGAATTTAATTCAACTACCCAGCGGCCATTTTTTTTCTCAACAGTAACATCAGGGATAACATACTGATCATCGCCTTTGATGACTGTATCACCTGGACGAGGGTTTAAGCTCTGAATTAAACGCATTACCTCACGAAGTTGATCTTCTTTCAATTTGGTTTTACGCATTAATTGGCGATAATCACGATTACCTAGCAAATCAATATGATCATTGATTATTAATTTACTTTCTTTTAAATAAGGGGTGTCAGCACTAAATTGATTTAGTTGGATCAGTAAACAGTCAGGAATTGAACGTGCAGCAACGCCAATTGGGTCGAACATATTAATACGTTTTAATACAGCTTCGACCTCATCAAGTTCTAGCCCTTCAGTACCAACACTTTCTAAGATATCTTCAGGTGATACCGTTAAATAACCGGCATCGTCAACCGCTTCAATAATAGCAATTGCGATGGTTTTATCGGTATCGGAGAAAGGGGTTAATTCCATTTGCCATAACAAATGATCTTGAATGGAGTCGGTTGTTTCACCTTGATAAGTATAATCATCAGCAGGGCTACTTACTGCACCTGTGTTAGATACACCAGCACTGTAACTTTCTTCCCACGTTGTATCGATATTTAGCTCTTCAGGGATATCACTTTTTTCCATCGCTTCAGTTGTACTGATTTCGTCAATACTGGCCTGCTGCTCCTCACTACCATCATTCGTTGGTTGATCAGATTTTTCTTCATTATTACTGGATGAATAGGCTTCTTCGAGGTTATTTTGTTCACTCGCACTGTCACCTTGGGCTTTTTCATCAAGCTCAAGTAATGGGTTGCTCTCTAAAACTTCTTGAATTTCTTGTTGTAACTCCAGCGTAGATAATTGCAATAGCTTAATCGCTTGTTGCAACTGTGGGGTCATAGTTAAGTGTTGTCCAATACGGAGCTGTAGTGTAGGGCGCATCTAGGTTATGTGATTTCCTATTTAGTATTCTGGCAATTACTTTTTACAATGTGTAATTACTTTTCAATTAAGTATTCCGGTTAGATTTACTAACCTATCGCTTTACTATAGCGTGAATTGTTCGCCAAGGTATACATCTCTGACTTTTTGATTAGCCAGAATTTGATCTGCATTACCTTGTGCAATAATTTCACCGTGGCTAACGATATAAGCATGTTCACAAACGTCTAAGGTTTCTCTCACGTTATGGTCTGTGATTAAGATGCCTATGCCGCGCTGTTTTAAGTGTAAGATTATTTTTTTAATGTCGCCAACCGAAATAGGGTCGACGCCGGCAAAAGGTTCATCCAATAAAATAAACTGAGGATCTGCAGCAAGTGCTCGAGCAATTTCAACTCTTCGCCTTTCACCGCCAGATAAACTCATACCAGTATTGTCTTTGATATGACAAATATGGAATTCTTCTAATAAATGTTCGAGTTTTTCAGCACGCTGAGCTTCACTGAGTTCTTTGCGTGTTTGTAATATCGCCATGATATTATCAGTAACAGTAAGCTTTCTAAATATGGATGCTTCTTGCGGTAAATAGCCAATACCACTACGTGCTCTTTCATGCATAGGAGCTAAGGTTAAGTCTTGACCGTTGAGTTTGATACTGCCATTGTCGTTGGGGACTAAGCCAACGATCATATAAAACGACGTGGTTTTTCCTGCGCCATTAGGTCCTAATAATCCTACTATTTGTCCAGCATCAACTTGTAAACTGACATTTTTAACAACTTGTCTGCTTTTATAAGATTTAGATAAGCCATCGGCGATCAGTCTATTGACAGGCGTTGTGCTCTTTGTGTTAGTTGTCACTACTGTCGCCTTCTTTTTCTACTACCTTTTCAGTTGGCTTTTCTTCTTTAGATTTCTCGTAAGTCTCTTTTTGCTTCTTGAGTATCGTAGGTTGCAAGATGGTAGTAACTGATTGATTATTAGCGCTCTGTGCTTCTAATTTCTCACTTAAGGTATTGTAAGTTATTTCATTACCACTGACTTCACTACCCGCTTGCTTGACTAAAGCATTACCTGAAATAGTGATTGTATTTGAGTTAGGATTATAAGTTATTTCATCGGCTTGCAACGTGATAAAACTGCCATCTTCTAACTGTTGCTCAAATATCGCAGGCTTGCCTTTTGCTAAATAGGTATCATTTTTTTCGCCACTCTCTTTATCAACGCGGCTAAAGACTTTAACGATATCTGCGGTGATAGAAATAGAGCCTTGGCGAATACTAACATTGTCTAAATAGCTTGCGATTTTATTTTTAAGATCAGCAGCTTGTCGTTGAGATTTAATTGTGATCTCTTGTTCTAAGTCTGTTTTATCGGCATAAGCTGGGCTAAAAATAATTAGGCTGCAGGTTAGTGCTATTGCTTTGAAAGTATTACGTTTGAAGGTAATACGGCTTAGATTAGCTTTCATCATGTTTTTTATAAATAGTACGTTCATGCTGGGTTAGGGTCATTTGTTTAGTGTTTAAATCTATTATTAATCCTGAGCCGTACATGGTGAAATCTTTACCGACCACAACAACGGATTGCTCTGAACTAATAATATTGGTTTTTAAATCTAATGCTATTGTTTTACATTGAATCTCTTTTATTAAGCCGCCTACTTCTGTCGATTTAATATGTACTTGATTCTTTAGCTCTACACGGTTGTCTTTGTAAAGTGTCGCTTCTAGCGCACTGACCTTCCATGGTTGACCTTCTTTCTGCGGGTATAACGTGTAATTTGGCAATTCAAAATAACTGACTTCTAAATCAGAATAGTGTTCCATTCTTTCCGCTTTTATCGTGTGGGAAAGTTGCCCTAAGTCACTAAAAATTTTACTTTGTAGCTGCTCAGCAATAAAATCAGGACGTTGTTCATCAACAATTAAGGTATCTTCTTCGATTGATGCACTACGCCATTCAATAATGCCATAAATTAGCGCACTAAGCAGTAAGACAAATAGCGCTAGGCTATTTAATCGATTCATATACTTGCGCCTGATGCATTGTCTAAGGTATTTTGGCTTTGCATGATCAAATCACAGGTCTCCCTCACCGCACCAAAACCACCACGAGTAAAAGTGGCATAATCGGCAACGCGCAGAACTAACGGATGAGCATCGGAAACGCTAATGCCCAAGCCAACAGCTTCAATACAAGGTAAATCAGGTACATCATCACCAATGTACGCCACCTCATTGATAGTAATATTCAATTGTTCTATTAAATTACTTAATGCAGGTAACTTATCTTCTTGACCTTGAATAATATGTGCAACGTTTAATGCTTTCATACGATTCGCTACGATAGTTGAGTTCCGGCCAGTAATAATGGCAACAGCAACGCCACTAGCACCTAAGGCTTTTATACCAAAGCCATCTTTAGTATGAAAAGCTTTAAGTTCTTCGCCGTCATTACCTAGATATATTCTGCCATCTGAAAAGACACCATCAACATCACACACCAGTAATTTTATCTGTGCTGCTTTAGCTAAAACATTATTGTCTACATTACCATAAAGCGTATTCATTAAAGCACTCCAGAACTTAGGAAATCATGCATATTCATTGCACCTACGGGTTTACTATTGGTATCAATAATAATTAAACCGTTTATTTTTTTATCTTCCATTATTTTTAGTGCCTGTGCGGCCAACATATCACTCTGCGCCACGCTAGGATTATGGGTCATTACTGTGTTGATACTCTCACTGTGGATATCGATTCTATTGTCTAATACCCTACGGAGATCACCATCAGTGAATAAACCGACTAGTTGTTGCTGCTCATTAACTATAGCAGTCATGCCCAAACCTTTTAAGGACATTTCAACTAAGGCGTCTTTGATAAGAGCACTTTCTGAAATCATAGGAACGCGGTCGCCTTTGTGCATAATATCGCTTAGACGAAGTAATAAACGTTTGCCTAAACTGCCGCCAGGGTGAGATAAAGCGAAATCCTCGGCGGTAAAATCACGGGCATTGAGCAAAGCTACAGCTAAGGCATCACCCATTACTAAGGTGGCCGTGGTGCTTGATGTTGGTGCTAAACCAAGAGGACAGGCTTCAGCAGATACTTTAATACAAATGTGGGTATCGGCTAATTTAGCTAAGGTAGATTCAGTATTGCCAGTCATTGAAATTAATTTAGCACCGATACGTTTTATAACGGGGATAATAGCAAGTACTTCACTCGTTTCACCTGAGTTTGAAATGGTTAAAACCACATCATTGCTCGTGACCATGCCTAGATCGCCATGGCTTGCTTCGCCAGGATGAACAAAAAAAGACGGAGTGCCAGTACTCGCGAGTGTGGCAGCAATTTTACCGCCAATATGACCTGACTTGCCCATGCCAATAACAATCACACGCCCTTTGCAATGAAACATGAGTTGGCAAGCCAGCTCAAAGTTATCATCAACAAATTCTATTAGTTCAGCAATTGCTTGCTGTTCAATTTCAATAACGTTTTTTGCTAATTGTTTGAAGTTTTTCATAATAATTAATTAATATTCAGCCCTTATGATGACAATTGACTAAAGAGTAATACTTGATAAGCAATGAAGCTTAACAGTAATAACATGCCTTTGGCACGTGTGATTCTAAATGCACCTAAGCGGCGACTAAAGCATAAAATAAATAATAATAATGTCACGCCTAACATGTAAGGCGCATCTCTACTTGCGGCTAAAGCATCGATATTACCTGGTGCTATTAGGCCTGCAAGTGGTAAGACGGCTAAAATATTAAAAATATTAGAGCCTATTATATTCCCTAAGGCTAAATCATCTTCTTTCTTTATAATACTCATAATGCTTGCAGCGAGCTCAGGTAAACTGGTACCGATTGCAATAATAGTTAAACCTATCACCAAGTCACTAATGCCATAAGCTTTAGCAATATATACTGAAGAATCAACTAAAAAGCTCGCGCTTAATGGTAATAAAATGATACCAACACCAAGCCATATCAATGATAGCTTCATACTTACTGCAGGGGCGACATCCTGTTCTGCTTCAATAATTAACGGATCATCACTGGGTTTACCTTTTGTTTTCTTCAATGTAATGACGAGGAGAGTAATAATGTAAATGGCAAAGCCAGATATTAAAATAATGCCTTCAATAAAGCTAAAGTGATTATCAATCAGTAACCAATAGCCTAAAGCAGTAACGGCTAAAATAAGGGGGATTTCACGTTTTATTGTTTGTGATGAAACGGTTAGTGGTTGTAGTAACGCGGTAATACCCAGTACAAAAGCGATATTGGTAATATTAGAGCCAATAGCATTACCTATGGCCGTATCAGGGTTTCCCTGCATTGATGCCGTCGCAGCGACCATCATTTCAGGTGCCGAAGAACCCATAGCAACGATAGTTAGACCAATTATCATTGGTGAAATACCTAAATTTCTTGCTAATGATGATGCGCCAAAAACGAATTTATCGGCACTCCAAACTAAAGCAACAAGTGCAATGAGTAATATAAAAATTTGTTCTAGCATTAATGACTCCAAGGTTAAGAGTAAATTGTCGCTGGTTGTTGAGCAAAAAAGAAGTAAATAATGTCAACAGCACGAAAATAATATTCTTTTGTCTTACTTTTAAGCAAAAATGATCACTTTCTTACAATTTAACCTTTGAATTTTACATTTATTGCGCTGTTATTGGTTTATTTCTAATGAAGAATTGTTAGCGCTCAGGTAAAATCACACTTATTAAAAGAATTCCTATTGTACATTCAGACAATAAAAAACAGTGACGTTGAATAATGACAAATCCTGCACCTGAAGCAAATTTGGTTGAAATTGAAAACCTGACCTTTAAACGAGGTGAACGCGTGATTTATGACGATATCAGTTTGTCTATTCCTAAAGGAAAAGTTACCGCTATTATGGGACCAAGTGGTATTGGTAAAACGACATTACTTCGCTTGATTGGTGGCCAAATAAAACCTGAAAATGGCAATATCATCTTTGCAGGTAAAAACATCCCCTTGTTATCACGATCTGACTTATATGAAGTCCGGAAAGATATGAGCATGCTCTTTCAAAGTGGTGCATTATTCACTGAAATGAGTGTTTACGATAATATCGCCTTCCCTATAAGAGAGCACACTCAATTAAGCGAAGAAATCATTGAAAAAATTGTTTTGATGAAACTTGAAGCCGTAGGATTACGGGGTGCAAGGCACTTACAACCGAGTGAACTTTCTGGTGGTATGGCCCGAAGGGTAGCACTAGCGAGAGCAATTGCACTAGACCCTGAACTCATTTTGTACGATGAACCTTTTGCAGGCCAAGATCCCATATCTATGGGAGTCATTGTTCGGTTAATACGTTCATTAAGTGATGCGCTGGGGTTAACTTCTATCGTAGTTTCACATGATGTTCCTGAAGTCATGAGCATTGCAGATTATATTTATATTGTTGCTGAAAAAAAGATTATTGGTCACGGTACACCTGAGCAAATACGCCAAGATAGTTCTCCTCTGGTACAGCAGTTTATTCAAGGTGAAGCTGATGGCGCTGTGCCTTTTCATTATGAAGCACCAGCTTATAGTGATGAACTCATTAAAATATCGTCAAAAAAAGTTAACTAAATGAATCAGTTTCAAGGCGGAAAATAGTGCATCAGATACAGTTTTTAGGTAAACAAACGCTCAATATGATAAGTGGTTTAGGGCGCGCAGTAATTTTATTGTTCTCTGCATTAATACATATACCTAACATTCGTAAAGGAACGCCTTTGCTGATGCAACAACTATACAGCGTTGGTGTATTATCATTATTAATCATTGTGGTGTCAGGCACGTTTATTGGCATGGTTTTGGCGTTACAGGGTTATACTATCCTTGTGGGGTACGGTGCCGAAGCTAGTTTAGGTCCTATGGTGGCATTGTCTTTATTGCGAGAGCTTGGCCCTGTTGTTGCTGCTTTGTTATTTGCCGGCCGTGCAGGATCGGCACTCACTGCAGAAATAGGCTTAATGAAAGCGACTGAACAGCTATCAAGTTTGGAAATGATGGCAATTGATCCTTTAAGGAGAGTCATAGCACCACGTTTTTGGGCAGGATTTATCAGCTTACCCTTGTTAGCGGCTATTTTTTCTATGGTTGGTATACTTGGCGCTCACCTAGTTGGTGTGGACTGGTTAGGTGTTGATGGCGGAACTTTTTGGTCTGTAATGCAAGATCAGGTCGACTTTCAAAAAGATATCCTCAACGGTATTATTAAAAGTGTTGTTTTTGCTTTTGTCGTCATGTGGATAGCTGTATACAAAGGTTATGATTGTGAACCTACTTCTGAGGGAATTAGTCGAGCGACTACCTCAACCGTGGTGCAATCATCATTATTAGTGTTATTTTTGGATTTCATTTTAACGGCATTGATGTTCGTAAAGTAATTTATGCTCATAAAGTGCATATTGTTATTTCGTTAAAATTTTTAGTGAATTTTTTATTACAAGGCGTTGGTGAAAGACATGGTGTCTAAGAAAGTAGAATTATTGGTCGGTTTTTTTGTTGCATTGGGTTTAGCCGCTTTATTGATGTTATCACTCAAGGTTGCAGACTCAGGGATAGGTGGCAATGGTGAAAGCTATCAGCTATTTGCTAAGTTCGATAATATTGGTGGCCTAAAGGTACGCTCGCCAATAAAAGTCGGTGGCGTAGTTGTTGGTCGTGTTAGTGATATTTCGTTAGATGAAGAAGATTATACACCGGTAGTTACCCTTGATATTTATACGCAATACGATAAGTTCTCGGAAGCTACTTCGGTTGCAATATTAACGGCTGGATTATTAGGCGAACAGTATTTAGGTGTACAGCCTGGCTTTGTAGATGAATCCGTTGATACGTTACAACCAGGTGACTTTATTGAAGATACTAAACCAGCGTTAGTCTTAGAAGAGTTGATAGGACAGTTTTTATTTAGCCAAGGAAGTGGTGAGGAGTAATTAGGTGAGCATAAATATGTTTCGTATAAATAGTGTTTTATTGAGTTTAGCCATAGGTCTGACATTAAGCTTGAGCTTTTGTCAGAGTGCTCTTGCTAATGATGGAGCAGAATCAACTGAATTATCTTCTCAGGAAAGTGAGTCAGCGAAGCAAGTTGTTGACCAAAGTAATCCTTACCTAATGGTTCAAGGAGCTGCGGATCAAACTTTTAAACGTTTTGCTCGCGAGCAACAAGCTATTCAAGAAAATCCAAATTTATTGAAAAACATCGTTCGAGAAGAGTTGATGCCTTATGTCAATTATAAATACTCGGCCTTTAAAGTTATCGGCAAACATTTAAGAAAGACCACTGATGCAGAACGTCGTGCTTTTGTACCGGTATTTCGTGAATACTTAGTAAGCTCTTATGCTCAGGTTTTTACCTTGTATGAAAATCAGCCGGTGGAGTTTGCACCGGAAAGATCTTTTGCGGGTAAAAAAATTGTTGCCGTGAATACACGCATTATTATGGTGGGCAGAGATAATATTGATGTTGCATTCAAAGTTAGGCTGAATAAAAAGACTAAGCAGTGGCAAGCCTTTGATATGGTTGCAGAAGGAATAAGTTTACTTGATTCGAAGCAAGCTGAACTAGGCAGTATCATCAGACAAAAAGGTTTGCCGTACGTTACCGAACTATTAAAAAGCAAAAGTACGCGAGATATTGTTTTTAAAAACCGTTCAGTAAAGGATGAAAGTACAGCAGCAAAACAAGAACAGCAAGGATAAGTAGTGAGTAAAGCGAATATAGTGCTTAATCATGGGACTCTGACTGTCTCTGGTCAATTAACTCGACATAGTGTGGCGAATATCAAAAATAGTGAATATGCAAATTGGTTTGCCCATGGTGCTATTAACGTTGATTTAAACAAGGTTAGTAAAGCTGATACCGCAGGACTTGCTTGGTTATTTTACCTTTTGGAGCAGGCCGCAGAGCACTCTTGCCAATTAAACTTTAGCAATATACCTGATAAATTAACTAAACTTATCACCTTAAGTGGCGTTGATGGTTTATTACCTATACCATGTGATTAATATTATATATATGCAAACCACCTGAAGATGCATCTTCAAGTGGTTTGCGTATCAATAACGAATGAAGGAGACTCCCTTGGAAGTTGGCGAGATTGAAGAATTAGTAAAAAAATTAATAAATGATGCCCTTGAACTTGATGAAGTTTTTGTGGTTTTTGACGGCTCTCAATGCCGAATTAACGCTGTAAGTGATAAGTTTGATGACTTAAGTCGTGTTAAACGCCAACAGGCAGTTTTAAAACCATTAGCTGACATTATCAAAGATGGCACAATTCACGCTGTGACAGTGAAAACATTTAACAAAGCACAGTGGCAACGTGATAAATTATTTAATAGTTAGCATTAGTTATAAATAGTGTTATTAATACCAATTCCATTAAATTTATTCCCCCTCAGAGCTATGCCAGAGGAGCTATAACAATCAAAATTTGTGCTGGTATAGTCATTCTATATCTAACAAATTTGTGCAGTTATTGCTTTTCTGACAAGCTCCCAAGGGCGAGTTTAAAGGGCTTATATACAGCGTTATTGATTTTGACAAGGGAATAACCATTCTCTTCAATCAATGCCTTGCCTC
>OJHK01001477.1_pt1 | contig 10901 bp, 10 predicted proteins | sample 1595161 | NCBI WGS metagenome assembly OJHK01 (sample SAMN05416842, study PRJEB24817) | seawater metagenome | isolation source: Sea water | place: Canada:Atlantic | collected 2013-07 | reverse complement strand
CCACAACTTCTTTAAGGCTGCTGGATATGTTGCAGATTAAATGGACGGCGCTCTAGCCAAAAAAAGTGGGATGTCCCAATCATCCCACTCGAAGGCGATATAACCCCCTATGTAGGGGCCGCACTTGGTAATATTGAGACCTATGGGACGGCCGGTGTGTCATTCCGATTAGGCGAAGATCTTGGCGATGATTACGGCCCGCCAAGGGTGCGGCCTGCATTGTCCGGCCCAGGATTCTTCAAGGATGTTGATGGGTTTTCGTGGTACGTTTTCGGTGGAATAGCGGGTAGGGCTGTTGCACGCGATTTATTTGTTGAAGGCAACACATTCAAAGATAGCGCAGGCGTAAAGCTCGTGCCGTTCCAGCTTGATCTCCAAGCGGGCGTTGCCATACAGATCGGGCGTGTTGAGTTGGCATTCACGCACGTTATTCGGTCACTGCAACACACCAAGCAAGATCGCTGGAGCCGTTTTGGCTCCATCAACTTGCGGACACGCTTCTAGGGCATGTGAACCGCTTCGATCTGCAGCAATTCTAGAACAGCTGGCGGGCCCTGTGTTTGCGTCGCCATCATGATGTCTATGATTGGCGTTGGGTCAGTCTTGGCTGCGGTCACTTTAAGCGACCCGCCCTCGCGTAGAAACGCCGCAAGGGCTTTTCCGATTGATGCAGCGCGTGCTGAGCCAAGCTGGGCCGCCAATTGTTCAGCCTGCGCGGCAAGGCCCTCAGCAACCTGATCAGGCGTGCCGCCGCGCTGCTCACTAAAGACTTTAAGTGCTATCGCGCGCAGCCCCTCATCCTTGGCTTCAATCGTGAGACCGCCAATGCCGGATTGCATCAATGGCCCGGTCCATTCTTGCTCTGGCAATTTCCGAAGCTCTTCGATGTCTATCCCGCTGACCTTGCCGGAAATATTGACTGCAGCAAGTTCCTTCAGCGTGACGGACAGATCATCGATATTGACCGTTCCCGCTTTCGGACTTGCAGTCACATCAATCCCGTAGCCAAGCGATAATTGCTCGATCCCTTGCGCCTGCAACATTGCAAGTGCAGCACCAGCGCGCGGATCACGCAGCGCCAATTTATCCATGGGCAGGTCAATTCCAGAAACAATCGTTGCGAACTGGACTTGGCCGTTGGCGTCAGCGCGCATCGGGACCATTGAAACATCACCAATCCGAATGCTGGTGTCATCCGGCAATGTTATGTTCTGGTTTTTCAGGTGCCAGCGCCCGAATGTGATCGCTGGAATGGCTGCTGCAATCGTAGTGTCACGATAGTAATTTTGAGCATGGGCCAAGCTGTCTGGCGTTACTACGTCACCTAACACTGTGCGCAGATAAGCAGGCAGCGCGCTTAGGTCAGCATCCTCATACGCGAAGGAATCTATTGAGCTAGTGGCACCTAAAGTCGTGGTCTGCTTCACGCCGGATATTTCCATAAGACCGACCTTGAGGCCTCGGTAATCCTGCGCCGAAATTCGCTCAATGGTCTGCGTTTGTAGCTTTGGGATATCGATGACGAGATTGGTCATCTCGAATACATCCATGCCCGTATTCTTCGCGACCACGGTCTCCATTATCGTAACGAACAACTCAAATATTTGAGCAATTTCCTCAGGCTTTGGTTCGCCAGCAGAGCGCTTCAATATCTCCAGCATTCTGGGATAGATATTGAAGGCTGCTGGATCCAGGTCAGCGTTTTTAAGAAGGTACGTATCGTAGCTGATATTGGCAGCAACAGGTTCGGGTTCGCCTCCAGCTCGGTTAGGCGCGAGAATACTGAAGCTTGCCATTAAGGAATTTATCTCGGCGCGCTTGATGGCAATAAGATCGCCAATCCTTAGCTCGTTAAGTGCGAGACTTCCCCATTCCATGCTGAAGTCGCCGCTCACCTCATTCTTGGCGAAAGCACCACCAAGTGAGAGATCACCGATCTTTAGCGCAATGACACCACCTGACCGGGCATTGCTTGCCGCGAATGCACCTAAGCCAGCTTTGATCGAGTCTGTGCCCTCTTGCCACTCAAAGCCGACATCCGCCTGTTTGATGTCAGCAAACTCTGCACCGATGGTTCCAAGAATGTTATTGAGATCAAGCTTGTCTGCTTTGACGCCGGAAAGCGCTCCAGCTTTGCCTGTCAGCATCCCGCCGCCGGCCTCATTAGTCATCGTGAACCCTGACCATGAAATCCGTTCAGCGAGTTGTTCAACCTTACCATCTGCGCCCGCGGACGCTGTGCTTGCAGCGTCGAGATCGTAGCCCTCAATGACCAAGTTGTTGACGGTCACGAGCATACGTAGCGTCTCACCGCCAATATCAATCGTCACCACATCCGTCACGGTGCCGACTTGAGCCCGGTCTTTCCAGTAATCCAGCTTGGCGTTCTGGTAGCCCGCTCGCTCATCCGTTTTAGCCGCGAAATAACCATCAAGCGCGCCTTTGAACTCACCGTCTGCATAGACAGGGACGCCGAACCATGCGCCGGCTGCTGCTATGAGCGCCGCAATACCGGCAGTAATAAGCTTTTTCATGGGGCAAACTCCTGAGAAGGGGTATCGAGATTTAGCGTACTTGAACTAACGCAACCGTTAAAGCGGATGCGACCAATGCTTGGCACATACAATGTCCGAGGGAGCGCGTCAGTACGGCGCGCTTTCGAATCGTCCGAGCGCTCTATAGTTTATGAAAGTGATTATGGTTTCAAGAGGGCGATGGTGATGAGCGGATTGTTGTGGCTTTTAATCCCGCTGGCGATTGCAGCGACGGCTATCGTGCTGATCATCGGCATTGGTGGCTTCGCAGGCGGCGGCGAATTCAACAAGAAATATGGCAACAAGCTGATGCAAATGCGTGTGCTGTTGCAGTTTATTGCGATCATCTTGATCTGCGGCGTGCTCTATCTCGCGAAGTAAGCGCTCGTGCGCCGCTTCAACGGCTCGTGGCTGCTGTAGCGGCACCCATGGTGATCAACGCGCCTCCGCCAATCCTCGTCAGCCATTGAATGACCGACGGGCGCTGTAGCTTCTGGCGCAGCTTGTCCGCTAGGAGCTCATAAGCGAGCGCATTAATCGCTGCGAGCCCCACAAACGTCGTGATCATAATTGCGAATTGCGGGGCAAGCGGCGCGCTTGTATCTACAAACTGCGGGGCGAAGGCTATAAAGAATGCGATGGATTTGGGGTTCAACGCCGTCACAGCTGCCGCATGGACGAAAACACTGTTGGCACGAACGGCAGGTGCGTCTTTAGACGCCTCAAATCGCGCACCTCCCGCACTCCGTAGAAGCTGAACGCCAAGATAGACCATGTAACCCGCACCTGCCCATTTTAGCACGGTGAACATTTCTGCTGACGCCAGCACAAGGGCTCCCAGCCCAACCAGAGACGCCGTCATGGCGACAGCATCCCCCAACGCCACACCGGCAACAGTCGCCAGAGCGACACGTCGGCCTTGTGTCAGCGCATAGCTAAGTACCAGCAGGACTGTTGGGCCTGGAAGCAGCAGAAGAAGTGTGGACGCAGCAACGAAGGCCAGCCAGGTCGTGAGATCCATAGGCGGCAGTCCGCTTACATGTAATCTTCTGCCAACGCTTGGGCGATCTGCACAGAATTCCATGCAGCACCCTTGCGCAGATTGTCGGAGACGATCCACATATTCAGCCCGTAAGGTACGGTCGTATCCTCGCGTAGGCGAGAGACGAAGACTGCTGTATCACCGGCTGCGTCTTTCGGCGTTATGTATCCAGCAGCTTCGCGGCGATCCATAACGACAACGCCATCAGCGTTCTGAAGTAGGTCGACCGCTTCCTCAAGTTCCAGCGGCGATTCGAATTCGATGTTCACGGATTCACTGTGGCCAACGAATACCGGCACGCGAACGCAAGTGGCAGAGACTTCAATCTCTGGGTCCAGAATTTTCTGGGTTTCGACCACCATCTTCCACTCTTCGTGGGTGGAGCCGTCCTCCATAAAGTCACCAATATGCGGGATCGCGTTAAAGGCGATCGGAACAGGAAATTCTTTCGGATGCGCTTCCTCCATTTGGTAGATGCCCTTAGTCTGCCTGTAGAGCTCATCCATCCCAGCTTGCCCAGCGCCACTGACCGCCTGATACGTCGACACCACGATGCGCTTGATGCGTGCGACGTCATGCAGTGGCTTCAGTGCGACGACCATCTGGATCGTTGAGCAGTTTGGGTTTGCAATGATGTTCCGTTCCCGGAAACCTTCAAGCGCGTGGCGGTTCACTTCCGGCACGATCAAGGGCACATCCGGGTCCATGCGGAAATGGCTGGTGTTGTCGATAACGACACAGCCTGAATTCGCAGCGCGCGGCGCATGCTCAGCGGATACTTTGCCGCCCGGTGAGAAAAGGGCGATGTCAAAGCCTTCGAAGTCAAATTTCGCCAGCTCTTTTACTTTGAGCGTTTCATCGCCGAACGACACTTCTTTACCGATAGAAGCGGAGGAGGCGAGGGCGACGATTTCATCAACCGGAAAGTCGACCTCGTCCAATGCTTCAAGAATGGCGTGGCCGACAGCGCCGGTCGCACCCACAACAGCAACCTTGTAGCCCATGACGAAGGGTCCTAATCAAATAGTCGAGAATGGAAGGAACGCGTGGGATAAGGCGATCCAGCGCGTTTAGCAAGCGAGGCCGTAGCATGACTGAGCCGAATATGGACGAAAAATACAAAACATACGCTGAATTCTGGCCCTATTATCTGTCAGAACATCAAAAGCCTGAAACCAGGGGCCTGCACTATTTCGGCACTGGCCTTGGCATTGCGTTGATGATCGCAACCGCCATTCTATTGGATTGGACGCTCATCCCAGCAGCGCTCATCAGCGGATATCTATTTGCCTGGATCGGACATTTCTTTGTCGAACGTAACCGCCCGGCCACTTTCACCTATCCGCTCTGGTCATTCGCCAGTGATTTCCGCATGCTTGGGCTTTGGCTGATTGGTAAACTTGATGCCGAATACGCCAAAGCGAACATTGACGCGTCTTAGAAGGTCCAAACACGATGAATACCAATGCTAACGCCATGCGCGTTCTATACTTCACCCGACCGATGGAAAATTCGTTTCTGGATGTCTTGGAAGCCGATGGTGGTTTCGCTGTAGAGCAACGACAACTGACTGATCCGGAAGACACCATTTTTGACGCGCTTGGCCAGACGCACGTCTACAGCATCTCCAGTGCCAAGGATGAATTGCCGAAGCAGTTTTGGGGCGTGGACTCATTGTTTGAGCGCTGCCCGAACATTTTGATGCTGTCCACATATGGCGCAGGGTACGATGTGTGTGACCTGGAAGCCGCGACGCGGGCTGGGGTCGCCGTTGTCAATCAGGCTGGCGGGAATAAGGAAGGTGTGGCCGAACACGCGCTGGCCATGATGCTAACGGTCTCAAAGCGCCTTATGGAGTCAGACCGCGCCGTTCGGCGGGGTGGCATCACAGATCGTGATGCTTTCAAGGGTACGGAGCTTAAGGACAAAACCGTCGGCATTATTGGCCTTGGCCATGTTGGCAGCCGGTTAGCGGACCTCTGCACGGGGCTCTTCAACTGCCGCATCATTGCCTATGACCCGCTGCTCACTGCCGAAGAAATCACGGCCAAGGGCGCTACGAAATTTGACAGCTTGCATGAGATGGTCGCGGAAGCTGATTTCGTTTCCCTGAACTGCCCACTCATCCCAACCACGCGTGGCATGGTCGACGAATCAGTCTTCGATGCCATGAAAGATGGCGCAATCTATGTCGCGACCGCTCGTGGCTATATTCACGATGAAGATGCGCTGGTAGCAGCCCTTAATTCCGGCAAGCTTGCCGGTGCGGGCATTGACGTGTGGGATATTGAGCCGCCGCCCACAGACCACCCATTGCTACAAATGGATAATGTCTGCCTGTCCCCACATACAGCAGGCATCACGGTCGAGAGCCGCCGCAATATTGCTAAGATTGGGGCCGAACAATTGGTTCAAGTCCGCAACGGTGAAAAGCCACCGCGCCTGCTGAACCCGGAAGTATGGCCAAAATTCCAGGACCGTTTCGAAGCGGTATTCAACACCCGTCCGGAAGACTGATACCACCAGACTAGGCGATTTTGTGGGCGAGGGGGCTCAGACGATGCTGACCAGAATACAATTCCTGGCCACACGCTGGGCTCTCACTGTCGCTATACTCACCACATTGCTAAGTGTGGGCATATCCAATGAGGCTTGAGCGCAGGCGATCCACCCGGCCCAACGTGCCATTGCTGCGGCCAAAGCTGAAAAAGCCAGCGAAGCGGAAACTGATCCGGCCAAGCAAAGCCTGGAATCGCTGATCGCGCCCATCGTGCGGGATGCTGTTCAAGCGGAACTGAAATCCGCTAAAGCGGCAGAGCCTGCCGGCGACCGAATGGATCAAACCAGCAGCGCTGATCCATTTGCTGACCTCATTGAAAAACTGCGCACAAGTGTGGGCAATATCGCTCGCAATTTTGACCGCGTGATGGTCATCGCCAGCAATCTCGAAGGACACGCCAACCGCGCCTTCCTGCTACTCACAGACCTTGAGGGCTGGCCGGTCGCGTGGGCTGGCCTCCTTAATTTGGCATTGATGTTGGCGGCAGGGCTCGCAGCTGCTTCATTCGCTTACCGGCGGCTAGAGCGGTTCACCCGCCCCAAACCATGCAACAGCTTTCACTTAATCCCACGGCTATCTGCGTCGCTTGCGGGCCTCGCGCGCGATGGCCTTGGTTTGACTGTGTTTGTTCTTGTCGCATTCGCCCTCAGCCTCCTATGGTTTGAGCAGAATGCGCCAATCCGTATTATGCTGCTGGGCGGCCTCGGTGCCGCGACGACAGGATATGCAGGGTGGATTATCGGCCGCTTTCTTTTGGCCCCACACGCGCCCGAACGGCGCTTGCCCCATCTACTGAACGCAACCGCTGACAGCACATCAAAATGGCTGACAGTTATTATGCTGCTAGCTGGATTCATGACCTTCGCTGGCGGCGTATTCAATCTAACGACAATGCCTCGTGGCGCATTCGCATTGTTGCTCATGCTCGGTGGTCTAGTCATCGCGTTGCTGACAGCACGGCTGGTCTTGAAGAGCGGTGGAAGTTCAGAGAACGCCGAATACCCTGCGCTCAGCAGAGGGGTGCGGTTTTCTCTACTAAGCGGACTACTCCTGCTCACACTGCTTTGGGCTGTCTGCTTACTCTCCGGCGATCTCAGTAAGCCTGTCGCTGTGCTGGTGGTCTTCGCCGCGACTGCGGGTGCCCTATATTTCGGTGCGATCAAAGCCCGCCGTGTGCATGTCGTTCATCAAGCGACCACGGATATCCCGGTGGACCCAAAAGATATTGCCGAGATGGGTGACGCTGCAGACCAACCCGCACCACAGCCCGATACACTTGAAGTCGAATACACCTCTGCCTGGTTGGCGAAAGTGCTGGAATATGTACTGTTCAGCTTGGCAGGACTGGCGCTCTTGCATGTGTTCGGTATGGACATGGTCGCCGCTTTGAATAGCTCCATCGGCCTCAAAATCATGGAGGCAGCGGGCAAGGTCGCAACGATCCTTGTTGTTGCGGCTGTTGCATGGACACTGGTCGAGCAAAGCATTGCGCGCATTATGGAGCGCGAGGAAGCCCAAGCCCGCGCCAACGCTGGCGATCAAGCGATTGATGAGGATGGCCTTGGTGGCCTTGTTACGTCCCGCTTTGGCACGCTTTTACCGTTGATGCGCGGGTTTGTGCTTTCGGTGTTGGCGATCATTACGATCATGGTCGTCCTGTCATCAATGGGCATTAACATTGGGCCCCTGCTTGCGGAAGCTGACGTTGCTGACGTTGCTGGCGTTGCTGGCATCGCAATCGGCTTTGGCGCTCAGGCCTTAGTGCGGGATATCATTTCGGGCGTGTTCTTTCTGATTGATGATGCCTTCCGCGTCGGCGAATACGTTGAGTTCGGTGAAATTCGAGGGCAAGTGGAGAAAATTTCTATCCGCTCCATGCGCCTTCGCCATCATCGCGGTGCTATCCATACCGTGCCGTTTGGTGAATTGCGGTCCATCACGAACTACAATCGCGATTGGGCGATTTATAAGCAGGAATTCCGTCTGCCTTATGACACAGACACAGAAGCCGTCCGCAAGATCATCAAGAAGGTTGGCTTGGCCCTGCTGGAACACCCTGAACTTGGTGAGAAGTTTATTCAGCCGTTGAAATCACAAGGCGTGTTCAGGATTGAAGAAGGTGCGCTCATCCTCCGCACCAAGTTCATGTGCAAGCCGCGTGAGCAATTCGTGATCCGCAAGGCCGTTTTCCAGGATGTCAAGAATGCGCTCTACGCAGCCGGTATCGAACTGGCGCAACGCCGCGTTCAGATTGAATGGAATGAGCACGGACAGAATGAAGAAGGCGGCCAGCCATCCGGGCAAGCTATTGCAGCTGCAGGCGGCGCAGGCCTCATAGCCTCGACGGGCAAAGCGAAATTCGCATATCCTGATGAGCTATAACCGGACGCAATAACGTATAGAGCGATAAATCTAGGAGGATCCCATGAAGGGCATCGTATTTCTTGGCGAGCGGCAGGTTGAATTACGGGAGTTTGATGATCCGACCCCTGGCCCTCGGGATGTGATCCTTGAGATCAGGGCTTCCGGCATGTGCGGGACCGATTTAAAGGCCTACCGCCCTAAGTTCGAGCCAGGCGTTGTCCGCGGCGGTATCAAGCGCGCCTCCACACCCCAGATCGCTGGCCATGAGCCTTGCGGCATCGTGGTGGAAGTCGGCTCCGCCGTAACAGAACGAGAAGCCCGTGTTGGCCAACGCGTTATGGATCACCATTACGATGGGTGTGGCGTGTGCCGTCATTGCCAGTCTGGCTGGTCGCAAATGTGCGACGATGGGGCGATTGTCTTCGGCTCCGTCGCCCATGGTGCCCACGCGAAATACATGCGCGTTCCCGCTCACACATTGGTGCCGTTGCCAGATAGCCTTTCATTTGAAGCGGGTGCGGCAATTTCCTGCGGCACTGGCACGGCCTACGGGGCGCTAAAGCGCTTGGGCTTAGAAGGCGACGAGACGCTCGCTGTGTTCGGGCAAGGTCCGGTTGGCCTTTCCGCGACCCAGCTTGGCGTGGCAATGGGGGCCCGCGTGATCGCCATCGATATCTCACCAGAACGCCGTCAGATGGCGTTGGATATGGGTGCTGATGTGGCATTGGACCCAATGGCCGTTGATCCGGTAGAGGCGATCAAAGACCTAACTCATGGTGAGGGCGCCCACAAAACCTTGGACAGTTCCTCCTCACCAGACGCCCGCCGGGCTGCAGTACGCGTCACCCGTGCATGGGGCAGCGCATGCTTCGTCGGCGAAGGTGGTGAGGTGATGCTTGAAGTCTCGCCAGACCTCATCCGCCGCCAAGTAACGCTGATGGGCCACTGGACCTTCTCCAAAGTCGGCCAGGCTGACTGCGCCCGCTTCGTCTCCGACCGCAAAATCGACGTCGACAGCCTCTTCAGCCACAAATGGTCACTAAACCAGGCAGACGAAGCCTACAAACTGTTCGATCAACAAAAGACCGGCAAAGGCGTATTCCTGCCGCAGAGTTAAACGCGATTTACAGCTTTCGAGGACCTTTAGGCACAATGTGATGGCTCCCTAACCAGCTATGCCTCAAACGAGTCCGCCCCATCGGCAATAGCCTCAGTCGCTACGTCACTTGCATCGTCTCGACCCGGTTTGAACTTTGGCGCAGGCTTCTGCCATGCAGATAGCTCAGAGCCGAAATTATCGTAAAAACAAGGAATGAGTTTCTCAATATCGTCAATAAAAGCAGTCTGCTGCGCGAATCGCGCACCAAATGCCTTTGATTGAAAGACATGAAAAGAAGTCGGTGCAAGACGGTCTTTGCCCTCACCAATAACACCAGGGTTCTCCCGAAGCTCTGCTATCTGAAATTGGGTCTGTGGACTCCTGCCAGGCCAGAAGAATCGAATATGGGCGTCTAGAATTGCATCGGTTCTAATTTGCCTGAGAAGCCAATTGAGCCGTGCCTTTGCAGACTGCCGATCCTCTGGGGCACGCAAGGTCATGCCGACGTCAACGGTCCGTAGGGCAAGGTCAACTATGACCTCAATCGGGGCAGCTGCATCAGGAATTGCAAGTGATACCTCCAATTGTTTGCTCTCACAAAGTAGCGCCATGTCGTCTTTTAGCCGAGCCACGGGATCAGTTAGGTGCCTGCGGGAAAGTTTTTGAATGACAAAGGTTTCTGTCATACGGCTAAGAATTAATGTGAGATCGCGGGTTTCCTGATGCCACGCTTCAACAACGGCCCGAGCTTCAACGGATTTTGACGGGATAATGCCCCCGCTTGAAACTAGCTTGTTTAGTTCGGGCCACTCGCGCGGCATCCGATCAAAACCCCTTACGCCGGTGCTGTCATGGGAGAGAAAACGCCGCATCTCGTTGAGGAGGACAAGGTGATCCTTATCACCAACTGCACCTTGGCTAATTAGAAGATCAGCAGTCGTCATGATATGCATCCACGACCAATGGAAAACTGGGATCTTTGATCTATTTTTCCTGACAGCTTCTATTGGATGATTATCTGGCGTCGTAGCGAATTGATTTGAAATCGTGATAACGCAGTCTACGCCGTTATCACGCGCCAATTCGCGATAACGCTCAATCTGATCTGCATCCAGATCCGCTCCCCCGATTTTGGCTTCGACAATCGCTCGCCATTCACGGGAACCAACACGGAGAATAATCAGGCCATCAGGCCTATTCTTTTTTTCGGCAGGTCGCTTTGCAAATACGATTTCTGTATATGATTTAATCTAGGGGCTGGCCTAGATAGCTAAGAAAGGCTATGCAGGTCATATGGTTAGG
>OJHK01001476.1_pt1 | contig 10903 bp, 9 predicted proteins | sample 1595161 | NCBI WGS metagenome assembly OJHK01 (sample SAMN05416842, study PRJEB24817) | seawater metagenome | isolation source: Sea water | place: Canada:Atlantic | collected 2013-07 | reverse complement strand
GGATAATGCTGAACGAGTAACATCTTCAGGAACACCGCATTTTTCAGCAACATCTTTCAATGTCAGTGAAACTCTTGATTCCTAAACGAAATAAAGACGGATGTTATTGTAACAAAAGTTTAAAACTTCAAAAAAAAAACGTACATTAATAACTTGCGATGCAGAAGGAATAGACAACTTTCTTGTAAATGCCGACAATACTGTAGCTTGCAATGGAGAACAAGTGACTGACAATGGTTCAATGCCCTGCTCCAATTCAAAAAAAATAATATTTTTTATGAAAAAACCATTAAAGAATGAAATTTTTTTGTTTTTCAACTTAAAGTTGTTTAGTTAACTTGGTCTTTAGGTTTTTTCCCTAAAAAAAAAACTTCTAAATTATCTATAGCTCTATCACCCATATCAATTCTAGTTCTTTTAGTTGAGCTTCCAAGATGTGGGAGTAGAAAAAGATTATCAAGCTTTAAGTATTCTTCATTTATTTTTGGCTCTCCATTATACACATCCAGCCCAAGCGCAAAAATTTTTCCACTTTTCATTGCTTGGATCATAGCCTTATCGTCGATGATGTCTCCTCTAGCAGCATTGGCAACAACCGCTTTATCTGGCAAAAATTTAATTGTTTCTTCATTAAGTAAATTTGTAGTCTCGGCAGTTGCAGGACAATTAATGGATAAAAATTCACTTTCTGCAAAAAGAGATTTGGCATCTTTATGATATATAGCACCCAATTCTAAATCACTGCTTAATTTATTTCTGTTATGATAATGTATTTCCATTCCAAAACCTCTGGCTCTTTGGGCTACTGCTCTTCCAATCCTGCCCATTCCTAAAATTCCTAATTTTTTGTTCGACATTTGTTTACCCATTAAAAAATTAGTAGACCAGTTCCAACTTTGTGCTTCCGCGTGCTTTCTTCCTTCATAAGCTCTTCTAGAAGCTCCAAGTAAAAGTAAAATAGATATGTCTGCAGTAGCGTCTGTTAAAACTTCTGGCGTGTTGGTTACTGCTATTCCTCGTTCCTCTGCAGCATCAACATCTACATTGTTATATCCTACTGCATAATTTGCTATTATTTTAACACTAGACGAAAGTTTGCTTATAATTTCTTTGTCAAATTTATTTCCACCAACACACAAAATTCCATCACAGTCTTTAGATAAAGAAATTACTTCTTCAGTTGATAAAACTTTATCTTCTTGGTTGAGTGTGGCATCAAACAAATTCAAAATTCTTTTCTCATTTTCTGGCAAGAGATTTCTAGTTACTAATATTTTTTTCATTGTATTCCTTCTCTATTTGCTTTGGTTTGATACCACCCGTGAACCAATCTAACAATTCTATAGTATGCACTATTGGTATGGATGAGCCTGTTGCAATTTGTGTAATACAGCCAATATTTCCTGCTGAAATAAAATCTGGTTTAATTTTATCAATATTTTCTACTTTTCTCTTCAGAAGCTCACTTGCCATTTTTTCTTGTAACAAATTATAAGTTCCAGCAGAGCCGCAGCATAAATGTCCGTCGGGTATCTCTAAAATAGTATTCCCTGAGTTTTTTAATAAATCAATTGGTTGTTGGTGAACCTTTTGTCCATGCTGCATAGAGCAAGCGGAATGATAAGCAATTTTATAAGATTTTTCATTTTTAATAAAATTAAGCTTTATATTTTTCCCTAAGTATTCTGTCACATCTTTTGCCAATTCTGAAACTTGCTTGGCTTTTTTTCTAAGATTTGTATCTGGATGGTTTTTAAAAATAAAACCATAGTCTTTTAAAGTTGTTCCGCACCCTGATGTATTAACGATAATTGCATCTATAGGGTTTTTTTCGGATATTTTTGTCCAAGCATTAATGTTTTGAATAAAAGAATTGTGAGCTAATTTTTCTTTTCCCAAATGATGATTTAATGAACCGCAGCAGCTCACCTCTTGGGACACATGAACCTCTACACCATGTCTGTTTAAAATATTTATAGTAGAATCGTTGATTTGTGGTGATATTACCTTTTGAACACATCCAGTTAATAAAATTACTCTAGCAACTGTCTTGCCTTCAGGTTTAAAAATATTTTTTGCTTTATGTTGTGCCTTTGGAAAATTAGTTGGCATCAATGCAACCATATTTTTAATTTTTCCTGGCATAAAAAATGAGAGTGGCTTTGTAATTTTAGTTAACCAACCAAGCAAAAGAAATATATTGGGTCTAGGAAGAACATAGGAGAGCATGTTCCTTAAGAATCTATCTAAAAAAGGCCTTTTGTAATTTCTTTCAATGTGATTTCTTCCATGATCTATAATGTGCATATAATTTACACCGGAGGGACAAGTGGTCATACATGCATAACAAGATAAGCAACGGTCTATGTGTTTTACTACTTTTTCAGTAGGAGCCTTGTTGTTTTCAATCATATCTTTGATTAAATAAATTCGACCTCTTGGACCATCCAATTCATCTCCCAATACTTGAAATGTCGGGCAGGTTGCGTTGCACATTCCGCAGTGAACGCATTTTCTTAAGATATCTTCCGTATTTTTTATTTCGGGATCTTCTTGCTGTTTTTTTGTGAAATTAGTTTGCATTAAATACCTGCATAAATTTTCCCTGGGTTTAAAATACTTTTTGGATCGAAACTAGTTTTAACTCTAGATGCTAAAATTTTGATATTTTCATCAGAGCTAGAAAGAAAAAATCCAGTGGTTCTAAATGTATTGTCGGCTTTCATAATCGTAATATGTGCACTCTTTTCTTTGCAAAATTTTTTCATTTTTTCTAATATCAGATAAGAAGGATCTTCATTACCAATCTCTAAGAAAATTAATCCACCCGCCCACTCTACAAAATATTTATTATTAATATCCATAATTTCATCTTCGCAAAATTGACTGATAAAACCAGTAGTTTCGGTTGGTGGAAGAGAGATTTTGGCTACTATCTTTTGTGAATTGTTAAAGCATTCAAGGTTTGCGCTAATCTTCCAAAATAAATCTGACTGATAAATTTCTAAAATTGTTTTTTCTTTTACGTCTTTGAACATTTTGTTCAAACTTTCAATTCTTTCTTGAACTGAATTTTTTGGACCTTCAATTCTCAAGGCCGTGATTGTCTTTGAGTTGTCTAAATCATTTAAACGGAGAAAATCAATATTATTTTTTGGGTAATGGCATGCTCCTGAAATCTCCAAAGAAGTTTTCATTGCTTTTGAAAAAAATTCCAAAGCTTCTTTTGGTGTCAAACCATACATCACAAAAGTTTCAGAAAATTCTGGCTTGGGCACCACCTTAAGAGTTAGCTCAGTCAGAACTGATAATGTTCCATAAGACCCAGCTAATAATTTGCTAAGATCATATCCAGTAACATTTTTAACTACTGTTCCCCCCGATTTAATACATTCTCCCTTTCCATTAACTGCGGTAAATCCTAATAAGTGATCTCTTAAAGATCCAGACTTAAACCTCCTTGGTCCTGATAGATTGCAAGACACTATCCCACCTATGGATCCATAATTTGGTTTTCCATTGTACAAATATCCAAGATCTACCGGTTCAAAACCTAACATTTGATTTTTTGATTTTAAAACTTCTAGAATATCAATTAAAGGCGTTCCGGCTTTCACTTTAATATAAAGTTCTTCTGGCTGGTATTCTATAATTCCACTATTTTTTCTTAGGTCTAATGTTTGTGAACATTGAACACTTCTGCCTATGGGCTTGGAATTTAAAGTTGTAATTTCTATGGGTCTATTCGATTCATAACAATCATAAATAAACTGAGAAATTTCCTCTTGATTATTTGGACAATAAATACCAGGCATTAAAAGCTGGGAAGGTCTGGGAATCTTGTTTTTCCTTTATGAACATGAACTCTTCCTTCCTCTGCACATCTATGTAAGATTGGGAAAACTTTACCAGGATTTAAAAGGCCTTTCTCATCAAAAGCTTTCTTTAAATTGAGCTGTTGTTGAATATCATCATTATTAAACATCTCACACATAAGCTCTCTTTTTTCAATTCCTACGCCATGCTCTCCAGTAAGAACACCGCCAACTTTAACGCAATATTTTAAAATATCAGCTCCAAACGACTCTGCTTTCTTTAATTCTTTTTTATTATTTGAATCAAACATAATTAGAGGATGTAAATTACCATCTCCTGCATGAAAGCAATTCGCGACAGCTAATTCGTATTTTTTAGACAAACGAGTTATTTCGTTTAATACAATACCTAATTTTTTTCTTGGTATAGAACCATCCATGCATATGTAATCTGGTGAAATAGCACCCAAAGCAGTAAAGGCAGCCTTTCTTCCCTTCCAAAAACGCAAACGTTCCTCATCGCTTTCGCTTGCACGGTTGTAGGAAGCTTTGTTTTTGTTTGCAATTTCCAAAACTCTTTCAATTAACGTATTCACCTCAGATTCTGTTCCATCCAATTCCACTATTAACAATATTTCTACGTCTCTTGGGTATCCTGCTTTAGCAAAATTATCTGTAGCAATGATTAATGGTTTGTCCATAATTTCCATTCCTGCAGGAATAATACCAGCGCTAATGATGTCTGCTACGCAGTTGCCAGCGTCATCATTAGTGTCAAAGCCAATTAGAACAGCACGAACTGATTGTGGTTTTTTTAAAATCTTAACTGTAATCTCCGTAATAACACCTAACAATCCTTCTGAACCAGTAACAATTCCTAACAAATCGTAACCTTCTGCATCCAAATTTTTTCCTCCTAAGCGTATAATGGTTCCATCTATTAAAACCATTTCTACCCCTAGAACATTGTTGGTGGTAACTCCGTACTTTAGGCTATGAACGCCTCCGGCATTAGTCGATATATTTCCTCCTATAGAACAAGCCATCTGACTAGATGGATCTGGAGCATAGTAAAAACCTTCATGCTGAACGGCCCCTGTAATTGATAAGTTCGTTACCCCTGGCTGGGTAACTACGCACCTATTTTCAAAATCAATCTCTAAAATTTTATTAAATTTTCCCAAAACCACTAATACCGAATCTTCTAATGGCAATGCTGCTCCAGAAAGGCCCGTTCCGGCACCTCTAGGGACTACTTTTACATTATTATGAAAACAATATTTTAAAATCTGGCTCACTTCTTTTGTATTCTCTGGCAACACTACCGCAATTGGTTTTTGACGATGAATACTTAAGCCGTCAGTTTCATAAACTGCCTTTTCTTCTTCTTCCGAAAGCACGTGTTTGGAAATTTTTTTTAGACCATTAATAATGCTACTTGATTTTAATAAAGTAGCCTCATCAGGCTTTGGCATAACTAAAGACATGCTACAAAACTATAATAAATTTAACACTTTTTACAGATAATTCCGTGCAAATTGTGAAGAAATTATAAAATTTTTTTTATTTTTTCTAGAGCTTTTTCAATGTTTTCGTAAGAATTTGCAAAACTAAACCTTACAAAATCATTAGCTGATTTTCCAAAACTAGTACCTGGAACAATTGCAACACCAGCTTCATAGAGACATTTGTCGGCAAACTGAGCTCCTGTTAGGCCTGTTTCACTAATATTGGGGAAGACATAAAATGCCCCTCCTGGATTGTTGCACTTAATTCCATCCATAGAATTCAATCCCTCTACAATTAGCTTTCTTCTTTTATTAAATTTACTCATCATATCTTCAAGAAAATCATGTGGGCCATCTAAAGCTGCTATGGCAGCAACTTGATTTGCTGCAGAAACACAAGAATAACTATTAATTGCCATTCGTGTTACGAGCTCAATTAATTGTTCGGGCCAAACACTCCAACCAAGTCTCCAGCCGGTCATAGCATATGTTTTGCTCCAACCATCCAATACAATTAACCTGTCATATAATTTTGGATAATAAAAAAAAGAGGGCATTTTGTTTCCATCATAAATTTGTCTACTATAAATTTCATCACTCATGATAGCCACATGAGGATATTGCTCCAATCCTTTAGCTAGTTCATCAATTTGATCTTTGGGAATTAATCCTCCTGTTGGGTTTTGAGGGTTGTTTAAAATTAATAACCTTGTCTTATCATTAATTAAGGACAAGACTTCTTTGACATTAAAAGAAAAGTTATTTTTATCTGATAAATACATGGGAACTGCTTTGGCTCCAGAATAATTAATCATAGATTCATAAATAGGAAATCCAGGTTCTGGATAAATAATTTCTGCGCCAGGCTCTCCAAAAAGCATCATGGCAAAGTACATAGTTGGTTTTCCGCCAGGTGTGATTAGTACTCTGGATGGGTCAATGGTAGCTGAATACATTTTTTTAATATGAGCAGATACACTTTGTCTTAATTCGAGAGTCCCATTGGCAGCTGTATAACCATGATGTCCATCTTCTAAAGCTTTTTTTCCTGCCTCCACAATATGCTGTGGAGTTCTAAAATCAGGCTGACCAATTCCAAGATTTATTATTTCTTGTCCCTCCGATTCCAACTTTTTAGCTTTAGCTAAAACTTCAAAAGCCGACTCTGTTCCTAATCTAGAAAAACTTTGAGCAATTTTCATATCGTTTACCTAAACAAAACTTTATTTTTAGTTAATTCTTTTACCGATCTACAGCCCATCAGGGTCATTCCTCTTTGGATCTCATCTCTTAATTTACCAACTACTTGCTCTACTCCAACTTGTCCTCCAGCACTAAGTCCATATAAATATGCTTTTCCTATAGAACAAGCTTTGGCTCCTAAAGCTAAAGCTTTTAATACGTGTGTTCCTCTTTGAACTCCTCCGTCTAATATAACTTCCACTTTATCTCCTACTGCATCTACTATAGTTTGCAGCTGATCAAAGGGGGCTCTAGAGCCATCTAATTGTCTTCCTCCATGATTAGAAATCATAATGGCAGAAGCTCCAATATCAATTGCTTTTTTTGCATCCTCTACAGACATAATCCCCTTTAAAGCAAAGGGGCCATTCCATTTTTTAATAGCATATTCAGCATGCTTCCAGTTCATAGTAGTATCAAACTGTTGATTGATATAATCCATAATAGACATTTCAATGTTAGTTCCTTTGTTCGTCATGTGAGCTATATTTGCTAAAGAAAACTTTTTTCCTAATAAATATTTAAGACTCCATTCTGGATGCATTGCAAAACTTAAGAGACTAGATAATGTTAAAGATGGTGGAGTAGTAAAACCAGTTCTATGGTCTCTTTCTCTATTTCCTGCAACAATCGTATCTACCGTTAAACACATTGCTTTAAATCCTGATGACTTACATCTTTCAATTAAATTGTCTGTTAAACCTTGATCTTTATGAATATACAATTGAAACATTTTGGGACCATCAGATGCTTTAGAAACATCTTCGATACTTGTAGTTGCCATCGTAGATAAACTAAAAAAAGTTCCTAATTTTTCAGCAGCTTTGGCCGTCGCTGCCTCTCCATCATGATGGTACATTTGATGCATTGCCGTTGGTGAAAAAAAGAGAGGAAATTTTATTTTTTGTCCCAATACTTTTGTAGACAAATCTATATTACTGACATCTGTCAATACAGAGGGTATCAGATCACAATTTTCAAAAGCTTCTGTATTTCTCTTTAAAGTAACCTCATCGTCAGCTCCGCCATCTATATAATGAAATATGGGAGAAGGAAGTTTTTGTTTTGCAAGTTTTCGAAAGTCAATGACATTGTGACAGTCACTGAGTTTCATAGAAACTTAAAACTCTTTTGAAAAATTAAAATGATAGTTATTTACGCCTGGGTTGTGTTCAGCCAAATCACCATTAGAAATATGGCTAAGACCCAAAGATAATACTCCCAAAGAGCCAATATCAAACCCTATATCAATCTGAGATTTAAAATTTAGAATTTGTCCCAGATTCTTGGATCTCCCTTTTTTTGTTCCTTCTTCCTGACGTTTATCAGACCCATACGAATAAATCCCAGGTGAAAAGGATGGAGTAACAATCAATCTTCCAATTTTATAATCTATTTTAGCTCCTGCATATACCATTCCGGCATAATATTCTGTCATAAATGCACCTAACAATGGCTCTACTTTTCCAACTGGTGTTTCATAAGAGCGATCAAAGTTATAATTAAAGCCCAATGAAATTGCCTGCTGATCTTCGTGTTCAACATCAAATTGAAATAATGAAGTTTTCAGCTCACCTGCATGAGCCTTTGCTCCACTGATCAAAATCAAAAGAATAAAAAATTTAAAAATGTACTTCATTATTAGCTATCTACTATTAAATTTTAGAAAAAAAAAGTGAATTTTCTACAATTTTTGGTTTTGGTGCTTTTTATCAAGAAATACGTATTTTTGATAAATCAAAAGTCCCCCCACAAAAAGAAAAAGAAAGGGTAATGCCCACAATAGCAGGGTATTTATTTTTAAAGGAGGGTTAAAAAGAATCCAGTCTCCATAACGCTCTATTAAATATTTATAAATTTCCTTATCTGATTGTTTGTTGGTTATTTTTTTCTTAATTACTTTCTTTAAATCAACAGCAAAGTCAGAATTTGAATCATTGAGTGACTGACCCTGGCAGACTAGGCACCTTATATTTTTATAAATATTTATTTCTCTTTCATCAGATGCCATTGCAATTTGGGCTGGAATGAAAAAAACAAATAATATAATTAAAAATATATTTCTCACTTTATCATTTCACTTATTCTTAGGTAAATTTTTTTATTAAGAGGACCCACATGCTTAAAAACAATTAAACCTTGAGAGTTAACAACATATGTTTCTGGAATACCATAAGCTCCTATTTCTATAGAAACACTCCCATCTTTATCAGATCCAGTAAAATAAAATGGATTACCCAATTTATTTAGGAAGGAGGTAGCATTTGTCTTTTTATCTTTATAATTAATTCCATAAATTTTTATTTTATTTTTTAGCTTCATTAGTATTGGATGTTCTTCCCTACAAGGTACACACCAAGAAGACCAAATATTAATTAAATAATATTTATCTTTATTAATAATGGGCATTACCTGCTTGAGGTTGGAGTTGGTAAAGGAAGTAAGTTCTATTGTTGGTAACACCTTGTTCAACATTACATTGGGATTATTTTTATTATTGGCTTTTAAAGAATGGTAAAAAATTACAAAAAAAATAACGATGATAGATACAAAAAGAGAAATTTTAAATTGTTTTTTCATTTCCCCTCCTAACAAAACTCATAATTCCCCCAATAGTAATTAAGGCGAATGAAACCCATATTAACCTGACAAAATAGTTATAATAAAACCTCACTCCTATTCCTGCATTTGGGTCCCCAGCATAATCCATGGCAATATAAACATCGCTAAGACCATCGCTTTGAATACTTGTCTCTGAGGTAAATTGCTGAGGCTGTTTATACTTCCTTATACTAGGTTTAAGGATAAAAGTTTTATTGTCTTTTATTATCTCATAACTTCCAAATAACTCTTCAAAATTTTTTTCCTTGTTAGATTCTAATTTTAAAAAATTAATTTTAACTCCTTGTTTAAAAAAAGATTCTCCTAGATCTATTTTAGTAGTTATTTCCTTAGAAAAAAAATGATTGAGTGTGATTGCCAGTATTAACAATCCAAATCCTAAATGAGAAAATAACCTTGAAAAATTTTGTTTAATAAAAGAATTTTTTTTATACATAATTATCTCGTAAAAAACTGATGTGATCAAATACACAGAGCACAAAACCCCTAATAAAAAAATAAAATTAGACTTACTTAAATAGAAGCTGATTAAGATTGTTAAAAAAATAGAAACTAGAAAAAATAAAAATATTTTTTGTTTCGTTGGAATTGGTGAGTTACCATTCCATTTCATCAAGGGTCCTATGGCCATTAGAATAAGAAAAACAAAGATGAAAGGTGCTAAAATTGTATTATAGTACTGCGGCCCAACAGAAATGGTTTCTCCCGTAAAAACTGATAACAATATTGGGTATGTGGTGCCAACTATTACTACAGTTAGAATAAAAATTAAAAAATAGTTATTTAGTAAAATAGAAAAATCTCGACTGAATAAAACAAAACTATTATTACTTGCTGATTCTTTTGGGAATTTTAAAATATAAACTATTAAAGATCCTAGGGTAATAGCGGAAATAATTAGAAGTATATAAACTCCTCTTTCCGGATCGTTAGCAAATGCATGTACAGAGTTCAAAACTCCCGATCTCACCAAGAAAGTTCCAAATAAACTTAGCAAGAAAGTAAGTATGGTTAAAATTGCTGTCCAGGCAAAAAGTTTTTTCAATTTTTCCATAACCACAATCGAATGAATTAAAGCTGTAGACGCAATCCATGGCATTAAAGAAGCATTTTCAACAGGATCCCAAAACCAGTAACCTCCCCAACCTAACTCATAGTAAGCCCAAAAGGACCCAAGTCCTATCCCAAAAGAAAGAAATGACCAGGGTAACATGATCCATTTTTTAGCAATAGAAGCCCAACCAGAATTGTACTGTTTCAAAATAAGAGCTGCTAATAGCAAACTAAAAACTAAAGAAAATCCCACATACCCCAAATATAAAAAGGGGGGGTGGATCGCTAATAGAGGATCTTGCAAAATAGGATTTAATCCGAGTCCCTGAACCGGGACAGGAAATATTTTACTAAAAGGATTAGATGTAAAGATTAAAAAAGATAAAAAAATTAGCTGAATAATGCTTTGGAAAAAAATAGTGCATGCTCTTAGGGAGTCATTTATATTTTTACTATTTAACAAAAATAAAATTCCATATAAAGAAATCACCAAAATAAATAAAAGCATGCTACCTTCGTGGTTTCCCCAGGCAGCAGATATTTTATAGAACAAGGGCTTATCTGTATGAGAGTTTTCATAAACAGAAATTATTGAAAAATCTGAAATTCCAAAACAAACTATTAAAACCTGTCTCTTATACACATCTGACGCTGCCGACGAAT
>OJHK01001469.1_pt1 | contig 10930 bp, 6 predicted proteins | sample 1595161 | NCBI WGS metagenome assembly OJHK01 (sample SAMN05416842, study PRJEB24817) | seawater metagenome | isolation source: Sea water | place: Canada:Atlantic | collected 2013-07 | reverse complement strand
ATAACCCCTTATTTCACTGGGGATAGCTGGGTTCTAATTACCTACTATTATTTGGCGGGTTCTGCTGGACTAGGGAACTTTTGTGATGCTGCTTTTATAATCAATGAAAGCTGGACATTAGGGAAGCCTTACAAATACCTGAAGCAAAATAAGTGTCGCTCTGCGGTTAAGGTTTATGATGAAACTAATGTTCTCAATGTAGCGATGGATCAATTAGAGCCAAACTTTGTAGGATTTAGAATTGCACCTGAGAATTGTGAGTATATGAATGAGGGGCAACATCTAAAAAGGCTTGAGATTCCAACGACTAAAAAGTATGATGAATCGCAAAAACTGAAGGCAAAACAGATAATTGCTGAGACCCTAGAGCATAACCCAGAGGCTTCATCAAGGGAACTGGAAAAAATTTCAGGAGTTAGTCATAATACCGCTAACAAGTATAGGAAAGAAATGCTTTTAAAACAGGAGCTTTTTGACGGATACCTTAACCCTAGAAAGTATGAGGATGAAAAGTGATAAAAGAAAATTTGAGTTAAGTATTAAAAAGAGATTCCTGGCGAATCCAACTTGCAAGTGTGGTAAAAGCAATAAAGACGGTAAATTTGCAAACGAATTGGACACCTCTGGAGACCATATTGGTTATTGTCACAGTTGTGGTTTAAACGCTTGGAAGAACCATGACACTGTTTTAAGACCCAATCATATTAAAAAGGAGGACATTCCTGTTACTTGTACTCCAGAGATGAAGAGTTTAATAGATCATTTTGACGCAGGTTTGAAATCAGTATTTACTCAATTTCTCGTTAAAACAATGGGGGGAAATATGGCGGTTAAAATTGTTGAAATGTATTACCTAGGAGTGCTCAACAACGATGTAATATTTTGGCAGATTGACACTCTAAAGAGCCTGCGAGCAGGCAAGGTAATGGCCTATAATGAAGTAGGTAAGCGTCAGGGCTTCCCTAGGTGGTGGCACAGGATTAAAGGCAGTACGTGTCAGTTAAATCAATGTTTTTTTGGTGAGCATTTAATCTCCACAATAAACAAGCCTATTGCAATTGTGGAGTCTGAAAAGACAGCTTGTTTAATGACCATCTTTAACCCTGCGTTTCTTTGGCTTGCATGTGGTTCGGCATCAAACCTTCAGGACAATAAGTGTTCCTCAATATCCAAATATGATGTAACTCTTTTTCCTGACCACAAACAATATGATGAGAACTCTAATTGGAAGGCCAAAGGAGAGAAGTGGGGTTTTAAGGTTAGCAGTGATTGTGAGTCTTGGTTCAAACAAGGTTCAATTCCTGATGGAGGAGACATTGCAGACTATTACCTCTTTCGAGAAAAGGAGTTAGAACTTAGAGCTTCCGATATAATAAAGCAGGATACAGGTTGGAATTATGGAGAATATGATAATATCTTCAAAACCCCAAAAAATCCAGCCTAAAACTCTCAATTCAATACCCCACCCATTCAAAATAAATCTACTTTCCTTTTGGGGACGTGTTTGTGAAATGGGTATATAATCTAATCCCTGCATATCAATTCAATATTATTTTAATTATTACTTTAGCGAATTGAGTCTTAACAAAAATAATCTCGCTCATGAGTGTAAAAAAAATCATAATATCTCTTTTATCGTTGGTGGTGTCGATTCCCCTACTATTCTATTTGTTAATCAATTTTTTTGCAGGTGCAGGAAGAAAAATGGACCAGCCAATCGATCATGGAAATATTCAAATTCCCACGCAACGTACATTCTCTTTCCATAAAAATTCAGAACTAAAACAAAATATTCTTGACGGCTGGACGTCTAAAACACCTGAAGACTGGAAGCCAGATGAGAAGGTAAGTCTAAAAAATGCACGAATTGTAATCAGTTGTTTGTTGGAAGGTAAAAGAGTAAAAGAGATGAATCGATATCTGATGCGTCAAAAAGCAGTAGGTCACCCAGGTTCACCGTGGCTGCTCTACCCTCTTGGTGACTATGACTTTAATGCCATGGCATTTACAGCTTTACTTTATCTCTTTGGTGAAAAGCCTGATTTATTATACCCCAAAACAAGGGAGCATCTATTGAATAATATACTTACCATTGAGGGGGATGAATTTAGGAGAAATGTTGGTTATATGTTTTTGGAAGACTCTGAAAATCATATTTTAATGACTGAAGGTTCTCGTTATTTAAAAAATCAATGGCTGAGAAATCACGGGAATACAGCTCCAGAATACGATAATAAAACCAATGGTGTAGAGAAAAAGTTAATATTTTTTTTGGAGGAAATAGACACATATGGATTTTATGAATTCAATTCAGCACCCTATCTGGGCTATACCTATTGTGCGCTTTTAAACCTCAATGAATTTGCCTCTGGTGAAATTCGATCTCTAGCCGGTGAATTATTAGATCGACTCAATTGGCAATACGCCATAAGTAGTTACAAGTTCAAACATTTCCCTCCAAACCGAAGAAGGTTCGGTAAGAGTTTTAAGAAAAATATTGATTCAGACTATCACACGGTGATGCTTAAGGTTTGGGCCAGTCTATATGATGAATCATTATCAGTTGATATGTCTAGAGGACAACACCACGCACTATGGGCTACATTTGTGTCATACAAACCAGCTGATAAAGTTATTGAATGGGTTTTAAATAAACCCAAACCCTATTTTGTAAAAATGGGACATGGATATAATTCATGCCCAGAAATTCTCTCAGGTGACCAGGGGTATTTAATCTCTGGTGGAGGATCAAATCAGGGGAGACGCTCTCTAATTGTTGCCAAACCAATTATGCTATTTCTAGACGATGATGCATCGGAAATGGGGGAGGCGTTTCACATGTTTGGCCCAGGAGATGATTTTGTCGATTGGAACAATACAGGGGTATATCGTGACTTTGCTTGTGCAAAGGGGAAAGTGCGAATCCCCGAAGGAAAAAACTCCGCAACTTCATCAGGGAACTGGCAGATATTTGCCATTACTGAAGATGTTTTTCTAGCAACATATTCAAAAAAAGAATTAGGTTTGATGGTAATTGTCCGAACCGACACCCCAGAAAATGCTTTAGAAAAAGTGATTGAGAATAATCTTGATGAAGAGCTATTAAAGACTCGTTTTATTCACCCCAATGGTAATTTGATTGAATATGATTTAGATGCTCCTAAAGATCAATGGGTTATTAACAGTGTAAATAAAAAAACCGTGAATAGGAACTTCGACCAATGGGCTTTTTTTGAAAGTTTAAGTTTTAAAAAAGGTTTAAAATCGGATTAAGCTTCTCAGAAAATTTAAATAAACTCATAAAAAATAGATTCACGGATGTTAATTCACAAGGAAATGACTGTTTTTAACATGATATTATATGCAAGCGTTTTTGTTTTATGTCCATTGATTTATCCTTAACTATTATGAAAAAGGTTAAAATCCAACCTTAAAATCTCAATTCAACACCCCACCCCTTCAAAATAAGTCTATTTTCCTTTTGGGGGATACACTGGTGAAATGGGTATATAAATCCGCATCTCTCTATATTAATAATGACAAACTTATTTTAATTAGATTTTTTATATATTTAAATATCAAATAGTCAAAATGTAAACTTGAGTAAAAAAAAAAATACTACTACATATCGATAATGAACAACATCTAAAAAAAACCTTTGAAAACATCTATCAAGAGAATTTTGAAAGATTGATTCGTTATGCTTTCTCTATAACTAAAGAAAGGGGCTTAGCTGAGGATGTAGTTTCCCAAGTTTTTACCAATTTATGGGATAAAAGACACCAGCTAAATAAAATAAGAGAGGTAAAATTTTATCTTAATACATCGGTAAGAAACCAAGCTATTAATATAATAACAAAGAACGCTAGACTACCCGTATCTAAAATAAGTAATGAATTTACAGATCATAATACCCCTATAGACATTATTGATCCTGAAAAGTTATTGATGGGAAAAGAATTAGAAGAAATAGTCTCTAAAATGGTTTCTAACTTACCTCCTCAAGAGGCTAAAGTTTATAATTTATCCCGAAATGAAAAATCCAATGAACAGATTTCAATTGAAATGGGAATCTCAAAGAGAACGGTAGAAAACCATCTTTACAGTGGATTAAAAAAACTTAAAGAAGCAATGAGTAAATATTTTGAATCAGAAGATTGAATATTCATTTAAAAAGGGTCAATTTTTTAGGATTAAATATTTAAAGTCCATTTCCTGTTTTCTGAAGATCATTTTCATTAAGCACCCTCATGTTTCAAAAATTAATAAGCAATTGTTTTAATCATTTGTATCAAACGATTAAAGAATTTAACAACCACGAGACTAAACATATTTCAATAAAATCAACTTTTTTATGCTATTTTTTTATTAAAAACAATGTGTTTATGATTTTTTCGTAAATATGTGATGGGCACTAAGTATTTAAGAACAAAAAAGACTCTATATAATTAACAAGTAATGCTAAATGGAAAAACTTCTTTATAAATATCTTAACAACAAGCTGACTGAAGATGAAGTTAAAGAACTTCAAGCATGGCTAAAAAAGGATAAGGATAACCTTAGGGTTTTTGAGAATATCGTTGGAGATTGGAATTTATCGAACAATTACATTGATAATACCAAAGAAAAAGTCTTTTCTCAAATTCTAAGTCAAAACAAATCAATTGCTAAAGAGACATCTATTCATAGAACGTTATGGAGCGGGGCTGCTAAAAAAATTGCCATAGCTGCAGCAGCTGTAATTGCCTTGTTTGTTTTGAACTTATATGATTTTGGTTTTAATAGTGATGAAAGCTCGGTTGTTGAGTCTTTTCAGGCGATTGAATCCGGAAAATCTAAGGCAATACTTACACTTGATAATGGTAAAAAAATAGATTTAGTAGAAGAGCAAAATCTCAATTTGGAATCGGACGGAACTACCATTATTGGGGGAGGAAATTCCATCACTTACTTCAATAAAACATCTGGCTCAAAAAAACAAAAATACAATTCACTAAAAACACCTCGAGGGGGGGAATTTTTTATTACCCTATCAGATAGCACCAAAGTTTGGTTAAATGCTGAATCCGAGCTCAAATATCCTCTGGTTTTTTTAGGGGATAAAAGAACAGTTGAGTTGAAAGGTGAAGCCTTTTTTGAGGTGGCCCCCAATCAAAATATACCATTTCAAGTTGTTTCTGGAGATCAAATTATCGAGGTACTGGGAACATCATTCAATGTTTCTTCCTATCAAGATGACGCAGAAGTGATTACCACCCTTATTGAGGGAAAGGTTAAAGTAAATCAAAAATTTGGAGACAAAAAAAGTATTATTCTATCCCCTAATGAACAGAGTATATTAAATAAGGAAACCCTTAAAATAGAGAGTTTTAAAATTGATCCAGCTCATTTTACATCATGGAAGTCAGGGAAATTTTATTTCCGACAACAGAAATTGAAAGATATTACCAAAGTATTATCTAGGTGGTATGATGTAGAAATCTTCTTTATTGATTCTGCTTCAGAAAATAAACGATTTACGGGTAGATTTAAGAGGTATGAAAATTTTGATCATGTTCGATCAATAATTGAACTAACCGAAGAAGTAACTTTTGTCAAAAAAGGGGAAATAGTAATAATTAAGCAACGAAAATAATTTTTAAATAAGTGTAAAAAAAAAGGGAATGGTGGAACATTCCCTCTCAAATCTAGTACAATGCCTATTAAAACAATGTTTAACTAAACAAATCAAATTTATGAAAAAGTATGATGCCCTGGATATTTTCGGGCGAAAAAATTTAATCCAAATTATGCGATTATCTGTAGTCTTTTATTTTTTTTCAATTACTCCCGCTATTAGCGCTTACTCTCAGACAGAATTAACAATTCGCTTGAGCAACGTTGAAGTGGGACAGGTGATTGATGAAATTATGAATCAAAGCGAATATGATTTCTTTTATAGCTCTGAATTATTTGCAGGTTTACCAAAGGTAACGATCAATTTAGAAAAAGTATTTCTTGATAAAATCTTGAGAAATATTTTACCAAATAATTTCATTTTTGAAATTCGTGACAAAGAGGTCATAATCAAGAAAAATCCAAAAAACCTTTCACCTAATTCAATTGAGGTAAATCAAGAAGAACAAAAAAGAACAATCAGTGGAACTATTTCTGATTCTGATGGGAGCCCTCTACCAGGGGCATCTGTTATGGAAGTGGGTACAGAAAATGGAACAACTTCAGATTTTGACGGAAAGTTTACAATTCAATTAGAAAATGAAGACGCAGTGTTGAAAGCTTCATTTATTGGTTTTGAAACGACTGAGCTTATCGTAGGATCATCTGATAATGTAAGTATTTCCATGAATATTGAAGATTCGTTTTTGAATGAAGTTGTAGTTACAGCTTTGGGTATTTCTAGAGAAAAAAAATCACTTGGATATGCAGTCACCAAAGTATCAGGTGAGAATGTAAATACTATTAAAGATAACAACCTTGCCAGTTCATTATCAGGAAAGGTAGCTGGACTTCAAGTTAATAATTCAGGATCATTGGGTTCTGGCTCGCTCATTACTATTAGGGGTAATAATTCAATTACTGGAAACACTCAGGCGCTAATAGTTGTTGACGGTATGCCGATAAATGCTTCTTTACCAATTAATTCCGATGGGAATCAAAAAAATGCTGGAAGTAATGATAGTGGAGGTTCACCTGATTTTGAGCCAAGTATAGCGGGTGGAGGTATTTCAGATATAAATCCTGACGACGTAGAATCTATAACAGTTTTGAAAGGCCCGTCTGCAGCAGCACTTTATGGGTCTAGGGCTGGTAATGGAGTAATTCTTATTACCACCAAAAAAGGTTCTCGTTCAGACAGATTAGGAGTCACTGTTAAGTCAAACGTATATTTTGATAATCCTATGTTTTTACCTGACTTCCAAAATCAATATGGTCAAGGTTCTTTTGGATCTGCTTATTCAGACCGTGTAAATGATTGGGGGCAATTCTCTTGGGGTGCGTCTTTAGATGGAACTCAACAACCGTATTTTGATAGTTCAAATAAGGCTTACACTGCTCAACCTAACAACGTTGAAAACTTCTTTAGATCAGCGATTCGCTCAATAACCTCTGTTTCAATTGATAAAGGATCAGACGCAGGATCTATAAGGTTTTCATATACAAACAACTCATCCGAGTCAATCATAGAAAATTCGGACTTAAACAGTCATAACTTTAATTTAAGAGGAGTGGCAAATTTATCGGATAAACTTACTTTAGATGCTAAAGCAACTTATTTCACTCAGGATGTAAAAAATAGAGCCTCAACAACAGGAGCTCAGGGTATATTAACCCATTTATTTAATATGCCTAGGAACGTAATTACAAACGATTTACGTACCTATCAAAAACCTAATCCTGCGAGTCCAGCTGATTATGCTGTTATACGTTATGCTGACGAATTTGTTGGGAATCCTTATTGGATGGCCTATAATGATGAGACCAGAGTACGCAGAAATAGATTTTTAGGCTTTACTAAAATAAATTATAAATTTACAGATTGGCTTAGTGCTTTTGTTCGTGTTGGGGCTGATATTACAAATGTTAGAGATAACAAAATCTACAAACCTGGTCGTCAAAATCTACCACTGGGGTTATTGGAAATTAGTGAAAGTTCATTTGGAGAATTAAACTCTGAATTTTTGGTCACTGCAAAACGAGACCTAACAGAAAAGTTGAATTTTGTTGCTAATGTTGGAGGTAACTTATCTAAAAGAACTTCGGAAGGTATGTTGGTTAGAGGTACAGACTTCAAAGTCCCTACTAAATTTTTCCTTAACAACATAAGAACTATTGCAGCAACAGAAGAGTCGCCAATGGCTATCAAGAAAGTAAGTTCTCTGTATGGGTCGATCAACTTAGCTTACGATAACTTTCTATATTTAGACATTGCTACTCGTAACGATTGGTCATCAACATTAAATAAAGAAAATAGATCTTACTTGTATAATTCTGCTAGTGTAGCTGCAGTAATTAATCAATTTATCGACCCTAGTCAACAGTTTTTTAATTTTATTAAAGTTCGTGCAAGTTTAGCTCAGGTAGGTAATGATACTGATCCCTATCAAATAAATCAGACTTTCAGTGTCCCAGGAAATGGATATCTTGGACTTACTACACTTGGATTTCCCGATGTTAAATTAAATGATAATTTAAAAGCGGAAACAGTAATATCCTCAGAATTTGGTATAGAGTTAAGCATGCTTGACAACAAACTAACCCTAGATGTTTCTGTTTATGATATGTCCACTGAAGATTTAATTTTCGATATTCCAGTACCTGCTGCCACTGGATTTCTATTTTCAAGAGAAAATATTGGTAAAGTTTCCAACAAAGGGGTAGAAATTGCTTTAGGAGCCTCTGTAATCAAAATGAATGATTTTTCTTGGGACACTTCACTTTTTTACTCAAAAAACGAAAATACAGTAGATGAGTTAACGGATGGACTTGACAGTTTTGTATATAACTCCTCAACAGATAGCAATATTTTCATTAAAGCTACCAAAGGTGGAAGTATAGGCGATATATATGGTAAAATTGTTACAGGAGAAGTAGATGCTACTGGTGCTCCGCTTGCCTCAGCATCACCAACGGAATTACTAGGAAACGCACAACCCGATTGGTTAGGTGGATGGTCAAATACCATTAGGTATAAAGATTTCTCTATGAGTTTCTTAATTGACGCAAGAATCGGAGGGCAAGTTTATTCTCAAACTTCAGCTGATTTGGATAGAAATGGTGTGTCTGAAAGAAGTTTGCAATACCGTGACACTGGTGTGACTTTAAGCGGTATTAACACCGGAACAGGTGCTGCCAATACTGAAAGTATTACTAGTCAAGAATATTGGACTGCAATGAGTAACATATCTGGTAACTATATTTATGATCAAGACAACATTCGTTTAAGAGAGTTTTCTATTGGGTATAATGTTCCTAATGTGTCTTCGATTGGACTACAAAGCGCATCGATTCAATTGGTGGGTAGAAACTTATTTTTTCTATCTAAAAGTGCAGATGATATTGACCCTGAGTCAATGCTCGGTACCTCGATTGGTGTTCAGGGGATGTCGCATATGTCCATGCCTACTCTAAGGAGCCTTGGTCTGAATTTGACTTTAAATTTTTAACAACTAAAAATCAAAAAAATGAAAAATATAATATTAATATTAACGACTCTTTTATTGGTATTTTCTATATCATGTACAGACGATTATGATGAAATTAATCAGCAACCCGATGCACTTTCTGTTGCTGATGTAAGTGCTAAATTTTTTGTCACTACTCTTCAACAGAAACTTTACAGAGATAATGTGTTTGAATTGTGGTACGGAAGAATTCTACATTCAGATATGTTTGCTGGTCACTTTTCAGGTGGACACAGTGCGTATGCTTGGGCTGGAGATTTTGCATGGAATTACTGGAATGCTCTTACAGATGGTGGTTCTTGGGGTCCATACGCAGCATATAATAGCACGCTTACCTCTTATTTGAATTTAGTAGGTGAAGGTGGGACACTGGAAAATGAACAGTATTATGCTCTTGGACTCGTCATGAAAAGTCTATACTACCACGCATTTACTGATCAATTTGGTGCAATCCCATTTTCACAAGCTTCTGATCCAGATATTAAATTGCCTGTCTATGATGACCAAATTGATATTTATAAAGGGATCATTGCAGATTTAGATAAAGCAATTTCAATTATAGGAACTAATACAACTACTGGTGAAGGGGTTGATTTACTTGGTGAGAACGATGTTATTTTTAATGGGAATATGCAAAACTGGAAAAAGCTTGCCAACAGTTTAAAGCTACGGATTGCATTACGTGCTCACGGCTCAGCGGGAGAGGATTTTTCTTCAACGGTTGCGTCTGAGGCAATTGCCTCTGGCGTTCTTGCAGATACTGATGCACTTTTAGAGGGATATGCTGAAGAAACGAATATATGGACTGATGGATCAACTTCATATGGAGATGTGTGGCACACTTGGCCTACTGCCCGTTGGAAAATGGCTGAACCTTTAATAGAAATTTTAAAAGGAGATAACGATCCAAGATTAGCAATAATGGCAAAACCAAGTCAAGGGGGTTCTATTAAAATAACCATTACTCCTAGAGATGGAGAAAGCTCTGCTCTTGTTCAAAAACATTTGACTTTTCTTAAAAGTACATTGGATGATGCTGGGCTTGTTCAGGATACAGATTATACATGGACCGAGACAACTGATGAATTGACCATCACCATGACTGAAAGCAAACATTATGTAGGATTACCTTCACGAATGAATGCTAAACTTCAGCGATATTTTAATGTTGACCTGTTTTCTGACCCCACTGAAAGCCTAACACAAAAGGTAAATCAAGGTAACCCTGTTTTACCGTCTGTTATTATGTCAGCTGGTGACACTCATTTTATGATAGCAGAAGCAATACTCAGAGGACTTGCTTCGGGTGATGCTGCGACATACTATCAATCAGGTTTAAGGAAATCAATGGCATATTGGGAGACCATCAGCGGCGCTTCTTTAGACGAAAGTAATATGGGAGCATTGACAGGAACTACGGAAGAACAGTTAGAAAAAGTTGCTACTCAAAGGTGGATAGCTAACTATACAAATAGTATCGAAGCCTGGGCGATTGTTCGTGATACAGGATATCCAACTTCAGCAGTTATTACATCAAGTGATGATGATATTATCAGTTTAGCTGGGCCTCTTAATGGTGCCTATCCCAACAGGTTACGTTATGGTTCAGGAGTTTACAACTCCAATGGTGACAATGTAAATGCAGCAGTGTCTAAACAAGGTCCAGATGTGATGGCAACTAAATTGTGGTTTGTAAAATAACTGTCTCTTATACACATCTCCGAGCCCACGAGACCTCTCTACATCTC
>OJHK01001468.1_pt1 | contig 10936 bp, 10 predicted proteins | sample 1595161 | NCBI WGS metagenome assembly OJHK01 (sample SAMN05416842, study PRJEB24817) | seawater metagenome | isolation source: Sea water | place: Canada:Atlantic | collected 2013-07 | reverse complement strand
ATTCAAAAAGTTGTCATCGGTCAGGAAGCGGCCTCGGTGGCGATTGCCCGAGCCTTGCGGCGTTCGCGGGCTGATCTCAAGGATCCTCGTCGTCCGATCGGTTCGTTCATGTTTGTGGGCCCAACCGGTGTCGGTAAGACCGAAACGGCCAAGCAATTGGCGGCTCAAATGTTTGGGAATCAGGATGCTCTCGTTCAAATAGACATGAGCGAATACATGGAGAAATTTGCGATGTCCCGTCTGGTGGGATCACCTCCTGGTTACGTGGGTTACGACGAGGGTGGGCAACTCACTGAAGCCGTGCGCCGGAAGCCATATTCCGTAATTCTCTTCGACGAAGTTGAGAAAGCTCATCCGGACGTATTACAACTCTTGTTGCAGATTCTCGAAGATGGTCGCTTGACCGATTCTCTCGGACGCCAAGTGGATTTCCGCAATACCATCATTATCATGACCTCCAATGTCGGGGCTGCATTGCTGCAGCGTCAGACTTCGATGGGATTTACGGCCGCTACGGGTAGTTTCAGCGACCATGAATTGATGCGGGAAAAGGTGCTCGAGGAAGCCAAGCGTATCTTCAAGCCAGAGTTCCTTAATCGTATTTCCGACATCGTTTTCTTCCGCCCACTGGGGAAACCCGATTTGGTGAAAATTGTGGAGATCGAGGTAAAGAAATTTGCCGCGCGTCTCAAGGATCGGGCTATCACATTGGAGTTCACCGAAGAGGCCAAGACGCTGCTCATCGATAAGGGTTACGACGAAAAATACGGTGCTCGTCCCCTCCGTCGGGCGGTGGAACATTACCTCGAAGATCCTCTCGCTGAGGCTATCATTCGGGGCAGGATCAAAGACGGTGAATTGGTGCGAGTGATCCGTAAGCCAGATGAGGAAATACTCGAATTCGAACAGATCGAAACCAGTGAACCTACGTCATCGGCGGCTGATACTGAAGTGAGTTCATAGTTCGTCCTAGAATCTATTTAGCAAAAACGCTCCGGAGTTTCCGGAGCGTTTATTTTTGAGGAAGAACGGTGCTCGAAGCAGCGGGATCAATGTAACTCAGGAGGAGGGCGTTTGGCGGGCTGTTCTTTCTCTTTGCGGGGAGGCGGGTTTGGCCTGGAGGCCGATACCTTCGGGCGATCGGGAGTTCTGACTACAACATTGGTCTTCGGGCGATCCGGTTTAGTCGCGACGTTGGTTGCCTTAGGTCGATCAGGTTTGGCGGAAGTAGTTTTAACCTTCGGGCGATCTGGCTTTCTGACTACAATATTGGTCTTCGGGCGTTCCGGTTTGGTCGCGACGTTGGTTGCCTTGGGCCGATCAGGTTTGGCGGGAGTAGTTTTAACCTTCGGACGATCTGGCTTTCTGACTACAACATTGGTCTTCGGGCGATCCGGTTTGATCGCGACGTTGGTTGCCTTGGGCCGATCAGGTTTAGGTGCCGTGTAGGATTTTTGGGGGCCGTTTGGTGGCAAAATCGTAGGTTCCCCCCGAGGCGCGCCGATTCGGGTCCTATTAGCATATTCTGGACTCTTTTTGAGAGCATCGCGGATGCGTGAATCGTTCCAACCGGATTCGGTCATCTTACTCGTGTAAAAGCGGAGTCCAGCGGAATCTGCCTCGCGACCCAAAACCTCCAGGTAGGCGGTTTTGACCGTGCGAGGAACAACGATATCACGGTATTCAGGACTACGGCGTAGCTCCTTACGTAGGCGGCTTTCGCTCCAGCCTCGATCTTGGACAACCCGAGCATAGGTGCTACGACCCGAGGCATCGAGCGTGCGCCCAAAAACATCTTGGTAGGCGCGTTCGACCAGCTGAACCGTGTGCCGATCAAGGTAGATATGCTTCTCCCAATTATCGTCTCCGAGGTCTCGAACCGGCTCATCGTATGAATCGTTGGGGTGGTAGCCGACGTGCGGACGGTGAATCGTCGGAAGATGAACGGCGGGGGACTGATGATACCCGGCGTTACCACCGAAGGGACCGGCACTATCGAGCGAACCACTGCTCACGACGATCGAGGAAACTTCATTGTCCCAATCCCCTCGACCTCCCTGCGGTATATGGTCTAACCGGGATACGCTTTCCGACAGCGTGATCGATGAACCTTCGAAATCGCGGTAATTAAATAGAGTCACTTGGGCGTGGCCTTCGATGAGAACCGAGGAAACGCGATTATTCGCGTTTCGGCCGCTGGGGAAACGCACGTGGCTGAAGTCATCCCAACTCTCTCCGGCGGCGAGCGTGATGGATTCACCCTCGAAATATTCGTTGGCGAACAGGGTAACGCAAGCGACAGGGGGCTGTTCACCGTAATTTGGCAAATGCAGGTTGGGCTGCGCGATACAGCCTGAGGTCATCGCCATCAGGGCCGTGACGGCAGACCGGAGTAGGAGAAGCGGATTCGGTTTCATGTCTCTTGGGGCGAAACCAAAATCGGAAATATTCAAAAAAAGACCCGGAAATCCGGGCCTTTTCAAATTAGGAGGGGAGGAAACTAACTAATTGTTTCCGCTTGAAGTATTCGAGCTACCCGCGGCCCCAATGTAATCGCGGGCTTTGGCCCCCGATACCGTGCCCATTGGGCTACTGCCGGCATCGTGATCATAGGTTGAACCTTTTCTAACCTTACGCGGGATGCGACTGTTGGTGACGTAGACGTATTCACCATCATCGTCTGATTTCTCTTTTTTAGCACCGGTAGATTCGCGGCCCACAAATGCCAAGGTAAGGAAGAGCGCGAGGGATAGGAGGGTAATTTTTTTCATGGGATAAATCCCCCAACTCAGGCCCATTCCGGCGGATTTTGCAACTCGGGTTTTAGAACGCCGATACAAGGGAGATTTCGGTAACGCTCGGCGAAATCCAACCCATACCCGACGACAAACTTATCTGGAATATCAAACCCCACGAAATCGGCATTAAAAGGGACTTCACGGCGTCCTTTTTTGTCGAGCAGCACACAAGTCTTAACACTCGCGGGATTAAGCTTTAGGATCGTTTGAGTGACCAGTGCGAGCGTCTTTCCGGTGTCCAAAATATCGTCGATCAAGAGCACGTGACGGTTGGTTACATCGAGTGTGAGACTGTGGACCATCTTGGGTTTCCCGATGGATTTGGTGTCATTTCCGTAGCTCGAGATTCGAATGCAGTCTAAACGAACCGGATTAGGGACGAACCGTAACAGGTCGGCCGTGAACAGAATCGCACCATTGATGATCGATACGACCGTTACCTCTTCGTCCCCGTAGGTTTCGGCAATCTCGGCCCCGAGGCGCTTGACGCGGCGTTTAATGGAGGCTTCGGAAACCATGATTGATTCCAGGTCCGAATGCGAAGGGTGAAGCTTGAGCGTCGTCGACATCTGGTTTGATGCAGGCTAATTCAAATGAATTGGGCAAGGACGGAGAGGGATTGTTGCGCGGTTGTTGACTTTGTGCGAAACGAGCGGCGAGATTTTCGGAAATTCTTGCACCCGCCCCGCATGATCTCGATCCAAGTTGACCAACTAACCAAGAAGTTTGGCTCTGTCGTCGCTCTCCATGAGCTCGATTTGAGAATCGAACCCGGTGAACTGTTTTTCCTCCTCGGTCCCAGTGGCTGTGGTAAAACCACTTTATTGCGGAGTCTGGCCGGGTTTTATATGCCCGAAAAAGGTCGTATCCGGTTCGGAGACGAGGATGTAACCCGCCTTGAACCGCATCGTAGAAACACTGGCATGATGTTCCAGAGTTACGCGCTTTGGCCTCATATGACGGTAGCGAAGAATGTCGCTTTCGGTCTCGAGGAACGAAAAATCGCCAAGTCTGAGATCACTCGACGGGTGGGCGAGGCGTTGGAATCTGTGCGGATGAGTGCCTATGCCGACCGTTCGCCTAATCAGTTGTCGGGAGGGCAACAACAGCGAGTTGCGCTTGCTCGGGCATTGGTGATCAGACCGCGGTGCCTCTTACTCGATGAACCCCTCTCAAATCTTGATGCGAAGCTACGGCTGGAAATGCGCACGGAAATTCGTCGGGTGTGTAAGGAGTTTCAGCTGACGACGGTCTATGTGACTCACGATCAAAAAGAGGCCCTTTCGATTTCGGATCGCATGGCGATCCTGGAAGACGGCCATATCTTGCAGGTGGGGACTCCGACGGAAGTTTATCGTCGGCCGCATCGGAAGACCGTCGCTCACTTCATCGGTGAAACGGATTTAATAGAAGGGAAGTTGTCTGAAATCACGGCGGAGGACGCGATCGTAGATACGGCCATCGGTCGCTTCCGAGGCGTATTGGGTGATCCCTCGCAAAAGCCCGCCGTCGGAGCTACGGTCACACTTTCGATCCGACCCGAGTGTTGGACTCTCTTGGATAAGGGGTCGGATCTAAATTCGGTCGAAGGCCGCATCGGGGACTCCGTGTATTTGGGCGAGGTCGCTCAGTATGAGTTCGTGGTGGGAGAACAACGGCTGAAGATCTACGAACTAAACCCCCGTCATGTGATGGCCGGAGGGGATAGAACACTACACGCCACGGTCGAACCACAGGACGTGGTTGTCCTGACGGGGTGAGTCAGACTTTGATTGAGTGCCCATGAAACGTTGGTTGATCATCCTAGCGCTAGCGACGGTCATCGCTGTGCCATTCGTGCTTCGGCCGAAGTCCAAATCCACCAGCTCAGCTGACGATGTGTTGGTATTGATCACCCCCCACAACGAAGCGATCCGACACGAGTTCGGCTCAGCATTTGCTACCTGGTATGAAGCTCGCACGGGTCGATCGGTGGCGCTCGATTGGCGGGTCATCGGCGGGACGAGTGAGATCGCCCGCTTTCTAGCTTCGGAATACATGGCTTCGTTTCGTTACCGCTGGGAAACTGAACTCGGGAAGCCGTGGAATTTTGCGATTCAAGGTGCGTTCTCGGATGGAAGACTACCCCCCGATGCTTCTAATATGGAGCAAGCGGCGAGAGCCACTTTCCTCGAGTCCGATGTGAGTTGTGGTATCGATTTGTTCTTTGGGGGAGGTCCCTACGATTTTATCCGCCAAGCCAGTATGGGACAGTTGGTGAAAACCCGAGTTTTCGAGACCCATCCAGAGTGGTTTGCGCCCGAGGTGATTCCCTTCGAATATGCGGGTGAAGGCTATTACGATCCGGAACATCGCTGGACTGGCACGGTGCTCAGTAGCTACGGGATGATCTACAACCGAGATGTGCTAACGCTTCTGGGAATTGAGGATGCGCCAGTGCAATGGGATGATCTGCGTGACCCGCGCTTACTTGGTTCGATTGCCCTGACCGATCCGACGAAAAGTGGCTCGATTGCTAAGGCGTTTGAAAACGTCATTCAGCAGCAAATGCAGACCGAATTAGATGTGACTCCCGCAGACGAGGAGCGAGCGGTGCGAGCAGGGTGGACCCGAGGGCTACAGTTGTTGCAACTCGCAGCGGCCAACGCTCGATACTTTACCGATTCCTCGCAAAAACCGCCTATCGATGTTGCTGCGGGGAACTGTGCGATCGGTATGTGCATTGATTTCTATGGCCGTCAACAAGCCGAAGCGGTGCGTCGACGCGGGGACAGCTTGCGCGTCGACTACGTATCGCCGCCGGGTGGCAGTGTCAGCTCCGTCGATCCGATTGGCATACTTCGCGGTGCACTAAATCATGAAGTCGCCGAATTGTTTATCGAATTTGTGATGTCGATGGACGGACAGAAAATCTGGAATTTCAGGCCAGGCGTAGCCGGCGGACCGCAGCATTTTGCGCTGAGACGACTACCCGTGCGCCGAGATTTTTATACCGAAGAGCTCAAACCCTTTCGGTCTGACCCGGAGGATGAACCTTATGCCGCGAGTGAACAACTGATCTATCGGCCGGAATGGACCGGCGCGCTATTTCGGGAGATGTCATTCGTGATTCGGGTGATGGGATTCGACGCGCATCAGGAGTTGGTGGCTGCTTGGGAGACGATTAATGCGGCCGGTCAACCCGCCGAAGCCATGGCCGTTCTTCAGGACATGAGTGCGGTTGATTACGATACTGCACGGAGCCGTATAAAAAATGTTATCGGCTCTCGCAATAAGGTCGAAGAACTCCTGTTGGCTAAAGAGTTAGGTAACCGTTTCCGCCAACAATACGCCAAAGCCGCGGAAATCGCGCGGCAATCTACTCAGGGTCTTTGAAGCAGTTCGCGAATTTGAACAGCGACATCATCCAACGCTGCTTTTAGCCAACGTTCACCCTTGGCTGCTGTTCCTTTGGTGGCATCGCCCATCACGCCTTCGGGAGCGATGTCGCGCGTCTTCCAGGAGAAGATTACCGGAGCGTTTTCGGGACGTAATTTGCCAGGATCCTCCAACGAAGCTGGGTAATGGCAAATCGCTCGCTTCATCTCGACCCGTTCAGGAGCGATCGCCAACATGACCGAAGTTTCCCATTCGCCGGCGTGGAAACCCCACGTCTTTTCTTGCGCGCTTAATTCTTCAGTGGCTTTGAGTCTCAACATGCCCGCTCGGACATTCAGTTCCTGTTGGAGCTCACGAATCGTATAGGTGAGAACCGAACTGTTTCCACCGTGGGTATTGAGCAGAGCGAATTGACGAAACCCGTGCGCATGAAGGTTGCGGACGAGTGCTATAATCAATTGGCGCAGGCTTTGGGCGCTCAAACTAATGGTCCCCGGAAAGTCCTCATGTTCGTTACTCTTTCCGTAGTAGAGTGGGGGGCAGAACCACAAATCAGAAGCCACTCGTTCGGCTAACCCATGGCACGCCGCCTCGGCTATCATTGAATCAACTCCCACCGGAAGGTGGGCGCCGTGTTGCTCAATCGCAGCGACCGGAATAATCACGATGGAGTCAGCCTTGCGTTCCAACTGTAGCAGTTTCTTCCGCGATAACGCGGGCAAGTAACGATCTCGGTGATGCGTAGGATAACATTCCGGTGGCGAACTGCTATGGGGGCGAATCCTGACTGCTTCGCCCGCGTCTACCGGAGCGCGCTGGGAGACTTCACTAATAAGTTCTGCCAACAATTCCGCCGATTTATCGAACAGCTCCGAAGCTGAAGAATCGGTATCAAATTCAATGGTCGGAAGATCCGTCCAATTTCCGGGCCGAAAACTCGCATCTCGAGGTTGCCCATCGTTAGTGGGATCGGGGGCGCAGTCACTGAGATGAGCGGCTAACGCTTGGGTTTTTGCTCGATCGGACGAAGCAGGATGAAGCGACAGTCCGATTCCCTCCAGTTCTATGATGAACGTTTGAATCTTTTGCTCGATGTGGATGTCGCGTGACGCGGTATCCACCAATTCCGAGTTCCAGGGACTTGTGCTCCAGAAAAGTAGTTTTTTATAACCGGCTCGAGTAACGCCCTGCGCGATTTCCTTCAGAGTTTTATGCAGGGTATCGGGGTCAACTCGACCCATTGCGTTTTGGTAGGGACTCAAGCCGAAGCGCAGGGGAGGCAGAACCGTCACCGCCGGATTGGGGGGAGTAGTTTGACAGGTCGTGGTGAGAATCGAGGCTCCTAAAACCTCTTCAACATCGAGTGATAAACCCAATCCGAGATCGCCGAGTCCGTAGATCGGCAGAATGGCGACATCGTCAGTTGAGGGGGGGAATGCGGTCGTCGGTCGATTGGCCCACGACCAAGTCGCAGGACTAACGGAAAATGAATCTGATGAGGATGACGGCATTCCGGGGATGAGCATTCAGTTTTTCCCCATGTATTCGTAATCAGAATACGAGACGGTCATGTCGGAATCGAGGGACTTAAAGTAGAAGGCGCTTCCCCGAATCGATACTTGAATTTCCCGCAGCAGAGAAGGGGTTGCCTCAGTGGGAATGGTATACGCGATGAGGGTTCGGGCGGACTCGACGTTTACGCCGAAAACGGGGGAGAACTCTTCAAAGCTGGCTAACTCGATTTTCTCGATGGTTTGAGTCGGAAGATGGAACGTGAGCATCGTGCCCATGTGCTCAGCGGAACTGTCATCATCGGCTCCGGGGCGAAGTTGGAAATGCCAATGCTGGCGTTCGCCGTCGTCCTCGCGGAGTTCGGCCGACTCGAGAATCAGTTGGTCTTTTACGTTGGGCGCGGTTTGCCCACTGGTTCGGCGCGTTTGTTGCTGGCGATACGTCTCGACGGTTTTCGATGATGGAGGAGCGCCATTTTCTTCCACTAATGACCAACGTAGATGCGATGCTGCTAGGGGCGTGAATGTCTCAATTCGCGATCGATCCGGAGAGTGGGACGTTTGAGTGAATGCCCAACCTTTGGGGCCTTCGGTGCGAAAATCCTCCAATGCGCGGATAAGCTCATCTGAGGGTTGAGCCACCAAACAGGTGAACCCGAGCAGCACGAGGCAGAGAACGACAAATTGACGCGAGAGTGATTTCACCGGCCGAGGGAAGGTCTCCGAAGCATGGGTTTCAAGCGTGGTATCATTCCAAGAGGTATATTTCCACGAGAGCTATCCCCGTGGTCTCAGCTACACCCGATACCACCGCAGTGTATCCTCCCGGCGCAAGGGTAACAACGAGAGCTGAGTCCCGGGAGTTTCCGTTGAGGGCAAATGCTCCCACTCGGACACCCTCAGCAGACACGGCTCCGGCTGAAGGACCGTTGTTCCAGTCGTCGTTGGTGGCGATAGTGGTGGTGGAGCCAGATGGGAATATTTGGAGTTGGGGGTCAATCAGGGGCGAGGTGATGCCAAATTCGCTGAGCGACTCTCCAACCGCTCTGATCAGGCAACGGCGCGGTGAATCACCGGTGATGACGAAACCACCGATCAACCGCCCGTCACCAGTGCCAACGGGGGCCCGAGTGGAAAGGTTGGTTAGTTTTCCGTCACTACTGGCCGCGTCCAGATGGAGCTCGGTCAATACCACCCGATTGACCCTTTCGGTCGAACTGATTGCTGCGGTGCTCGGGCCCGTGGAGAGGGTCGCAAGTAGAGCAGCGTCGGCTCCTCCATCAGATCGTCGTCCTTCCTGGAATGTGGCCAATACAGTATTGGGTTCTACAAAACTCCGGAAAATGTGCGGTTCGGCCTGTTGGCGGCTCTCGGCGGGTAGATCACTGGGATCCGCCCCAAGTCTAGTGTTGGGAGCAACCCAAGAGTCGAGTAAAGCGGGAGGCGTTCCTTTCTGGGGGGCATTGTTAGATAATGCTTCACGAGCGGTTGGAGGGCGCTCATTTGGCCAACCACCCGTTACTGAGAAATGCCGGTAAACGCCTGATGAAATCCAATCTGGGTTTACTGCTCGTAGCGCCAAGGGGAGCCCGCTGGAAGACGTTTGATCATCGACCGCTAAGAGGCCGCCCAGAAAAGAACCTAGGGCCATTGAACAAGTGAGAGGGAAACGGATGCGCATGTGATCTTTTAAGCCACTATATCCGTAGAGAGTTCCTAAGAATCCGGCGAGCACTTCGTATAACGGGTGAACCCTTATTAATTATGAAAACTGATCTACTTATTTCGATTTCCGTCGCAGCAGTCAGTCACGCCGTGGCGTTGTTCGCTTTCAACGACCCCGGCGCTTCTCCCGATGGGTAGCCAGAATTACTTTACACCATTGATTGTATTCTTCCTCCCATTCCGCAGGTGGAACCGCTTGAGCCGGAATCTATCGAGGACGAGATCGTGGATTTTACCGAAACCGCCAGCGATTCGGCGTCGGGTGACTCATTTGAACCCGCAGTTTCAACTGCAGCTACAGGACCGTCCAATCCGGTGTTCGCGTCGGAAAATACGATTCAGGTTCCGATCGGAGAAACTCACATTGGTCTGCCTCCAGGAGAAGGATTAGGTTCCTGGGGCTCCGTGGCTATTCCGGGCCTTGGAAGTTTGGACGAGACACCGAAGGCTCTGGCCCAGATTCCACCTCGCTATCCACACGATATGAGACGGTCAGGCGTCGATGGTCGGGTTGAAGTGCGTTTCGTGGTGGGGCCGGATGGGAGAGTGCAATCCGCCGAGGCGATCGAATTCAGTCATCGCGCATTTGCCGAAGCCGCGATGGCAGCTGTTCGGAAATGGAGATTTGAGCCTGGTCGTCGAAACGGACGTCGAGTCTCGTTTCGGATGACTTTGCCGGTGGTTTTCTCGGTCACGAATAGCTGACATTGAGAATAACCCATGGGCTCAGTAAGTCGCTATGATTTCATATGACCTCGCCTTACCTCGAGCGGGTAGGGTGATATTTTCTCCTTGGGTTTTGCCGAGCACGGCCCGGCCGATAGGAGATGTCGGAGTGATTATGGTGAAAACTACACCTTGGTGCTCGACCTCCGTCCCACCGGACCGAGGGGCTACGAAACCATACATTTCACCACCGGGCTGATTTAGCACGAAAACCGAACCCACCTGAATAGGGGATGGGGCCGGAGTCGGCGATAAATCGAGCTCGGTGAGCAGATTTATCGATTCGCCAATTTCGCCCGCTAATTTCGCCTGTCCTTCGGCTAAATAAGCTGCCTCCTGGCCTCGAGTGTCCCATTTACTCTCAGCCCGGCTCTCCTCATTGGTCGCCTCATCGTGGGCCAAACGCGCCGCTCGGGTAATTAGCTCCAGATCGGCGTGAAGTTTGGCGACCAAGGCTTCGAGTAATTCGGTTTTATTTATCACGACACAATAAGAGTGAAATTTCAGAGTAAATATCGATGAGTTGATCGGGCCTGAGTTTGTGTGACACGGGAGTTTCTTATTTAGTAGGTTATGAGTTTAATTGCGGGTTAGGCAATCGGGTTGTTCATTGCCCCCCATGGGGGGCAAAATTTCGGCTTCGGCCTGCATAGGACTCAGGGTAGCCCAGCGAGGCGGGTTTGCCGGTATCGGTTGTAGAAGACTTCGATGTATTCGAAGACGTTGGCCCGCAGCTGGGCCTTATCGGTAAAGATGTGATCGCGCACTGCGGTGGTTTTGTAACGGCCATAAAACGAT
>OJHK01001464.1_pt1 | contig 10955 bp, 10 predicted proteins | sample 1595161 | NCBI WGS metagenome assembly OJHK01 (sample SAMN05416842, study PRJEB24817) | seawater metagenome | isolation source: Sea water | place: Canada:Atlantic | collected 2013-07 | reverse complement strand
GAGATAATAGATGCCAGTATAAAAGCACATGGAATAGATCACATGAATAAAATTTATAAAAAAGCTTCAACACTTAATGGACTAATTAACAAAGAAATAGGAGAGGATATTATTACAAGCTACAAGAGAGCTTCCAGTATACTTGAAAGTGAGTTAAAAAATGAAGATCTTGAACTATCAAATACAACTGACCCTGGTATTTTTAAAAATGATTATGAAAAAAACCTATTTAAAAAGATTAATGAAATAAGAAAATATTTTACAAATATTGGTAAAGATGAAAACTACAGGGAAACACTTGAAATTCTAGCTGGTGCTAAAAAAGTAACCTCAGAGTTCTTTGATAATGTTAAGGTCAACGATGATGATAAAAATATTAAAAAAAACAGATTGGAACTTTTACAAATGTTATGTAGAACATTTGATAATTACATAAATTTTTCAAATATAGAAATCAAATAGTGAATAAGCTAATTTTAAATTTTAAATCAAAAGATTCAAAAAAAATTAAAAATCCAAAAAATTTTTTAGGTGGAAAAGGTGCAAACCTTTCTGAAATGGGTAGAATGGGACTGCCAGTTCCTCCTGGTTTTACAATTTCAACAAAAGTTTGTGAATTATTTTACAAAGATAAGAAAAAGCTAAATTCAAAAATAGTTAGTACTATAAAAAAAGAACTAAAAATTATTGAAAAAGAAGTTGGAAAAAAATTTGGTGATTTAAAAAATCCTTTATTGTTATCTGTGAGATCTGGTGCAAGAGTTTCAATGCCAGGAATGATGGATACAATTTTAAATTTAGGTTTAAACGATAAGACTGTTATTGCACTTTCAAAAAAAACTTCTAATAGCAGATTTGCAAATGATAGTTATAGAAGATTTATTCAGATGTATGGTAATGTTGTAATGGGTGTTGAGGGTTATCACTTTGAAGAATTAATTGAAAATTATAAACTAACTAAAGGTGTTCTTTTAGACACAGATCTTGATGCAAATGATTGGGAGGGATTAATTAACGATTTTAAAAAAGTTATTAAAAATCAAACTAAAAAAGAATTTCCTCAGAATGTGTATGATCAATTATTAGGTGCTATTAGTGCTGTATTTTTATCTTGGGAAAGTAACAGAGCAAAAGTTTATAGGAAACTAAATCAAATTCCTGCTGAATGGGGAACTGCAGTTAACGTCCAATCAATGGTATTTGGCAATATGGGTAATGATTGCGCAACTGGAGTTGTCTTTACAAGAAATCCATCAGACGGTGTTAATGAAGTGTATGGTGAATACTTAATTAATGCTCAAGGAGAAGATGTGGTGGCAGGAACAAGAACTCCTCAGTATATTACAAAAAAAGCAAGAAAAGATGCAAAAGCAAAAGAAGCTTCGATGGAAGAAGCTATGCCAAAAGTATTTAAACAATTGGATAAGATTTTAAAAATTTTAGAAAAACACTACAAAGATATGCAAGACGTAGAATTTACAGTTGAAAATAATAAATTGTGGATGTTGCAAACAAGATCAGGAAAAAGAACCTCAAAATCAGCTGTTAGAATTGCAGTTGATATGGTTAAGGAAAAATTGATTTCACAAAAAGAAGCAGTAATGAGAATAGATCCTGCTTCTTTAGATACATTGTTACACCCTACACTGGATGAAAAAAGTACACCAAACGTTATTGCAAAAGGCTTGCCAGCTTCTCCAGGTGCTGCAAGTGGCAAGGTTGTTTTCACATCAGAGGAAGCAGAAAGATTAAATAATGTTATGCAGGATACTATTTTAGTACGTGTTGAAACGTCGCCTGAAGATATTCATGGAATGCACGCTGCAAAAGGAATTTTAACAGCAAGAGGTGGGATGACTAGTCATGCTGCAGTGGTTGCAAGAGGCATGGGAAGACCATGTGTTTCTGGCTCTAGTGAGATTGATATAAACTATGACGCAAAAACTTTTAAAACATCTTCTGTTGAAATTAAAGAAGGAGATATCATTACAATTGATGGATCAACGGGAAGAATTATTCTAGGAGAGGTGCCAACAGTTAAACCAGAAATCTCAGGATATTTTTCTAAATTGATGAGCTGGGCAGACAATTTTAGAAAATTAAAAATAAGAACTAATGCGGAAACACCATTAGACACAAAAACTGCAAGAGACTTTGGTGCTGAAGGTATAGGGCTTTGTAGAACAGAGCATATGTTTTTTGATGAAGAAAGAATTTTATCTGTCAGAGAAATGATTTTATCAAAAACAGTAGAAGACAGAAATAAAGCACTAGAAAAACTTTTACCACACCAAAAAAAAGATTTTGTTCAAATATTTAAAATTATGAATGGCCTTCCTGTCACAGTGAGATTGTTAGATCCACCATTACATGAGTTTCTTCCAAAAACAGAAAAAGAAATTAATGATGTGGCAAAAGTTGTGGGTTTACCATTAAAAGAAATTGAGTCTCGAATTAATGAGTTGCATGAGCAAAACCCAATGTTAGGTCATAGAGGTTGTAGATTGGGAATTTCATTTCCAGAAATTTATGAAATGCAATGTAGAGCAATCTTTGAAGCTTTATCTGAACTTAAGATAAAAAAAATTAAGTCGGCATTTCCAGAGATTATGATCCCTCTAGTATCAACCGAAGCTGAGATTAGAATAATGAAAGATTTAGTAGTGAGAGTTGCAAAAGAAGTTCAAAAAGATAAAAAAATTAAAGTAGATTATTTAGTTGGTACAATGATCGAATTGCCAAGAGCAGCAATTAAAGCTGATGATATAGCTAAACATGCGGAGTTCTTTAGTTTTGGAACTAATGACTTAACTCAAACAACATTTGGTTTAAGTAGAGACGATAGTGGTAAATTTTTAAATGATTATCTTGATAATAAGATTTTTTCTATAGACCCATTTATCTCTATAGATGATGGAGTAGGTGATTTAATAGAAATTGCAGTTGAAAAAGGAAGAAAAACAAATAAAAAAATTAAACTTGGAATTTGTGGAGAACATGGTGGAGACCCTAAAAGTATTCACTTTTGTGCAAATGCAGGTTTAGATTATGTTTCTTGCTCACCATATAGAGTTCCAATAGCAAGATTAGCTGCTGCACAAGCAGAGCTGTCTAAAAAAAATTAAATTTCTAATTTAAAATCTATAGCAGGCACACTATGAGTGATGCTACCAATAGAAATTCTATCAACACCAGTTGCTGCAATTTTTTTAACTGATTTTAGGGTTACATTTCCAGAAGCTTCAGTTTCGTAATACTTTTTGGCTATTTTAACACCTGCCTTAAGTGTTTTATTGTTCATATTATCAAACAAAACAGTATTAAATTTTAAACCCATAATTTGTTTGAGTTGATTTAAATTATCAACTTCTACTGTGATTTTTCTTCCTTTTTTATTTTTGATTGCAAGAGACACTAAAGTTTTAATATCAGAGCTTGCAATGTGATTGTCTTTAATAAGAAATTCATCACTTAAGTTAAATCTATGGTTTGTACCACCACCTAACTTAACAGCATATTTTTGTATTACCCTTAAGGTTGGAATCGTTTTTCTAGTACAGCAAATTTTACATTTTTTATTAACTAATTTAACAAATTGATTAGTTTTAGTGGCAATTCCAGAGACATGACTCATAAAATTTAAAGCAACTCTTTCACCAATTAGAATATTTTCAGCCTTACCCTCAATTGTAGCTATTATATCATTCTTATTAATTAAGGAGCCTTCTTTTTTTTTAATAATAAATCTAATCTTACTATCTATTAATTTAAATGTTTGTTTTGCAAATTCTAATCCAGCTATCACAGCTTGTTGGTTAGAAATTAATTTAACTTTTATTATCTTACTATTTTTAACTAAGTTTGAAGTAATATCACCAGAAGGGTACAGATCTTCATTTAAAGCAAGCTTTACAATATTCTTGATATAATAATTACTTAATTTAATTTGAGACACTTTTATTATCTGCCGATCGCAACCATTCTTTCAACAGGAATTCTTGCTTTTTCTATTGTCTCTTTATCCATTATGATTTCACCAGTTTCATTTTCTAGGCAATCTAAAATTTTTGGTAATGTAATTTTTTTCATATGAGGACAAAGGTTACACGGTCTAATAAATTCTACATTTGGGTTTTCTACTTGAATATTATCACTCATTGAACATTCAGTAACCATCATAACTTTTTTAGGTTGATTGTCCTTAACATATTTAATCATCCCACCAGTTGATCCAGCAAAGTCACTTGCTTTAATTACGTCAGGTGGACATTCTGGATGAGCTATTATTTTAATACCAGGATTTTTTGCTCTAATATCATGTATTTCTTTTTCAGTGAACTGGTCATGAACCATGCAAATACCTTTCCAAGCAATAATTTCAACTTTAGTTTGAGAAGCAACATATTTTGCTAAGTAATCATCAGGTAAAAAAATAACCTTCTTAACACCAAGAGATTCTACAATTTTAACTGCATTTGCAGATGTGCAACAAATATCTGTTTCAGCTTTCACATCCGCAGAAGTATTTACATACGAGACAACAGGCACACCTGGATATTTTTCCTTTAATAATCTTACATCTTTACCTGTGATTGATGATGATAAAGAACAACCAGCAGTCATATCAGGAAGTAAAACTTTTTTTTCAGGACTCATTAACTTAGATGTTTCGGCCATGAAGTGAACTCCTGCCATTACAATAATATCAGCCTCAGTTTTTGAAGCCTCAATTGCAAGAGCTAACGAGTCTGCTGCAACATCTGCAATACCATGATAAATTTCTGGAGTTTGATAATTATGAGCAAGTATAATTGCATTTTTTTCTTTTTTTAATTGATTAATTCTATGAATATAAGGAGCATGAACTGACCACTCAATCTCAGGCATAACCTTTGAGATTTTTTGATAAATAGGATCAGTTGCTATTCTTACTTCTGGTGTAAATTCCATGTCAAAACTTATCAATTAGGTTAATACTTGTCATTCCTTATTATGCCACACTACTATATCCAATTTGGTATTTTTATTCTTAAAACTGCATTTTCACTTTTTAATTCACTATCTTTTTTAAAGTTTTCATCTAGATATTTGATTAATGCAAAGGGATACTCATCATTAATCAATACTTTGCCTATTTCAATATCATTAGCATAAATTGAAGCACCCTCAGTTAATTTTCCACTGATTAATTGTATAGCTAATAATCTTTTAGAAAGTTTATTTTTTAGTTTTATTCTGGCTGTATTTTCTTGTCCAACATAACAGCCTTTTTTAAAATCTATTCCATTTAGCTCCTCAAAATTACACTCAATTCCAAATAATTTATTTTGTAATTTATTCATTTCTTTTTGAGCAATTCCTAGTTCATGACTTAATTCGTAATATTCAGTAATTGGGGAGTCTTTTAGCTCTAATTTTTTTAAAGATAGGTAAAGCTTTTCTAAATTAATAATAAGCCTTGCACCCAGATCTTTATTTCTTGGGTCTAATAAAATAGGGTCCTCTCTATATTTTATTGTGTTTCCAGGTTGATCCTTGGCACCTTCAAATTTTAAAAACTTTTCATGACTAAATGCTGCAATTACAAATTCATTGCTTAAATTCATAATTTCAACTTTAGATCTAAGCTTGTAGGTGCTCAGTTGTTTAAAGAGAGCCTCTGTTTGAGATTTTTCACAATCTATGAAGTAACCAGCTTTATGTTTTACAATAATAAAAGCAAATAGAAACTTTCCTTGTGGAGTTAGTAATGATGCAAAGCAGCTATTAGCATCATTAACCTTGTTAATGTCGTTACTAATTAGATTTTGTAGAAATTCTTTAGCATCAGCTCCATTTATATAGAGAATCCCTCTATCTTCTAAAATATATACATTTTGAGTATTCATAATTGATTGATGCACAAATATAATATAATTACTTTTTTCATAAATGTTAGATCTAATAATTAAAAATGGCTCATGCTACATAGATAAAGATCTTAAAGGTCAAGATATAGGAATTAAAGACGGTAAAATTATAAAAATTGGCAAAATTGACAGTGAAGCGAAAGAGACTTTTGATGTTAAAGGGTTAACAGTTTTACCAGGGTGCATTGATACACAAACTCATTTTAGAGAGCCTGGGTCAACAGATACAGAAGATTTACACTCAGGAAGTAGGGCTGCAATAGTAGGTGGCATAACAAGTGTGTTTGAGATGCCAAACACTAATCCACCAACATCTACCAAGGTAGAATTTCAAAAAAAATTAGATTTAGCTAAAAATAGAATGTATTGCAATTATGCATTTTATTTTGGAGCAACAGCTGATAACGCAAGTGAGTTAGCAGATTTGGTAAATTTAGAGGGTTGTTGTGGAATTAAACTGTTTGCTGGATCGTCAACTGGAAACCTTTTAGTTGCTGAGGAAGAGGATATTGAAAAAGTATTTAAAAGCAGCTCAAAAGTTGTTGCAGTACATTCCGAGGATGAAGCAATTTTAAATATTAATAAAAAATTGATTAAAGAAGGAGATGTTCATTCACACCCAATTTGGAGAAGTGCCGAATGTGCAATCTCATCTACTAGAAGAATAGTTAGAATTGCTGAGCGATATAAGAAAAAAGCCCATATTCTTCATATTACCACGAAAGAAGAGATTGACTTTTTATCACAACACAAAGGCAACATAACATTTGAGATTACCCCACAACATTTAACAATCTACGCTCCAGACTGTTATGATAAACTTGGAACTTATGCTCAAATGAATCCACCATTAAGAGACAAGTCTCATTATGATAGATTGTGGTATGGAGTAAAAAATAATCTTAATGATACAATTGGTTCTGATCACGCTCCACACTTAAAAGAGAATAAAGAAAAAAATTATCCAAACTCACCATCTGGCATGCCTGGTGTTCAAACACTTTTACCAGTTATGTTAAATCATGTTAATGATGGAAAGTTAACTTTAGAGCAATTAATGAATTCTATATGTGAAAATCCAGTAAAAATTTTTGGGATACAAGATAAAGGTTTTATTAAAGAGGGTTTTGATGCTGATTTCACAATCGTAGATATGAATAAAAAAATTACAATTAAAAATGAAAATATTGAAAGTAAATGTGGTTGGTCACCTTTTGATGGATATGAATTTAAAGGCACACCAGTATCAACAATCATTAATGGTCAAATTAAAATGAGGGATGGTAAAATTTTAGGTGATCCTGAGGGTAAGCCTTTAAAATTTTAAATAGTTTTTACTGAAAAGCTATTTACAAGCACAACTCCAAAAACAATAAAGAATAATCCTAATACGGCCTGCCAAGACAATGATTGTTTAAAGAAGATATATCCTAATATTGCAACTGTAAATACTCCAAGACCACTCCATGTTGCATAAACAATTGCAATTGGAATTTTATCAACAACAAAAGTTATAAGATAGAAAGACAGCAAATAAAAAACTGCAAGAGTAGTGGTTGGGATAATTTTTGTAAAATTTTGTGAAACAGGCAACAACATCGTTCCACCTACTTCAAAAAAAATTGCAACTATTAAAATTAGATATGTTTTAATCACTACTTAAGAATATTATGTTTAATTAAGTCTTCTTTTATCTCAGTTAAAATAGCAGGATCATCAATAGTTGCTGGTACCTTATACTCTTCATTATCAGCAATTTTTCTAATAGTTCCTCTTAATATTTTGCCAGATCTTGTTTTTGGTAATCTTTTAATAACAATTACAGTTTTAAATGCTGCTACTGGTCCAATAGTATCTCTAACCATTTTTATGCATTCTTTTGAAATAGTTTCGTTATCTTTTTTAACACCTGTTTTAAGAACGACTAGACCAATTGGTAATTGTCCTTTTAATTTATCAGCAATTCCTAATACTGCACATTCTGCTACTGACTGATGTTCTGATAAAACTTCTTCAATTGCACCTGTCGATAATCTGTGACCTGCAACATTAATAATGTCATCTGTTCTAGACATAATCCAAATATACCCATCTTCATCTATATGACCTGCATCATAAGTTTCGTAGTAACCTTCATAGTTGGTCATGTAATTATCTTTGTATCTCTTATCTGCATTCCATAAAGTTGGAAAAGTTCCAGGGGGTAAAGGTAATTTTACAACTATATCTCCCATTTCATTTGGTTTAGCTAATGTTTGATCTGGCTTCATGATCTGTACATCATATCCAGGGACTGCCTTACATGCTGAGCCATATTTTGTTTTCATCATTTCAATTCCTGTACAATTAGAACTAATTGCCCAACTTGTTTCAGTTTGCCACCAATGGTCAATTACTGGAACTTTTAATAAATTTTCTGCCCATTTAATGGTATCTGGGTCAGCTCTCTCACCTGCTAGAAATAATGATTCAAATTTACTTAAATCATATTTAGAAAAAAACTTACCCTCAGGGTCTTCTTTTTTAATAGCTCTAAAAGCAGTTGGTGCAGTAAAAAGTGATTTTACTTTATAGTCTGAAATTATTTTCCAAAAAGCACCAGCATCAGGAGTGCCAACGGGCTTTCCTTCAAATAATACTGTAGTGCAACCCTTAAATAAAGGGGCATAAACAATATATGAATGTCCAACAATCCATCCAATATCACTTGCTGACCACCAGACATCATCAGCATCAATATTATAGATATTTTTCATAGTCCATTTAAGAGCAACTATATGACCTCCAATATCCCTAACTATTCCTTTAGGAACACCCGTAGTTCCTGAGGTATATAAAATATAAGCTAAATCATTTGAATTCATCTCGACACAATCTACTTCTTTTGCATTTGAAAGTGCTTCGCCCCAACTGATTTCTCTTGGAGCATTAAGCTCAACTGTATGGTCTATTCTTTGAAATAAGATCATTTTATCAATTTTATGAGAAGCCATCTTAATTGCTGCATCAACCAATGGTTTGTACTCAACAGTTTTTCCAGGTTCAAAGCCACATGAAGCTGTAACTATTACTTTTGCTTTACTATCATCAATTCTGCTAGCTAGTTCATTAGAAGCAAATCCCCCAAACACCACAGAGTGGATTGCTCCAATTCTCCCACATGCTAACATAGCTATAACTGCCTCTGGGATCATGGGCATATAGATTATAACTCTATCACCTTTGTTGACTCCTTGATTTCTTAGCGCTCCTGCAAATTTTGAAACTTTTTCTCTTAACTCTTTGTAGGTAAACTGCTTTTTGTTGCCAGTTATTGGGCTGTCATAGATTAAAGCTAGCTTGTCACCTCTGCCTTGATCGATATGAATGTCTAAAGCATTGTAACAAGTATTAGTAACACCATCCTCAAACCATTTATAAAAAGGTGGATTAGATTTATTTAAAATTTTAGTGGGTTTTTTAAACCAAAAAATATCATTAGAGACTTCTTGCCAAAAATTTTCAGGATTTTTTAAAGAATTTTGGTAAATATCATTAAATTTTTTTGACATATCAATTGATTCTATTTTGTTAGTTTTTTAAGCTTATTAAATTAAAAATTGTATTAAAATTTAAAAAGTAAGTAAAATCAATACAAATTAGATACAATTAAACCTTCTAAAAACTAGATAACTTTGATAGTTAACCATCAACATGACTTAAGCTTTCGTTTAAGTCTAGTTTATATAAACTAAAAGTTAAAAACTAACAAAAGAGGGAGTTTTTTATGAAAAAACTAAAATTGTTTGCTCTTACAGCTGTAGCCCTAATGGGTGCTTCAGGTGTAGCAAACGCAGAAACAGCCATGTTGGCTTCTGACGACTTCGTTGGGATCTCATTCTGGCTTGTATCAATGGTGATGTTAGCGTCGACTGCTTTCTTTTTCCTAGAAGCAGGAAATGTTGCAGCAGGTTGGAGAACATCAATAATTGTATCTGGTCTAGTAACTGGTATTGCCTTTGTACATTACGTGTATATGAGAGATGTATGGGTTATGACTGGTGAGTCACCAACAGTTTACAGATATATTGATTGGTTAATCACTGTGCCATTACTAATGATAGAATTTTACCTTGTTCTAGCGGCAGTAGGTAAAGCAAATTCTGGAATATTCTGGAGATTGTTAATTGGAACAGTTGTGATGCTTGTAGGTGGATACTTAGGAGAAGCAGGATACATTAATGCTACACTTGGTTTTGTAATCGGTATGGCTGGATGGTTCTACATTCTTTATGAAGTATTCTCTGGTGAAGCAGGAAAAGCTGCAGCAAAAAGTGGAAACAAAGCTCTTGTTACTGCATTTGGTGCAATGAGAATGATCGTTACAGTTGGTTGGGCTATCTACCCATTAGGTTATGTATTTGGTTACATGACTGGTGGAATGGACGCAAACTCACTAAACGTGATTTACAACGCAGCTGACTTTTTGAACAAGATCGCTTTTGGTCTAATCATTTGGGCAGCAGCAATGTCTCAACCTGGTAGAGCTAAGTAGTTTTACTCGTTAAATAATTAGAAGAAGGGCAGGTATGTTTTTACATACTTGCCCTTTTTTTTTATCTCTTTATATTTATGACTCGAGACATCTACCTTGACATTATTTTTTAATTTAAGAACATTAGGGGACATTAAAGTCTTTTCAACATTTAAGGAGTTGCATATATGACAATTAAGAAATTTTTTTTTTTTAAGCTTTTCATACTCTTTTGAGGTTGAAAACCAGCTATCAAAAGCTACCTCACAATCTTTACAGATAAGTTTGTATTTGATCATGAAATATATTTAATAATTGCTTTTTTACTCAGCATTGGCCTAGCTTCTGTAGTCTGCATTGATTTCAATATAATTTTTAGTTAAATCCATTGTGTAAGCTGTAAAATTTTTTACACCTGCGTTTAAATTTATTGTGATGTCTATTGCTTTGTCTTTCATATAATTTGCAACTTCACTCTCATTGTAGCTGTCTCTTATACACATCTCCGAGCCCACGAGACCTCTCTACATCTC
>OJHK01001463.1_pt1 | contig 10960 bp, 9 predicted proteins | sample 1595161 | NCBI WGS metagenome assembly OJHK01 (sample SAMN05416842, study PRJEB24817) | seawater metagenome | isolation source: Sea water | place: Canada:Atlantic | collected 2013-07 | reverse complement strand
ATATATTGCCTATAAAGCGCAAAGAATTTCCCCTTTAGACGAATAATTGGCATCGGGTAGATATGAAGGTCAACGGCAGCACTGACCGTTTGAAATCACAGCCTGAAGCGGACGTTAAGTTTAACGCCTTACTAGCTAACGCGTAGCGCACTAAACTGCTCATTATTGTGATTCGTTAATGCTAGATTAGGAGCAACTCAACTATATTTTTTAAACATTTACTTTAGGGGTGTACTCACAATCCAATTGAATAAACTCTGCACCATGAAATTGTAGCAACAGTAAAAATTAAAGTTAGTCCCCATAAATCAAGCTATTATTGGTCATAGTGTTAATAGTAAAGTCAGCATGATTTAGTATTAACAAAAAAACAAAACCTATCAGGAGTAAGCGATGTTAGAAATGGCTGTGATATATCTTGCCGCGGCAATCATTGCGGTGCCCATTGCAAAGCGTGTCGGCTTAGGCTCCGTATTAGGCTATTTGCTAGCCGGTATTTTAATTGGGCCTTTTTTATTAGGCTTGGTTGGTGATCAGACTGATGTAATGCACTTTGCCGAGTTCGGTGTTGTGATGATGCTATTTTTAGTCGGTCTAGAATTACAACCATCTCGTCTGTGGAAGCTGAGACACTCCATTATTGGCTTAGGCGGCTTGCAAGTTGTGGTAACAACTCTGTTAATTTCGGCGGCTTGTTACACTATTTTATCACTGGCGTGGCAAACCTCACTCGCCATAGGCTTAATGTTAGCACTTTCATCTACCGCGATTGTCTTGCAAACATTAAATGAAAAAGGTTGGATTAAACAAGAAGCTGGTCAAAACTCATTTTCCGTATTACTTTTTCAAGATATTGCCGTGATCCCCATTTTGGCATTAGTGCCCTTATTAGCGTTTAGCGACAACATTAGCAACTCAGGCTCTCACGGGAACTTGATAGAACATTTTCCGGTGTACATTCAAACAGCCATATCGATCGGTGTTATCGCCACCATTATATTGGCGGGTAAGTATGTTTCAGCACCTTTATTTCGTTACATTGCAGAGACACGCCTTCGAGAGCTATTTACCGTCTTTGCTTTATTTCTTGTGATAGTGATTGCAGTAATTATGCAAAAAATTGGTCTATCACCTGCCCTAGGAACATTTTTAGCGGGTGTTGTTTTAGCCGAAAGTGAATTTAGACATGAATTGGAAGTAGACATTGAACCCTTTAAGGGCCTTTTGCTTGGTCTATTTTTTATTACCGTCGGCGCTTCAATAGACTTTCCATTATTATTTGAAGAGCTGGGTTTAGTGACCTTATTAGTGCTGTCGTTAATTGTCATCAAAGCGGCTGTATTATTCTTTTTAGGCACGTTATTCAAAATGGCAAAAAAGCAGAAACTACTTTTTACCCTTGCCCTAGCGCAAGGAGGTGAATTTGCTTTTGTACTGCTGTCATTAACTTCTACCTTACACATACTCACACCAGAACAAAATAAAATAACTACCTTGGTAGTCGCTATTTCTATGCTGATGGCACCTGTTTTATTGATATTCTATGAAAAAGTGCTGGATAAAGAACAAGAAGACGCCAGCGAATTTGATAAACCAGAAGATATAGAAGCAACCAAAAGCGTTATCATTGCGGGTTACGGCCGCTTTGGGCAAATAATCGGCCGCCTACTCAGCTCACAGGGTTATCACTTATCGATTTTAGACCATAGCCCAAGTCAAATTGAACTATTGAAGAGGTTTGGCAATAAAGTATTTTATGGTGATGCCGCCCGTGGAGATTTGTTAGCCGCTTCAGGAGCCAAAGAAGCACAATTATTAGTAATAGCCATTGATGATGCCGATAAAATCATTGAAATAGCGCAACTTGCTCAGAAAAATTATCCCAACTTACAAATTGTCGCCCGTGCGATTGACCGTCACCATGCCTATGAATTAATGCGTATAGGCGTGAAAACACTTAGACGAGAAACATTCGAATCTGCCTTAAGTTTAGGAGTATCAGCATTAGAATTACTTGGCAATAGTCCAGAAAGTGCTAAGCGCGCAGGCAAGTTATTTTTTGAACATGATAAAGAGTCAATGCATGTATTATCTGAAGTTTGGGGTGATGATCATAGTTATGGTGTTGCAGTAAAACAACGCATGGAGCTTCTTAAACAAGTGCTTGTCAGTGATGAAGAAGAGCAAGATAAAATTCAGACGTGCCAAAAATCACCTGAAGCCTAAGTTAAGGTTAAGGTTAAGGTTAATAGTGCAAGCTAGTTAACACTGGTTATTAGTCCATCACTATGATGGTCTAATAATCGATAACCTTACAATAAAATCGAAGCAATGTTTGAAGCAATGTTTACTGCTGACTTTTATACATCAGCTCAACATGTCGTTTAATTTCAGAGTCGAAATTCTGGTATAAGGGTCTATATGTTGGCCCCAGCTCATCACTCACAGCGAGTATAATTTCAGTAGGCTTTTTATTATCGCCATAGCCCTCTTTTACACGTTTCCAAACACCCGCGACTAAATCGGCATCACGTTTTATCGACTTGCCTGAAGTTGCATTGCCATGACCCGTTAAAACTATCTCAGGATTCAACTTTGCCACGTCATAGAGAGTTTCAATCAGATGAGGTACATTGCCATGATAGGTAAGAATCGGCATCCATTGCGAGCTTAAAACATCCCCACCAATTAAAATTTTCTGCTTCGGTAACCACATTAAAATATCACCTGGTGAATGAGCATCATTTGAGAGTATGAACTCTACATCCAGCCCCCCTATATTACGCTTCTCTCCTTGAGATAATAACAACGTTGGATACTTAACATGAGTGGTGCCAGTTGCTCCTTTCGTCATGCGAGAAAATGCATCCACAGGCCCCTGTCCGTCTTCTTTCATTACCCTAACGGCTCGTTCACTTGCAATAATCTCAGCACCGGTATCTGTAAACCCTGCATTACCTAACCAGTGATCTGCATGGCTATGAGAGTTAACCACCCAACGAACTGGCTTCTTTGTTACTGACTTGATCGCTTTTTTAATTTCGTTACCAATAATTTCAGAAGATCCGGTATCAAATAACAGCACTCCTTTATCAGTAACAACAAAATGGCTATTTGAATTCCAGCCTTTATTCTCAGGGGTTGGTAAACCAAACGATGGCGAAACGATGCTATAAACATTATCGGCAATGGGTGTCACCGAAAAATCAAAGAGCGCGCTATCTGCCCATGCATTGTTGAACATAGAGCCAATAAGACTAACGAATATTATTATTTTATTAAAAGAGTTCAATTTGCATTCCCGTTACTTTATTTGATAAATTTATGGGTGAATTGAATAGATTATTTTGCCGTGAATATTAATGGCGTGTGATTCTATATTTTTATAATCATCAAGTTGTAGCGTATTGGCTAACTTACATTTTTATAACAAAGCCTCAATTTTAAATAAACGCCTTTGAGATGAAGTAGCGACTTTCTGAGTTGAAAACTAAATTCAATCTGACAAAACCCAATAAAAGTTCTCTATGAGGTGTGCGAGTGAAAATCAGACTGTTTTCACTCTTGCCCATTAACGATAAAAACAAGTACAAAAAAATAAACTATAATTAGGGCTATAGCTTGGATGCTTAGGAATATTAATTCCCCCTAACGCTGAGGTTATCAAACATGAAACAGCCTACTCAATATATCAAAGTGATTGAAACGGTAGAGGTCAATGGCTGCTACTTAAAAGAGCATAGGCACCATAGCGAGCGCCGTAAAATGTTAAAACTGCACTTTATTTACTACGAGAGACGCTCACACAATCGTCGCCAACAATCCCCCGAGCTCGATATCCAGGCTTAATGATTATTAAGAGCCAATGTAACAATCGATAATGGTCATTCACCATTACCGCGGAGGTGCTTACTTCACTTGCTTACTTTTGTTTTTACTCAATGCCGTAACTCCAGAGCCAATAACTAAGATAACCGCACCAATGATGCTCATGGTATTGAGTGGCTCATTATCAATCGCTCCAGGTAAAACATAGTTAGTCATTTGCATAAAAATTAACGTTAATAAAGGGGTTATTGCTAACGTTGCACTTACTCGTGATGCTTCCCAATGCTCAAGCGCTTCGGCAAAAGCGCCATAGGCCACAAGAGTATTTGCCCCACAAAATAGTAACAATAACCAGCCAATGGTACCTAATTCAAATGCCAATGAAGGTACTGATGAAGGTAAAAATACCAAGGTGCCCGCCACATAAATGAGTATCATAATTTCTTCTGAAGCAAAGTGTTTCAACAATTGTTTTTGGGCTAAAGCATAAATAGCCCACAGAATTGCAGCGAGAATAATAAAGAACAGACCAAGGGCATAATCTCCCTGAAAATTAAGTAATTGTTCAAAGCGTTGATTGAAAAATAATAACAAACCTAAAAAGAAGGTGAACAAGCCCATTTTTTGCTTAGCATTAAAGCTTTCTTTGAAGACACACACACCCCCGATCAGTAATAACATTGGCGCTATTTGAATCATGACCTGCGTGCTTTCAGGCGATGTAAATTCCAGTCCTATCATATAAGAAATGTAATTTGCCAATAGACCAGCGATGGTAAGTATCATTAACACCATTATGCGTTTATTTTTTAGTGGCGATAAAGAAGGTAATCGCTTGGTGACTATTAAGTATCCACCTAAAAACACCGCTGCAATAAGAAAGCGATACCAGGTAATGGTATTCACATCCATGTATTGTAATAAGCCTTTGAGAGCAATGGGCAAAATGCCCCATAAAATGGCTGTAGTAAGAGATAAAAACAAACCCAGTCGCCATCGACCACTAATTTCATGCATAGGAAAACACTCAGTTAACAGCGCTAACATTAGCACTGCTATAAAAAATGAGGATTATCTAGAAACTGACTAGTAAAAGCTATTATTATTAAGCCTTGTTTGCATTTAAAAACACTATCATCATTGTTTTTATCTTCGATGGAGCAAAAAAACATCTAATAAGGTACTGATAGTCAATTAAGCAACAACAGCACTTCCCCTTAACATCCCTTTTTTGTTGTTCAAAACCACCCTTTCAACTCCTCACATTGAGTAGTGAACCAGCAGAAAAACTCTCTTTAAATTTATAGAATAATCAGATTCCGTGTTGAACTTCGCAAGAATCGGGTTGAGTAACAAACGACCTTGGTTAAGAATTAACATATTGTTATGTTTTAGGAGCTTTTATGTCAGCAGTGAGCTTAACCCGATTACTCGTTTTAGCCGCTTTGTGGGGGGCTTCTTTTCTGTTTATGCGAATAGCTGCAAACCCTCTCGGACCCGTTGTGCTTATCGAAGTAAGAGTTTGCTTTGCGGCTATTACATTACTACTCGTGTCTATTTATCTTAAAAACAAACTGAAATTTACCGATAACTTAAAACACTTTTTTATATTAGGCTTGTTTAATTCCGCCCTACCTTTTTTACTATTTGCTTATTCAGCTCAGTTTTTAACGGTATCGACCTTAGCCATTTTAAATTCTACAGCACCTATATGGGCTGCAATCATAGGCGCTGTTTTATCAAAAAAGATGCTCACCAAACGAGTTTCAATGGGGCTTGTATTAGGTAGTGTTGGGGTAAGTGTCTTGGTCGGCATAGAAGGTTTAAGAATAGGAGAAAGTGCACTACTCCCAATAACCTGCGCTTTGATGGCAGCCTTAAGTTATGGCATTGCATCCAACTACGCTAAAAATGCTCCACAAGTTAAGGCATATGATAATGCTCATGGCAGCATGTGGGCTTCAGTTCTTATCATTATGCCCTTATTACCCTTTTTTCCAGTCAGAGAAAGTCTTACCTTTGACGTGTTTATCGCTGTCATGATACTTGGGGTATTTTGTACAGGATTAGCCTATTTACTTTATTTTCGCTTAATTTCTGACTTAGGCGCTCCGTCTGCGCTAACGGTCACTTTTTTAATTCCTATCTTTGGTATCTTATGGGGACATCTCTTTTTAGATGAAGTCATTGGCTTAAATACGCTAATAGGTTCAATATTAGTCATTACAGGTATCATCTTTGTGACGGGCTTTTCGCCAACAGCTACCTTTAAGAAAAGGATATTGAAAAATGGATAATCTTGAATCACACCGTCACTACCAAATTGTTGAAAAAGCGATCCTGTTTATCAATAATAATTTTGATAAACAGCCAACACTTTTAGATATTGCTGCTTCGGTGCACATGAGTGAACACCATTTACAAAGAGTGTTTTCTCAGTGGGCAGGCATTTCACCTAAACGCTTTTTGCAGTTTATTACTAAACAAGCCGCATTAGATGCTTTACAGAGTACTAAAAACTTATTGGAGGCAAGTCACACCATAGGACTATCAGGTTCAGGGAGATTACATGACCTTCTAGTTACATGCGAAGGCATGACACCGGGCGAATTTAAAAGTGGCGGTGAAGGTGTTTTGATTCAATACGGTATTTGTTCTACCCCTTTTGGTGAAGCCGTTTTAGGCTGGACATTAAGAGGCATTTGCTACCTTCAGTTTATACACAATACACAACAAACAGTGATTGATGAGTTATACCGCCAATGGCCCAACGCCAATTTAACACTGAACATGGAAGAAGCTGCAAAAAAGGGGAGTGACATTTTTTCACCTTCACTTGAACGAGGGAAAATTCATTTACTGCTTAAAGGAACGAACTTTCAAATAAAAGTTTGGGAAGCCTTAATCAATACGCATTCTTCGCAACAACTTTCCTATTCACAAGTGTCTCAACTAATAGACTCACCAAAAGCTTCAAGGGCTGTCGGTAGTGCCCTGGCAAATAATACCATTGGTTATTTGATCCCTTGTCATCGTGTCATAAAAAATAATGGTGAAATGGGTAATTATCGTTGGGGCATTGAACGCAAAACAGCCATGCTTGCATGGGAGCAAGCATTATTAGAACAGAATAATAAACAGATTAAAACATAGTTATATGAACTATTGCTTCAACTTTAGCGACAGCAAAGTAGCCATTACTACAAACACACTCGATATCCACAAACAGGCTTCCAATCCATAGTTTTGATATACCCAACCTGAAAGAACGGTACCTATTAACCTACCCATGGCATTGGCCATATAATAAAAGCCAACATCAAGAGATACACCATCACTGCTTGCATAGCTAACAATAAGATAGCTATGCAATGACGAATTGATAGCAAAAACAGCACCAAAGATTAACAATCCGATAATAAGGGAAGCTTGCACGTGAAAATTAAAATGCAATGCCAAGGCAATAGCCGCAGGTATTAGCGTTAAATAACTCGCCCATAAAAATGCATCTCTGCCTGTAGGGATGTTACCTTGCTGTTTTCCAGCGGCCTTGCCTGTCGTTTTTCCTGTTCCTCTATTGGTAATTAATGGCGCAGCCGATTGAACCAAACCATAACCAATGACCCAAGTTGCCATAAAGCCACCTACAGCCCAATGGTCCCAATTAAAAGACACCGCTAAAAACACAGGTAACGCGACAACAAACCAAACATCTCTCGCGCCAAATAAAAACAGCCGTGCAGCAGAGAGTATGTTGATTGACGCGCTTTTCGAGAAAATATCTTTAAATTTTGGTTTGTTTTTCGCTTTACCTAAATCTTCTTTCAATGCTATTAAACTAAATACCCACACTATGCTTAATAAAGAAGCCATTAAGATAATTGCCCCTTTAAATTCAAGTAAGGTCAGTAATACCCCCCCTAAAAAGAAACCAACACCTTTTAACGCATTTTTTGAGCCAGTAAGAATAGCAACCCATTGATAGAGCTTACCTTCTGCCCCTTCAGGCACCAGTAATTTAATCGCGCTTTTCGCACTCATTTTATTCAAATCTTTAGCAATACCTGACAATGCTTGAGCAACCATGACATAAATAATGGTTAGCATTTCAGCAGGCACAGCGAGCATAACCAGCGCGATTATCTGCAGAGCTAAACCAATATTCATGGTTTTATTTAAACCAAGCCTAGCGCCTAACCAACCACCAATCAGGTTAGTGATAACACCAAAGATTTCATAAAACAAAAACAGCATGGCAATATTGAAAGGGCTGTAACCTAACTGATGAAAATACAGCACAACAAGCATGCGTAAAGCACCATCAGTTAAGGTAAACGCCCAGTAATTACCGGTTATCACCAAATATTGCTTCACCTGGTTAGACAACGAAGATGATTGCGCTTTGAGTGAAGAAAGCCCCATGATTAATTAAACCTTGTCCGCTAAACCAACCATACGCGCCAATTCAGCGGTTCTATTTGCATAACCCCATTCATTGTCATACCAAACATAAAGCTTAACTTGAGTGTCATTTACCACCATAGTAGACAATGCATCAATAATGCTTGAACGAGGATCAGTTTTATAATCAATTGATACTAGTGGACGTTCTTCATAGCCCATAATGTCTTTCAACTCACCTTCAGCCGCTTCTTTAAGTAACTGATTCACTTCTTCCACGCTTGTTCCACGAGCGACTTCAAAAACACAATCGGTAATAGAAGCATTAGCCAAAGGTACCCGTATCGCATGGCCGTTTAACTTGCCTTTAAGCTCAGGAAAAATATGGGTAATTGCGGTAGCAGAGCCTGTAGTTGTTGGAATTAAACTCATGCCACATGCACGTGCTCTGCGTAAGTCTTTATGCGGCGCATCTAAGATAGTTTGCGTATTGGTGATGTCATGAATAGTCGTCATAGAACCATGCTTGATACCTATTTTCTCATGAATAACTTTTACCACAGGCGCTAGACAGTTAGTGGTACACGAAGCCGCCGTAACAATTGGATGAATGGCTTTATCGTAAAGATCTTCATTAACACCCATCACAATATTTAACACACCTTCTTCTTTGACTGGTGCTGTCACCACAACACGTTTTACACCTTGCGCTAGATAAGCTCTTAATAACGCTTTGGTTTTTATTTTGCCTGACGCCTCAATAACCACATCACACTGAGACCAATCGGTATCTTGTGTAGCTGTATTCTGCGTATATGAAATGGCTTTACCATTAATAACAATTGAATCGCCTTGATGAGTCGCCTCGTGGTGCCAACGGCCATGGATTGAATCAAATGTCATGAGGTGTGCCATTGTTTCTGCATTGCCGGCAGGATCATTAATGTGAATAATTTCTATATCATCCCAATCAAATGCTGCTCGCATTGATAAGCGTCCCATACGGCCAAAACCGTTAATACCAATTTTAATAGTCATAAGTCTGTCCTAAAGTTGCGTTAAAGCGGTTTCACATAATTGTATGACTTAACGTCATCACTAAAGTCATAAAGTAAAGAATCAAGTTGTACTCGTTGTTTTAGTCGATGTTTTTACATCTAGCGCTTGGCTTGCGCCAAACCAATGTGATGTACGATTAATAATATAAACTAAAGACAACATAACAGGCACTTCAACAAGTACCCCTACAACCGTCGCTAGGGCTGCACCTGAGTGTAATCCAAACAACGATATAGCCACCGCGACGGCCAATTCAAAAAAGTTAGACGTGCCGATCAAACAAGCAGGGGCAGCTATGTTATGAGGCAATTTCATCCAAATTGCAGCTAGGTAAGCAATGATGAAAATACCGTATGTTTGGAGCATAAGTGGAATGGCAATCAACCCAATAGTTTCAGGCTCAGATACGATAGTGTTCGCCTGAAAGCCAAACAATAAAGTGACCGTTGCTAACAATCCGATAACCGACCATGGTTTCATTGTCGATAGCAATTGATTTACTTTTTGCTCACCATGACCAGTATTCAGCATCTTTCGAGTTAACACACCTGCAATTAAAGGCAGTAAAACGTAAAGAACAACAGAAATTAACAACGTTTCCCACGGTACTTGGATATCACTAACACCCAGTAAAAATGCGGAAATAGGCGCAAATGCAAAGATCATAATAACGTCATTTACTGACACTTGAATTAAGGTGTAATTCGGATCGCCCTTCGTTAATTGTGACCAAACAAAGACCATCGCAGTGCAAGGCGCAACGCCGAGTAAAATCATGCCTGCAATGTATTCTTGCGCTGATGCAGGGTCAACTAAATCAGCAAAAATAAAATTAAAAAATAACCAACCTAAGCCTGCCATCGTAAAAGGCTTAATAAGCCAATTAATGACAATAGTTAGAACAAGTCCTTTAGGGTTTTTACCAACATCTTTTATTGCCGAAAAATCAATTTGCACCATCATTGGATAAATCATCACCCAGATAAAAACGGCAACGACAATGTTAACGTGTGCAATTTCAAAATCAGCAATCATCTGGAAAGCATTCGGTTGCCATAACCCTAACACCACACCGAGAACAATGCTCAAGCCAACCCAAACCGATAAGTAACGTTCAAAAATACCCATGATTAAATCCTAAATTCATTATTTACAAAAATTCGCTCTATCAGGTCTATTTTGCATTGTTGCTAGACGCTGAAGCTCGGTATATATCTGCGGAATATTGTTTTCTGTCGTCTGTGCAATCACCGATTTTGCCCATAGTGGCAGTTCAGGATTGATACGATAAAACACCCATTGTCCATGTTTTCTATCGGTAATCACCTTGGCTTTTTTAAGAACAGCGAGGTTGCGCGAGACTTTAGGTTGGCTGTCTTCTTCCAACGCTTCCATCAACTCACACACACACAACTCACCATAATAATGCGCTAACATGACTGTTTTTAATCGAATATTATCAGTGAGGGTTTTATAGAAAGAAATAGGGTCAAAAGTAGTGAGTTGACTATTCGCGTTATCACTACTTTTTTCGTTAAGGTCGCTATCTGCGTCGACAGTTTCTTTTTCAACCATAAGAAACATTGATAAGCGATTGTTCAGCTCAGCTAATGTAGTAGAAAAAGGATTATGGCCCTGTCTCTTATACACATCTGACGCTGCCGACGAATAG
>OJHK01001456.1_pt1 | contig 11022 bp, 8 predicted proteins | sample 1595161 | NCBI WGS metagenome assembly OJHK01 (sample SAMN05416842, study PRJEB24817) | seawater metagenome | isolation source: Sea water | place: Canada:Atlantic | collected 2013-07 | reverse complement strand
GTACGCGTTTGCACATCGCGAAATTGAAGAAGGTTTGGAAGGTGATATGAACCGTCTACAGGTTTCTGCGAAATACGCTTTCTAATCTGACACTTAGCAGTAATGACTACGGGCGCCTTTTTCGGCGCCCTTTTTATTCTTATCTACCTGCATACGTATTCACATTGTTTACATTTAATTTACATCCTAGTGTCTAATAAGTTTTCTCCATGTCGTTAAATAACACCACTAGGACACTATAATGATTAACCGTAAATTGTTGGCTTCCAGTGCAGTCGCCACCCTACTAGGCTGTGGTATAGCCTCCCCCATTGCGCATTCGCAGCCCTCCACATTTGTGCACTTATTCGAATGGGATTGGCAGGATATAGCAACTGAATGTGAAACCTATTTAAGCCAAAATGGTTTTGCCGCCGTGCAGGTTTCTCCGCCAAATGAGCATATTACTGTTCCTCAGTGGTGGGCACGCTACCAGCCTGTTAGCTACGATTTAGAAAGTCGCGGTGGATCTCGTGCAGACTTTATCAATATGGTGCAGCGTTGCAACGCTGTGGGTGTAGGTATCTACGTAGATGCAGTAATTAACCATATGGCCGCTGGGTCAGGCACGGGTACAAACGGGAGTACTTTTGGGAATAAAAATTATCCAATATATTCGCCGCAAGATTTCCATGACACTTGCTCGGTTGATGATTATGGTGACCGATGGCAAGTTCAAAACTGTGAACTAGTCGGTTTAGCCGATTTGAAAACCGAGTCTAGTTACGTACAAAGTACCCTAGCAAACTACCTTAATGATCTGGTAAATATTGGGGTAGCAGGTTTTAGACTAGATGCCTCCAAACATATGCCAGCGCTAGATATATCCAGCATAATCAATCAGGTCAACGGCTCCCCACTTGTGTTTCAAGAAGTTATAGATCAAGGCGGTGAGGCCATTGGCGCTGATGAATATTTCTCAAATGGCCTAGTCACAGAATTTAAATACTCAGTTGAAATTGGCAACGTATTTCGTAATGGCTCACTTGCTTGGCTAAGTAACTTCGGGGAAGCTTGGGGTTTTATGCCTAGCTATAAAGCCGTTGTTTTTGTTGATAACCATGATAATCAACGAGGCCATGGTGGAGGCGGCAATGTAATCACCTTTGAAGATGGACGTTTGTATGACCTAGCGAATGTCTTCATGCTGGCATGGCCATATGGTTACCCCAAAGTTATGTCAAGTTACGACTTCCACGGCGACACCGATGCAGGCGCCCCTTCAGTGTCCGTGCACAACAATGGAACACTTGAATGTTTTGGTGATAACTGGAAATGTGAACATCGTTGGTCGTATATTTCAGGCGGCGTTGATTTTAGAGACCACACTTCAGATAATTTCGCTGTAACCGACTGGTGGAGCAATGGCGGCAACCAAATCGCCTTCGGTCGAGCTAACAGTGGGTTTGTAGCAATCAATAAAGAAAGCTATGTCATGAGTACCACGCTAACCACCTCCATGGCACCAGGCCAATATTGCAATGTATTAACAGGTAACATTAATGCCGCCAAAACCCAATGTAGCGGAGATGTAGTTTCTGTTGAGGCCAATGGATCTGTTGCCGTAAACATTGCTTCATGGGAAGCCATTGCCATTCATCAAGGGGCAATGCTAACTACAGATGAAACCGATGCAGATTGGCAGCGCACTATTATTTTCGTCCAAGCCAGCACCGAAAGTGGGCAAGACATGTTTATTCGAGGCGGAATAGATCACGCTTATGCGGCATCTAATTTAGGACGCTCTTGTACAACGAGTAACTACGCGTGTGCCATTCCCATCATCCACAATAATATGCGCAATACCACAACGGCACCGTGGAAAGCCAACGACAATTACCTTGATTGGTACGGCGTTGAAGCTAGCCAGAGTAGTGAAGCACAAGGCAGCGCACTTGATTGGACTACAAATAATTGGCCCGCAACGTGGGGCGACTTGAAAACCGTGGCTAATGATGGCTTTGGAGAGACCCCGTTGAACGTTTGGGGAGACCATTATTGGATGCTAGATGTTCAAATGGATTGCAGTAAAACCGTAAACGGTTGGTTCGAACTAAAAGCGTATATTAAAAATGGACAAGGATGGGAAAGTGACGTAACACAGTCCGGTACGCCTTATGCCTCTAGCAACCATATGGCGCAATGTGGGAAGCGCAATATGTTTGTATTTGGGCAAAGTAGCGCCGACATAACAACGTTCTAGCACTCCACATTTTGAGGCTATAAACTTTAAAACGACATAAGGCAGGTGCAAAGTAAGTACCTGCCTTAGCTTACTGCTATAACAGCGGTGGAAATACCTACACTGATATAAAAATAATACCTAGCGGCATACAGAAAAATAACCCGCCAATATAAGCGACCCCGTAAAACTTTTTCTCGGCCACAATGACCGACAGCTTGTAAGACAAATCTAACGGAATGTCGCGTAACATAGGCGTACCGTAAATTAGCACCACACTAAAAACGTTATACAGTAGGTGTACCATGGCAATTTGTAGCGCAACCCCTGCATTCCCCCCCACCACACCAAGTGCTGCGATTAGCGCAGTAATACAAGTGCCAATATTCGCGCCAAGGGTAAACGGATAGATATCTTTTGCCTTTAAAATTCCACTACCTACTAAAGGAACCACCAGCGAGGTGGTGGTAGAGGAAGACTGCACTAACACTGTCATTAGCGCACCTGATGAAATTCCCGAAATAGGGCCCTTCCCGATACTTTTGTGCAAAATATCTTTTGCCTTACCCACCATGAGAGATTTCATAATTTTCCCCATGTAAGTAATTGAAGTAACAATAAGTCCAATACCAAGGATGATTTTGGCGATACCCGGATATACCGAAGGTAAACCGCTTACCATGCCTGTTACGATATTAAGCGCAGGTTGGGTTAGCGCCTTAATAGGGTTAAAACCATCAACCCCCATTGTGCCCCCCGTATTGAGCATAGACACTACAAAGGCGCTAGAGTGCTCCAAAATCCCAAAGGCCATTTCTAGAGGCAAGAATATAATCACCGACATCACATTGAAGAAATCGTGAATAGTCGCGGCGTTAAATGCTCGTTGGAATTCATCTTTTTTAGCGACATGCCCAAGGCTAACAAGGGTGTTGGTGATGCTGGTGCCAATATTAGCCCCCATCATCATAGGCACGGCAATGGTGATAGGTAATCCACCTGCCACCATACCAACAATAATAGAGGTTACCGTACTTGAAGATTGAATGAGCGCGGTAGCTACCATGCCAATAATCAGCCCCATGATGGGATTACTAGCAAAAGTGAATAGCGTTTTTGCGTGATCGCCGGCAGCAAGTTTGAAGCCGCTTCCTATCATGCTAACGGCCAACAGCATTAAATACACTAGTGCAATAAGCAATAGCCAACGGCGCCAGTTGCCATGCTGGGTTTCGGTTTCACAAACAAGGGGCGAATCTGATAGAGACATAAAAGGTGACAGTCAATAAATAACAGTGAATTTATACTATGACGAAGTTGTGACAGATAAATGACCAACGTCGACAGTATAAAATCACCGCAATTTATAACCTTACTGCAATTCTTGGGTAAGACAGGCTGTGTTTAGGGCTGGCACCAAGTCGTTGTGACTTGGCCCGTAATATTAGAAACTTACGCTCTAACGTTTGCACCTTTTGTTACCAGTATCTAATAACCTAACGGATGGCGGCGAACCACCTCGCCTATTTGTTTCAATGTGCTTTCATCTAGGTTAAGTGAAAATGCAGACAAGTTTTCAGCTAACTGTTCGGTGGTCGTCGCGCCAATAATGGTAGAAGTCACACCTGGCACTTGTTTACACCACGCTAAAGCCAATTGCGATGGGCTTATTTTAGCGCGTTTGGCAATTTCAACATAACGAGCGGTGGCTTCACGGGCAGGCTCTTTATCTCTGAATAATCCTTGGCGCTGAACCAGTGTCCACCTTGAACCTTTGGGTCTATCACCATTCATGTACTTACCACTTAGCATACCTGTAGCCAGTGGCGACCAAGGTAAATAGGCAATATCTTCAAGTACACAGGTTTCAATCAAATACGGCCAATCTTTCAAATGCAGCAAACTAAATTCGTTTTGAATTGAAACTGGAAAAGGAATATTCATTTCTTTGCACAGCGTTAAAAACGTATGAATACCCCAAGGTGTATCATCAGATAATCCCCAATGACGAATTTTCCCAGCATCGAGTGCTTTTTTAATGCCGGATAAAATATCTCGCATACCCTCAATTTCTTGCTGCTTATTGATTTTTGTAGGGTTAGCACGGTCAGGCCAATGCTTTCCAAAATGCGGGGTAACGCGATTAGGCCAGTGTAATTGGTAGACATCTACATAATCGGTATTTAACCGGCTTAACGAATTATCCAGCGCCACCTCAACCGCATGAGATGTAATGGGGCCACCGTCACGGATGTAACTTAAGCCACTGCCGGCAACCTTTGTCATAATTATTAGAGAATCACGGGCGGCAGGATTTCTTGCTAACCAGTTACCCAAGATGCGCTCGGTATCACCGTAGGTTTTATCGTTCGGTGGAACAGGGTACATTTCGGCGGTATCGATGAAGTTCACACCATGATCAATTGCCATTGCTAATTGCTCATCGGCGTCTTGCTGCGTGTTTTGAATGCCCCATGTCATGGTGCCAAGGCAAATATCCGATACCGATAAGTCGCTACCGCCTAATTTGTTAAATTGCATATTTACGTTCACCTACCTTCAACTTGTCTCTGATTTTCTCTGCTTTTGTGCTAATTCTGCTTCCACAACAGCGAGTCGTTCTTCAATTGCTTGACGAGACTCTACCATTTCATTGGCAAGTTCAGCCAACGATTTGAACTCAGCAAAACCGAGTTTCCTCGGATCCATCCGCTGATATTGGCGCTTACACCGATAGAAGAACATAACGAAATTAGAGAAGGCCCGGTGAAACGTGGCAAAGCTCTTTACTAGAATTAAAATTAAAAGCACTGAGGTGAGCACCGCAATACTAATACTGTATATTTTTACTTTTTGCTCTTGGTTTTCAATAATAGGCTGTAAAGCGTTGTCAATTAACGTGAGCTGTTGTTCCACATTGTGAGCTTGTCGCCGAAAACGCCCTACCAAACCCTCATTATGAGTAAGACCTAGCGTTTGATGGGCAATAGCAAGCACCCTCACGGTTTCTTTATACACGCTAAGTAGTTCGTTTACCTGTTCTGATTTACCCGCGTTACGCTCCTGCGCCAGTAGCTCTATACTTTGAACCGCAAGGGTGGCGTAATAGTTATTACGGGTTAGTTGAAAATCGCGAATGGCTAATCTTGCGCCGTCAAGTTGAATGAGCGCATTAGACCCAACATCAAAATACGACTGACTGAGTAATTCCCCTTCAGTATCAATCATTTGCCCTAGCAAGCCAGATGTTGGGGTAAGCCCTATCTTGGTTTGTAGCGCAACGACTTGCTGGAAAAGTTGTTGGTATTCATCCAAACCTTCGGCTAAATTCCCTAATTGCGACATGGGCATATCATAATCGCTAATTAAAGGCGTAAGCTGATTAAGCCGAGTGCTAAAACTCTCAGAACGCTCGATAAATAACTGAAAGTACTCCTGCTGATGGCGCATCAAAAAGTCTTTCTCGTGGCGCCGCATTTGCAATAAATCTTGCCCCATACGAAGCAATAGGTCTCGCTGCTGGTTTAATTCAATAAGCCGCTGCGTAAAATAATGCTGACTGACTACCAGCATGCCCATTCCGACAACACAAATCAGTGTCATGAGAACAAGCCTAGATTTTATAGAGTCAAACTTCATACAATCCATTTCTCTTCATAATCCGGCACGAGTAAAACAAGTGTATCGTTAACCGCCGCGTCTTAAACATTAAAAATAGACTATGTAATCTCAATAGGCATGATAACTTTTTAGATAGAATCAAATTTTGATACAGCACTGCTTTATTAGCGATTTTTTGCGGAGTAAATAGAGAGAGTAGCGGGAAAAGATGACAGTTTTTTAAAATCGCCATACTTCACCTTCTGTATAAAGTATGGCGTGTTACTAATGTATTATCGTTTTATCTCAGCGTTTTTTAACGATTTTGCCAAATTATAATTGCCTTGCGATAAGGCAATATCGGCCACTGAGTTACCTGCCAAGTCTTTGTGCTGCGGGTTAGCGCCTTGCTCAATTAGCTCACTCACTAAAGACTGCCTATCGAACAAACTAGCGAACATAAGTGCCGTTTGACCTTGAGAGTTGGTTTCATCAATATTGCATTGTGCAAACATCAGTTTTCTAGCCACACTCAAATGCCCTTTGAAGATAGCCCCCATTAGTGCGGTGTTACCTTTGTTATCTTCCTGGCAGGCATTGATATTTTCCTTGCCAAGTAAATAACTTACCGCATCGTTATGACCATGGTAAGCGGCAAGAATAAGTGCAGTGTAACCTTTTTCATCAGCTACGTTTCCATCAAGACCGGCCTGATAAAAGGCTTGAAGCAATTCAACATTGCCCTCACGCGCAGCATCAAAATAGTGCGCTTTGAGGTCATCAATACTGGATTGCGCATGACATAGACTCACGCTAAGCATTAAAGTAAAAACCAAAAGTATGCGTTTAACGATGTGCATTGTGGGTCTCCTATGTCGTCGTTAGTAATGATAAATATGAGTAGTTGATATGAAAAAAGGCTACTAGGTAAACTAGGTGATTCAAACGAAATATGTGGTAACGATAACTGCCCTACCTAAATAGGTAGGGCGAGTTGATAGTGTTGTTACTTATTGCATAAGGGCAGTTAAGCTTTCCGCTACTTTCTTAGCTTTAGCTGCGCGGGCTGCTTGCTCGTCCATTAGTGCTTTTGCTTCTGCACGTACTTGCGAGATAGAAACCTTAGCTAGCTTAGCAACGCCGGTACCGTATTCTTTATCAGCGTTGTACATGAATGCACTGATGATAACGCGAATCTCTTCTTCAGGTACCGATGCCAATGCACCACCCATGTTGTTGATTAAGTTCTTACGACCTTGTTTATCAAGGTTGCGGTAGAACTCACCCGCTTGTTTGAAGTTCTGTTCCTTGTAGAAAGGAATTTGCTGTGTCATACCTGCAAGCGGCTTGCTTGAGTAACGGTATGCTGGATCTTCATTCAAGTCTAAGCGACGGCTAGGCTGATAGTTAACATCACGGTTAGTTGATGTAGTACGAAGCTGGCCATGTTGTTCGTGGTTGTTAATCTCAACATTTTTAGGCGCGTTTACCGGAATACGGTAAGCGTTAACACCTAAACGGTAGCGCTGGGTATCAGCATAAGAGAACAAACGACCTTGTAGCATTCTGTCTTCTGATGGCTCGATACCTGGAATTAGATTACTTGGTGCAAATGCAGCTTGCTCAGTTTCTTCAAAGAAGTTGTCAGGTACACGGTTTAACACCATGCGACCAATTTTACGTGAAGAAACTAACTTCTCAGGCCAGATTTTTGTGGTATCTAACGGGTTGAAGTCAAAATCATCTAACTGCTCTGGCTCAAGTTCTTGTAAGTACAAATCCCATGAAGCGGTTTCGCCTTTCTCACCGATGCGAGTGTAAACGTCAGTAGTGTGTGGCTGGAAATCCATACCTTGCTGTTTCATAGCTTCTTCAGCAGTGAAGTTTTTAATAGGTTGGTTCGCTTTCCACGTAAATTTCACGTATTTAACATTGCCTTCATCATCAACAAATTTGAAAGCGTGAACACCTGAACCATCCATATTTAGGTAGCTTGCTGGCGTACCATAGTCAGAAAACAGCATGGTTAGTGTGTGCGTAGACTCTGGAACATGCGAGAAGAAGTCGAATACACGCTTAGCATCTTGCTTGTTAGTTACCGGAGACGGTTTAAATGCGTGAACCATATCTGGGAATTTAATTGCATCACGGATAAAGAACACAGGGAAGTTGTTACCGACTAAATCCCAGTTTCCTTGTTCTGTGTAGAATTTAACCGCGAAACCACGAGGATCACGAAGTGTTTCAGGCGAAAGGTGGCCGTGTACTACCGATGAAAAGCGCACGAATACTTCGGTCTTTTTACCTTCACCTTGGAAAGGTGCAGCAACTGTATCGTCAGATAAATCTTCGTAGTTTTCATAGTAACCATGAATACCAACACCACGGGCGTGAACAACACGCTCTGGAATACGCTCACGATCAAACGCCGCAAGCTTTTCAATTAGGTGAGAGTCTTGTAGAAGCACAGGGCCCCAAGGACCAGCAGTTTGCGAGTTTTGGTTGTCTCCAACTGGTGCGCCATTTTGACGAGTAAGGGTATCCGCTTGAGCACTTAAGCCCATGCTTAACATACCTACGGTTACACAACTTATAATACTACGGGTAAACGATCGCTTCATTTATGCTGCTCCTGAAATACGAGTTTGAGTGGACGGGTTTTTCTGAGCGACACAAACTTGGTCGCCATAATAGTTATTTGCATAGTTGCAAACCGATTGTGCTGGTTTAGCAACGAATTTGTGCGGTGTAAGTTTTTTTAAAATTGTGCTCACAGCAGCTCTCCTTGTTAGATGCGAGGATTATTACTGTTCTGCGAAAACTATTAAAACGACATAAACTGATTAAGTTAATTGAATTTATAGATGTGACTAAAGAATAGAAAACTGATTGAGGTTTTCGATTGGTATTTTAGACTGGGTGAGGTGGGGTGATTGGCGTTTAATTTAAAAGTTTAGTTAACCAGTCAATTTTTAACTTAAAACCATGAGGTTAGTATCTGTGATATTTATTTCAGAGTGTAACAATGGGAGGTAAGAGAAGGTAGAAGGTAGAAAGGTAGAAAGGTAGAAAGGTAGAAAGGTAATGTACTTCACATCAACACAAAGCACATTACCGAATAACCAGTGACTTGAACAATGTGCTAGTTAAAGCGCCATCCAAGGGCCTGTAATGGCCAAGGTTTTACTGGGAGAGTACATATTCACGAACAACACACTACCGTCATTAGTGAAGCACGCGCCAGCAAGTTCGGTTTGCGCGTGTAGTTTGGCAACGTTATAAATATCACCCTCTGGTGTAACCCCGCGAAGGTGATTATCTACCACTTCGGTGTACTGATCTTCACATACAATCAAATGGCCATTAGGGCTTACTGTTAGGTTATCGCCAAAGTTAAACAAGCTAGCATCATCACTTTCAACGAATAATTGTAATCTGCCACCTGAAGTCTCAGAATTTGAAGCAGAATCAGCTGTAGCGCCTTGTTGCTGAGAGCCTTGTGGTTGAGAACCTTGTGGCTGGTAACGCATTATCTGGCCTAGTTGCTTCGCCCCACCATTGGTACAACAAAAATAAAGCTCTTTGTTGCCCCAATGCAGCCCTTCACCTCGAGCAAACAACGTTGCGCCCGCCTTATAACCTTGAGCTCGCAAGTCATCATTAGGGCTTTCTGGCGTATGTAAATCGATCCAATCTACATTTAACCATTCTCCCAAGTTCATACGTGCCTTATCCCAGTTACGAGAGTCGAACTGAGGCACCCCTTTTATGCGCAAAGCCTGTAACTTACCGCCTTTATCTAGCTGGCCTTTAACATTAGGAATAAAGCGGTAAAACAAGCTATCACCCCTGTCTTCCGTTAAATAAACAATGCCCGTTTCTGGGTCGACACAAGCCGCTTCATGATTGAACCGCCCCATAGCCTTAAGCGGTTTAGCCTCTACTAACGTCTCTGCATCAGCAGGTACTTCAAAGATATAGCCATGCTCTTTAGAAATAACACCGTTAGGTTTATTAACCGATTCTTCGCATGTTAACCACGTTCCCCAAGGCGTAATACCGCCAGAACAGTTACGAATAGTACCGACTAAGCTAACAAACTCTTTTTCAACAACCTTGGTATCAAGATTATAAACCAGCGTGGTGGTGCCCCCTGGCAGCGCGACACCATTTTCAAAATGATCATAAGCAAGCTCAGTAGTATGAGTTTGAATAGATTCAGGCTGGATAGATAGGTGAGCGGCCTGTAACTCGTGATTTCGTACTAAAGCAACTTTATTGTTACCTAGCGAGAAACATCCCATACCGTCAGCTCTATCGGGCACATTTAATCCATCACTCATGGCATCACCCAGTTCAGAGATAACCTGGTAACTAAAACCCTGAGGTAAATCGAGAAGTTTCTTAGGATCAGGCACAAGCGGCCCATAGCCTTTGGTGGTTGGCGTTAACACACCCGCATTCGCTTTACCCAACGCACTTGATGCCAACCCAGCAAATGCCAAGGTACCCGCCCCTTTAAAAAACTGCCTTCTATTAATCATTATTATCACTCTTTGTACTAATACTTACGCACCTGATTTACGTGTACCCGATTAAACCAAATACTGCCTGCATCTATCATCACACACTATTGTTACACTATAACATTTATAGGCTTTTCTCTATTGCAAATAACCGATGTTTTTATAGAAGACACCTCCCCTAGTAAACCAATGGAGTTAAACCAATCGATGAAATTAGAAGAAAGGCACAACAAAATTTATTTTTGTTGGTGAAATCACATGGCGATAGACCGAGAGATAAGGGTTGGGTTCAGAGTGATATAACTAAAATGAGTCAGCTTTTGACTACACCTTAGGCTTCATATCAAACTTCTCATTGTGAAATAGAGTTTGAGAGCTTTGAGCGCTTTGGAAACTCTCTACAGCATGGATGATGTAGCGAAAGCCCCATGGGTGGGTTTACACCGTTATCTTTATCCTACCATCAACAGTCTACTGTGTTGATAGAGGCGGCAGTAGAAGCCCATGTGAACCCCTCAGCACCATGGATGGATTCACGCCGCGTTTCTGATGAGGTTAATCACTATTTGAGTACCATGGCTTGTTTCGAAGGAAGGGCTTTGCGCGCCTCGGAAACTCTCTACAGCATGGATGCTGCTGCGGAGGCTCCATGCATGGGTTTACGCCGGGTTTACG
>OJHK01001455.1_pt1 | contig 11024 bp, 10 predicted proteins | sample 1595161 | NCBI WGS metagenome assembly OJHK01 (sample SAMN05416842, study PRJEB24817) | seawater metagenome | isolation source: Sea water | place: Canada:Atlantic | collected 2013-07 | reverse complement strand
TCTATTCGTCGGCAGCGTCAGATGTGTATAAGAGACAGGGAATGGGCTTGGTCACCAAATTCAGCACGCCACCTACGTTGTTGGGGCCGTAATGAACAGCCGCACCGCCACGCACCAAATCCACCGCTTCAAGGCTGGGCAAGGTAACCGGGAACAGCGACAAGCCCACGTTGGTGTATGGGCCAATCGCAATCGGGTAACCATCGACCAGAATTTGTAAACGCTCACTGCGCAAGGGATTCAAACCACGCACACCAATGTTGGGCAAAATGCCGGTCCCTGTTTCATCCAACACCTGAACACCCGGTACACGACGCAAAGCGTCTTCCAGGTTCAAAGCACCACGCTCTTCCAGGTCTTCTTTCTCAAGAACCGTGCGCGCACCCGTGTAGGTTTTTACGCTTTCCTCTGTGGGTGGGCCTAACCAGTCCGATTGGACGGTGACCGGTGCCAGGTTTTGCGCGAACACAGCATTACCCAGGGAAATACAGGCCAGGGCCACAGCCGTGGATAGAATTGAAATACGGGGACCTTGGCGCGAATCGGCATGCGCACGACGAAATGACATTGCTGTTTCCTTTTAATAATAAAAATCGTTCTCATTATCGTTATTTTTACAACGATATTTTTGTAAGCCCTTCAAAAAGACATTTTTTTCTTGTACCGCACCGCTGTATTCGCGCCTTCACCCCCATATCGAGTGATGGATTGTTAATTTTTTTGAAGCGCCGTTTTATTTAATGCTAATATTAATCATTATCATTTACATAATTAAAAATGATCCATCCTTACTTGTTAACCAAAGCAGCATCCAACACATCGCCCAAGCTGGGCCTGCTGAACTCCCTGCCCTCCCCGTTGATCATCGACATGATTGCCCAGTGCAATTACGACTTCGTGATTATCGACACCGAGCACGTGCTGCTCGATGAAAACACCCTGCGCGAATGCATTCAAACCTGCCGGCACCACCATTGCGTACCCCTGGTTCGCATTGCAGAAATTCGCCCCAACTTCATCGGCAAGGTATTGGATGCGGGTGCCATGGGCATTGTGCTGTCACGCGCAGAGAACGCAAATCAAATTGAAGCGATTGCCAACGCCATGAAATTCCCCCCGTTCGGCACACGCGGCATCACTGGCGGAACAGTGACAGGCTACGGCCAACTGCCCTTGAGCGACTACATTGCGCAGGCCAACACACACACATTGCTAGTGCCCATGATTGAAAGTGAAAGCGGCTTGAATGCCCTATCCCAGATGCTGGCCACCGGGCAGGTCAGCTTTGTCATGGAAGGTGCACTGGACCTTGCCTTGAACATGGGCCTTGGACCAAGCCCGCTGCACCCAGCGGTGTTCGACGCATTGAACAAGCTGCATCAAATTTGCCAACACGCCGATGTGCCCTTTTGCCCCAACCCAAGAACACCCAGCCAACTGCGGCACTGGCAAGAACTTGAATGCAAACTTTTCTTGTGTGGCGAAGACCGAAGCCACTTCGGTCATGCACTGCGAACCAAGCTTCTACCTTTCCAGACACCCCATGATGTTCCTCAAGGAGCCTGAATTGAAACCCACCCTAGTTTTTCTGACCCATGTGTTGAACAACGCAGTAGTCGACGGATTCATTCCCGCAGCCCGATCACTGGGTCACGACGTCATCGTGTTGACCGACCACGGCCACGCCCACCAGCAAGCACTTGCCGATGTGCGTGTGCATGAATGCGATGTGTTCAACCCAATCGGGGTAATCGACCTGATTGCCGCACTGAACATTGAACCAAGCGCCGTGTTCTCCAACAGCGACCACCTTCAAACCTGCACCGCCATGGTGGCTGAACTGCTGGGCCTGCCTGCCAAACCCTCGAAGGTTTGCTACCACGCCAAAAACAAACACTGGATGCGAAAGCGGCTTGAATCGCTTCGCCTGCCCACCATCTGGAGCCAAACCATTCGCAGCACCGACGCAGTTCACAGCGAATGGCCATACCCGCTGGTGGTTAAGCCCACCCAAGGGGTGGCATCAATAGATGTGGTTCGCATCGACACACCTACTCAACTGGCACAACACCTTGCGCAGCTGGATGAATCGCAAAGCGTGTTGCTGGAAGAATTCATGGAAGGCCCATTGATTACCCTTGAAACACTGGGCGATGGCGAACGGCTGCACACAATTGGCGGGTTTGATGTAAGCCTGTCCAATCCACCTTACTTTGTCGAAACCGCAGCGCAATGGAATGGGCCGCATACGGTGCAATGGCGCGCCCACATGGCATACACCCTTGCGCAGTTTGGTGTGGGGCTTGGGGCGTGCCACAGCGAATTCGTTGTGACGCCACGCGGCCCGGTGCTGGTGGAAATCAATTATCGAAGCATTGGCGACAACCGTGAATTCCTGCTTGATCAGTTGGTGGAGCAAGGCTGGTTCAAATCCATTCTGCAAACCCACCTTGGGCAGGAAATTGAAGTGCCGCAAGTAAAGCCAAAATTTGCACAAATCGATTACCTGGTTGCCCCACATGCAGGCACCTTGCGCGTGGCACCGCGTATTGAAAACAATGCAGCCGTGCAGTACCGCGCCATTAAGCAGCAAGGCGAAACCATCCAGATCAGCAACTCCAACAAGGACTACATTGGCGTATTCACTTATCAAGCGGATTCCGACAGCGAACTTCAACGCCTTCGAACTGACATACAGCACCGCAACCCCTGGAGCGTTCAATGAGCACTTTGCACAACCAACGAATTGCGCTACGGCTAATCAACACCTGCCTGCGGGAAAACGTTCGCAACATACTGAGCATGGGGCGTATTGAAGCAAGCGAAGGCCACAAGTTTTTGGTGTTTGAACACCTGCCTGAACCCTGCCGAATTGAAGTGAAGGAAAGCCACAGCATGCAAACCCTCAGGGCAATCAACCCACATTGGGAGGTACTTCAACACGGTCAATGGATTGAACAACAGGGTGCACGGCAATGGATCCGTTTTCTGGCGCAAGGTTTGCCTGGTGAAGCAAAAGCCCTGTATCAAAACTATGAACTGGAAGTGCAGGCTGCGATTGAGCAAACCATGTTGTGCGATCAAACCTACACCGAACAACAGCACCAGCTTGGCTTTTATGTGGGCCTGCGCAATTGGGCAGAACGCATGTTGCACGCCGATCAAATGGCCAGCTTTCTCGACCACCCTTATTACCCTACGGCGCGAGCAAAGTTCGGCATGCAAACCAGCGAGCTGAAAGCCTACTCACCGGAATTCAACCCAACTTTCGAGTTGGCCTGGTTTGCGGTGCCCGCAAGCGAATTGGAACGCACCGGCACAGAGCCTGCGTGGTGGCCAACACTGGCGCAAGTGGGTTTGCCACAATCGCTTGCCAACAGCCACGCATTGCTGCCAGTTCACCCCATGATGCGCGCCGCAATTGCACAGGAAATACCGGAAAGCATTGAAGCACCACACACTTATTTGCCCGTCAAACCCACGCTGTCGGTGCGCACCGTGGCTGCGCTGAACCACCCGGCTTCACACATCAAACTGCCGATGCCGATTGCCACGCTGGGCCAGAAAAATATTCGCTACATCAAGCCATCCACCCTGAAAGACGGTGACTGGTTTGCGCGCGCACTTGTGTCGATTGAGCAAACGAACGAAGGGATCAAGGGTTTGTACCGGCATGTGGATGAATCATTCACTGGTTGCTACAAAAACCTGAATATTGCGGGTTTTCTGCACCGCCAATACCCGCCCGAACTGCCCGATGAAACGCTGGCCACCGTGGCCACACTGTGCAGCCCCATGCCCAGTGGCAAACCGTACATTCTTGAATACCTCGAGCAACATGGGCAAAACTTGCAAAGCTGGTGGACCAGCTACTGCACACTGATGATTGGTGTACATCTGCGTTTGTGGATTCAACACGGCATTGCGCTGGAATCGAACCAACAAAACTCGGTATTGTCATTGCGCCCCGGGCAGCCGCCAACGCTGGTGATGAAAGACAACGACGCCGCACGCCTGTGGCCGCAACGGTTTGAAACAACTGTGGCAAGCCAAGGGCACAGTGTGCACATGCTGCAAGACGCCCGCATTCTGGTGAACGACGAAGCACCGCTGGCCCACATGTTCATCACCATCACCCTGCAGCTGAATTTGCTTGCTGTACTCGATGGGCTTGCGCAAAGCGGTGCACTAAATCGCCAACAGGCTTTGCTTACCTTGCGCAGGGCCATCGAACACACCTTGCACAGCCTGCGCAAAGAGGGGTGCGACATCGACCTGGCCAACGAACTGTTGCTGTGCGCACGCATGCACCCTGTGAAGTACCTGCTGCAAAGTGCAAGCCTGTTGAGCAAACAAGAATGCGGTGCCAGCGACGTCAACAAGTTTTACGGCATGACCGGCCCCAACCCCCTTCGAGATCTATCATGAACCGTGTGCTGATTGCCGTACTGGCCTGCCATTTTCTGGCCGCGTTCACCGTGCTGGGCATGCCCCTGTACCTGCCCGTTCTGTTCACTGATTTGGGGCTAGCGCCGAACAGCCCCTGGATCGGCTTTGTGTTTGCTTGGCCCACACTGTTGACTGCACTCAGCGGTCCGTTGTGGGGCAAAGTGGCTGATCGTTTCGGCAGGCGCTTCTCGCTGATCCGCGCGCTGGCGGGTTTGTCCATCGCGTTCGTGTGGGTCGGTGTTTCAAGTTCAGTGGCGGAACTGGTCATGGCATTAACCCTGCAAGGCTTGATGGGCGGCACATTGGCTGCAGCAAATTCCTACCTGGCCACCACCATGCCGCGTGAAGCGCTGTCCAACACTTTGAACTGGACACAATTCAGCGCGCGCATGGCGCTGGTTACCGCGCCTTTGGTGCTGGCTGTGGGCATTCAATACTGCAAACTGCAACAGCTGTACATTGTGTTGGCAAGCCTGCCCATGCTGGGTGCCTTGTATGCCTGCACACTGCCCAAAGATTCACAGCCATCGCATGCATCGAAAGCAGCTTCAAGTACGCACTCAGTTACCACATCCACCAACACAGCCACCCCTGTGCAATATGCATCGGCCCTTGCGGTGTGCAGCTTGCAAGCCCTGTTCTGCTTTGCCATGGTGGTCACCTTTCCGTACTTCCTGCCCTATGCAACCCCTGGCGTTGCAAGCACCACTGCCATTGCCCTTCTGTACGTGCTGCCCCACCTTGTTTACTTGTTTCTTCAACCGCTCTTGAAAAAGCGCCTGCCAAACTGGGCTTTCAATTGCCACCTCAGCATGCTGGCCCTTGCCATTGCAGCGTGCATGCAGTGGCAATTCAACAGCGGTCTGGCCCTTGCAGCGGCGCGTGTTCTGTTTGGCATGGGTATTTGGTTGGGCTATCACGGCACTCACCAACTGGTGGCAAAGTCGTTTCAGGCGGCACGTGCTGGCACCTGGTTTGGTTCGCTCGACAGCGTGGGGAAACTGGCTGGCGTGGCCGCGGGTATTGCAGCCGGTTTTGCAGTTAACCACTTAAACCTTGCTTGGCCTTTTCTACTTTCCGCAGTGGCCAGCCTTGCAGCCATGCCACTTGTTCACCACATTCAAAAAACAGGATCAAACCCATGCCCACATTTGAACAACGAATTCAGCGACACCAAGCCGAACACCACAGCCTGAACCATCTTCTGAATTGCTATTTGCGTGAATTCGCAGTGCCGCAACAATTGGTCGACTGGAAAGCACAAGGCGATCTGCCCAAAGCCTTGCAAAGCGATCTGCTGGAAGGTGAAACCGTGAGAATTCGCATGGCTTACCCACTTCTAAAAATCGCCTTCAAAGTGCAAGCCCGGGGCGCACTGAACCAGATCAAACTGGGATCCAAACTGTTCGGAAAACCCATGGGAAAACCCTGGCAAGTACTGGGCACCCATGCTGCCATTGAAGCCCTGCTTAACCACATGGCCATGCTCACGAAAACCGAACCCAACATTGAATTGCAAGCCCAAATACACAACAGCCTGCACAACATGCAACGGTTTTTGGCACACGCAAACGTGCCCTACATCAACGCCCTGCAACACACAGAACAATCGTTGCTGTGGGGCCATCCATTTCACCCCAGCCCGAAAAGCCGATCAGGCGTAGAGCCTGATCAACTGCTGCAATGCTCACCCGAAGTGGGTGCTGCCTTCCAGTTGCACTGGTTTGAAATTGATCCGGTTTTGCTGAAAGAACTTGGCAACCCTGTGATCAACAAAGTGTCTGAAACCCTGACTGGGCGCGCTGGCCTGTACCCCTGTCACCCCTGGGAAGTGAACCTTGTTGTGAACTCCAGAATTTATCAACAAGCAAGCCAGAATAATCTGATTCGCCACCTTGGCCCCTTGGGCAAAGTGGTGTGGCCTACTTCATCCGTGCGCACTTTGTACCACCCTGAACTGGATGTATTTTTGAAATGCTCCATTCATGTTCGGCTCACCAATTGCATTCGCAAAAACGCATGGTATGAACTTGAAAGCGCGGTGGGCATGACCGAGCTGCTTGCACACACCTTTGAACATGTTGAGCATGCACACCCCGGTTTTCGGATGTTGCGTGAACCAGCGGCTTGCACACTAGACTTGTCACAGGCTTGCACAACTGCCGGCAGCGAAGAAATCTTAAGCCTGCAAGAAAGTTTCGGCATCATTTTCAGGGAACAACTTCAAAGCCAGCACACCAACATTCACATGGCAGGCACGCTTGCTTCATGGGACACGGTTGGCCAAAGCCAACTGGCGCAATTGCTTTGCGAACACGCCGAACAACATGATTTGCAAAAAACTGAATTCACACTGAACTGGCTGCAAAGCTATTTCAATCTGCTGGTGCCCGGCACCCTGACCCTGTTGTTCAAGCACGGTGTGGTGCTTGAACCGCATTTGCAGAACACCGTGCTGGCACAGGAAAACGGTTTGCCCGTGCGCGTGTGGATCCGAGACCTGGAAGGCACCAAACTGATTCCACAACACTGGCCTTCTGATCGCCTGCAAAGCCTCTCGGAACGCGCCATTGCCTCGGTGCATTATTCCGAAGACCAAGGCTGGAAAAGGGTCAGCTATTGCCTGTTGGTCAACAACATTGCCGAGATGATTTTTCACGCCTGCCAACACACGCCGGGGCTGGAACAAAGGGTATGGGCAATGCTGGCCGCCTTGCTTCAAAAAACCAGCCATGCGCTGGGTACACCACAGGAGCTTTCCGGTTTGTTGCAAGGCCAGGCACTGGCATCGAAAAACAACCTCAAAACACGTTTGTTCAAAAAGGCCGATCGCCTTTCCGACTACACATTCCTTTCACACCCACTGATTGCGCAACATGACAAACACACTGAACACACTGCTTACTAAACAGGCCAATTCCAGCACACAACCCTGGTGTGCCTATGTGTACGACTTGCCAGCGCTGGCAGCACATGCACAACACATGAAACGGCACCTGCCCCGCAATTGCGAGCTGTATTACGCTGCCAAAGCCAACCCCGATATACGGCTACTTGAAACACTCGCACCACACGTGGATGGCTTTGAAGCTGCCTCTGCGGGCGAATTGGCCCACTTGAGTGAACAGCACTTCGGCAAACCCCTGATTTTCGGCGGACCGGGCAAAACCACCGACGATTTGCAACAGGCGCTACGCCAACAAGTAGCCTGCATTCATGTGGAAAGCCTGACCGAACTGAAGCGCCTTGCATTGCTTTGCGCCCACACGGGTCAAACCCAAACAATCATGTTACGCATGAATATTACGCTGGAAGGAATAGCAAGCAGCAAACTTCAAATGGGGGGGCAGGCTACGCCTTTTGGGCTCGACCCCTGCGACCTTGGCACAGCGCTGGTATTACTTCGGGAATCGGCACAACTTGAATTTGAAGGATTTCATTTTCATTCCATGTCACACCAGTTGTCAGTCGAAAATCACCTGAAACTGATTACACGGTACTTCGAAATCACCCGGCAATGGGAATCGCAATGGCACATTCGCTGCAAGGTGATCAATGTGGGCGGCGGGATTGGTGTGAACTATCAGTGCGTGGATGAACAGTTCGACTGGCCAGAATTTTGCCAAGGGCTTGATCAATTGATCAGGCAGCACGACATGCAAACACGGCAAATCCGGTTTGAGTGTGGCCGCTACGTGAGCGCATTTTGTGGCTACTACGTGATGGAAGTGATCGACCTGAAACAAAGTCACGGGCAGTGGTTTGCAATTGGAAAGGGCGGCACACACCACTTTCGGACCCCTGCGGCACAAAACCACAACCACCCGGTTTGGGTGCACCGCAACGGACAGGCTGGGGTTGTACGCAATTCAACGGTGAATATCGTGGGGCAGCTGTGCACACCCAAAGACCGCCTGCACCAGCAACTGCCTGTTCAGGAATTGGCTCTCGGAGATTATCTGGTGTTTACGCTTGCGGGGGCTTATGCATGGAATATCTCACATCAAAATTTTTTGATGCATGCTGCGCCAGAAACTATCTATCTCGATTGAGAGTTGAACTCTTGGGCTGAGAAGGCTACCTACTTCGATTAACCCAAAGCACTTCATCAAAATGAACCCTTCATCAGCCATTGGTCGTACTCAGTCCCATCATTCCTCACCAGATCGTAATCAAACAAACCAAACCCTACCCATCCAGATTGCCTCAGCCCTTGAATCCGCACTCCCCGGCGTCAACGCGAGCAAACTGGTTCATGCCCTCGACACCCTGCTAGGCGGTCGCGGCAACTACACCCTTGTAGGTAGCGCCGCCATGCACCTTCATGCACTTGAACACCCCAACGCCACATGCAAACTCCCCCTGCCCCATGATCTTGATGTCGTTGTCAATGACACTGCAATTCGCCGAGTAGAACTGGCCAATCCAGAAACACTGGGCAAACTGAATTTGAAACGCGACGCAAATTTCGCACATGTGTTGCACATGACACGCGAGAATGCACCCAACCTGAAAATAGACATTGTCTGCTCCAGCACCCCGGGTTTTCTAAAATACCAATTCAACCCGCATTCCATTCATGAGGTACAAGTTGGCATGTTGGCCGACTGCCTGGCCGATTACAAAGCCAGGCGTACCGATCAGGAATTCGTAGAACAATGTGGAGGCCAAACCCAAGCGAATTCAAAGGTTCAACCCTGGCTGGATTATTTCGACCAGTTTCGCCACGAGGCAGGCACCGTGTTGCCGCGGCAAGCTGCGAAAAGACGATTTACAGAATCAAGGAACTCAAGCCCCGAACAAGCATTGGGTGAGCCCAGCCATGCCAGGGCAGCAGCGAGAATTTTGAAATTTGGGAGCTAAGGTAGGAAACTAAACCAAGCGATTGAATTGGGAAATCAAACCGTTTGCTGGCTCATCTCACTGACTTGAATCAGCGTGTTGTGCGCATCAATTTCACTTTGGCAGTGCATGCGGCACTGGCCGCAGCCCGAGCAGGCGCCCGTTTTCATGGTGATGTCGTCCACTGAACCACAACCGCTTCGCACGGCTTCAGAAATGGTACGGTCGCTTACGTTGGCACAAATGCAGACGATCACGGTTGACCTCAAATTGCGTTGAACTTGAAAGTAATAATAATGATTCGCATTACTACAATCAAGTATTTTTTCAACACAATTCGAAAATCGTTAGAACATTTACTCTGAAACACCCATCATGGATTGCTCGTAATTCTGCAAACCTACCCTGTCAATCAGGCTCAGCTGGGTTTCCAGCCAATCGATGTGTTCTTCGGTGTCTTCCAGAATTTCTTTCAGAATGTCGCGAGAAACATAATCGCGCTCGTCTTCCGACGCCTTGATGCCATCTTTGATCGTCACTTGAGCCGCGCTTTCCATTTTCAAGTCGCTTTCCAGAATCTCGCGTGTATTTTCGCCAATCATCAACTTGCCCAGGTCTTGCAGATTGGGCAGGCCATCCAGCATCAACACGCGTTCAATCAGCAAATCAGCGTGCTTCATTTCACCGATTGATTCCTCATATTCCTTTTTCTTCAGTACATCCAGGCCCCAATTGCCGAAAATGCGCGAATGCAGGAAATACTGGTTAATCGCAGTCAATTCATTCTTCAATTGCGCATTCAGTGCCGCAATTACTTTGCTCGAACCTTTCATTGTTCCTCTCCCTTGCATTCAAAAATCAACTCAATCCACAGTGTACAACGCGGGCCAAGGGGGCCGAAACCCTTTTCTGGTGCGCTTCTTAAAAAAGTACTTGCCAAAATCGAAAAGCCAAATAATAATGAAAACACTTCTCGTTTCTATCTTTCCGGGTAAGATTGCCGTGGGTCTACCGCTCAATCTCCTTCTTCGCAACAGTTGGCATCCTCACCGGTAGGCCTTCCTCGCTCGGAAAGCCCCTCCCGCACCAGCCAGCCGCCGCAAGCCAGTGCATCTTTTATCTCAAAGGATTGCTGTCATGAAAAAACGCGCGCTGGTCGTGGCGATTGGCGCAGCTGTAGGTTGTCACCCGGCTGCATGGTCACAAAGTACTCAACAAAATGAGGCGACTACACTTAAAGAAGTGCAGGTCACCGGGTTTGAGCGGGTTTACAAAGAACCGACCACCAATACGGCCTTGGGCTTCGAAGCGGACCCGATGAGCACACCGCTGACCACCATCAGCATTCCCATCGACATTCTGGAAGACCAGCAAGTTAACAACGTTGAAGATGCATTGCGCAACGTAGCCGGTGTCACCAAATTCAAACAGGGCAATGGTGGCGAGGAGAAATTCTCGATTCGCGGTTTCGATGCGTCCCAATCCCTTTACAAAGACGGTGCACGCATCAACAACGTGTTCAACGCCACCAACATCGCCACCACAGAAACCGCCAATATTGAGCGCTACGACATCTTGAAAGGCCCTGCATCAATTTTGTATGGTCAGGGCGAACCAGGCGGTGTCATCAACTATGTCACCAAAAAACCAAAATTCACCGAGTACCGGGCCGCCGAAGTAATTGCGGGCAGCGACGACTATTACCGCGTAGAAGCCGATCTGTCTCTTATACA
>OJHK01001450.1_pt1 | contig 11047 bp, 9 predicted proteins | sample 1595161 | NCBI WGS metagenome assembly OJHK01 (sample SAMN05416842, study PRJEB24817) | seawater metagenome | isolation source: Sea water | place: Canada:Atlantic | collected 2013-07 | reverse complement strand
ATTCGTCGGCAGCGTCAGATGTGTATAAGAGACAGGCTTATAAATTTGCAATAGTTAAATTATTAGAATCAAAAGGAATATTAGTAAAAAATTATGGAACAGATTTAAATGAGAGTGTAGATTATCCAGATTTTGTTCATCCTGTTGCTAAAGATATCGTCTCTAAAAAAGCAGATTATGGTATTTTATTATGTGGTAGTGCAAACGGTGTTGCAATGACTGCAAATAAATACAAAGAAGTAAGGGCTGGTTTATGTTGGTCTAACGAAATTGTAGAATTAATTAGACAACATAATAATGCAAATATTTTATGCATACCAGCAAGATACACCTCCATTCCACAAGCGTTAAAAATGGTAGAAACATTTTTAAATACAAATTTTGAAGGTGGTAGGCATCAAAATAGAGTAAATAAAATACCTGTTTGTTAAAAATGAAGTTTATTATAAAAAAATTTAGTGAACTAACAGTTAGTCAGATGTATATTATTTTACAACTTAGATCTGAAGTGTTTGTTGTAGAACAAGATTGTGTATTCCAAGATTTAGATAATAAAGATCAAATAGCATATCATGTGTTGGGTTTAAAAGATGATAAAATAATTGCATATGCTAGAATATTTGACTCTGAAGATTACTTTTTAGAACCAAGTATTGGTAGAATTACTGTAAAAAAAGAATTTAGAAAGTTTAAATACGGGTATCAATTAGTTTTAAATAGTATTCAATTTATAGAAAATAATTTCAAAGAAAAAAAGATTCTTATCTCTGCACAAGCATATCTTACCAAGTTTTACAATTCTTTAGGTTTTATTCAAGTAGGAGAGAGTTACTTAGAAGATGGTATACCTCATATTAAAATGCTAAGAAATTAAAAAAACTTAACTACCTCTTTAACTTCACCAAGTTCTAAACCTTCTAACATAATAGTGTCTATTCTAACTCTTATTAAACGCAATGTGGGAAATCCAACAGCAGCAGTCATTTTTCTCACCTGTCTAAACTTTCCTTCAGTTAAAGTTATAGAAATCCAACTAGTTGGTCCGTGTCTATCATCTCTAATTTTCTGAGTTCTATCTTTAAAAAAAGGAGCTGATATTAGAGAAGATTTACAAGTTTTTGTAATGTATTTTTTTCCGTCAAAGCCTATTTCTACACCTTTTATTAATCGATTAATTTCTTCTTGTTTAATATACCCATCTACCTGAACATAGTATTCTTTTTCTACTTTTCTACCTCTAACATATTCGCTTACCTTACCATCTGTCGTTAATAAAAGAAGCCCTTCAGAATTTACATCTAATCTACCTATTGCCATTGTTTTTTCAGGAAATTTAAAAAACTCACCCAATAGTTTTTTTTTCCTTTTATGAGGATTCACAAACTGAGAAATTGTTCCATAAGGTTTGTGTAAAATAAAGTGACGATGATGATCCATAAAAGAGAATAAAAAAAATGAATTAATTTGGTTCAAAAATAATCTTTTTTCATTTATAATTACTATCCAAATTTTGTACCTTGTCGTACTTTTTAAAAACAAAATAAGCAATATTTATGGCAGCAGACAAAGAAAAACAAGCAAAGCTAAAAGCACTTCAATTAACCTTGGATAAGCTAGATAAAACATACGGAAAAGGTGCTGTTATGAAAATGGGGGATAGTGTTGTTGAAGAAATAGAAGCAATATCATCTGGTTCTTTAGGGTTAGATTTAGCTTTAGGTGTTGGCGGTTACCCAAGAGGTAGGGTAATAGAAATTTATGGTCCAGAATCTTCAGGGAAAACAACACTTACCTTACATGCAATTGCAGAAGCGCAAAAAGCAGGTGGAATTGCAGCTTTTATAGATGCAGAACATGCTTTTGATCGTTTTTATGCGGCCAATTTAGGAATAGATATAGACAATCTAATTATTTCTCAACCAGACCATGGAGAGCAAGCTCTAGAAATTGCTGATAATTTAATTCGTTCTGGAGCAATTGATATTGTGGTTATAGATTCTGTTGCAGCCTTAACTCCAAAATCTGAAATTGAAGGTGAAATGGGAGATTCTAAAATGGGGCTTCACGCACGTTTAATGTCTCAAGCACTTCGTAAACTAACAGGAACCATTAGTAAAACAAAGTGTACGGTTATTTTTATCAATCAATTACGAGAAAAAATTGGAGTAATGTTTGGGAACCCAGAAACAACAACTGGAGGAAATGCGTTAAAATTTTATGCCTCGGTACGTTTAGATATTAGAAGAAGAACTCAAATTAAGGATGGTGATCGAGTGATTGGAAACCAAACAAAAGTTAAGGTGGTAAAAAATAAAGTGGCACCACCTTTTCAAATAGCTGAATTTGATATTATGTACGGTGAAGGAATTTCTAAGGTTGGAGAAGTGTTAGACCTTGGTGTTGAATTAGGTATTGTAAAGAAAAGTGGCTCTTGGTTTAGTTATGGAGAAACCAAATTAGGCCAAGGTAGAGATGCTGTAAAGTCTTTAATAAAAGACAATCCAGATTTAGCAGAAGAGCTAGAAGGAAAAATTAAAGAAGCGATAGACAATCAATAGAAAATAAAGTTATATGATAATCAAAAACCCACTAATTTTTAGGTGGGTTTTTTGTTTATACTCCAGTACTGCCAAAACCACCAGCGCCTCTTTCTGTTTCATTTAAAACAGTTACTTCTTTCCAGTTAATTTGTTCGTGTTTTGCAATCACCAACTGAGCGATACGCTCTCCATCATTTACTATAAAATCTTCGTTGGATAAATTGACTAAAATAACACCAATTTCTCCTCTGTAATCTGCGTCTACAGTACCGGGGCTATTTAAAACGGTAATTCCTTTTTTGGCCGCAAGACCACTTCTTGGTCTTACTTGGGCCTCCAAACCAGCGGGTAATGCAATAAATAACCCTGTTTTTATAATCATTCGCCCTAAGGGTTTTAGTGTAATAGGCTCTTCAATATTAGCACGTATATCCATTCCTGCCGAAAGAGAGGTCTCGTAGCCAGGTATTTCGTGTTTAGACTTATTAATTATTTGAACTTTCATTGTTTTGTATTGTTAGAAACAAATATAATAAATCAACCTAGTTTTGGTTACGAGATGAAAGAATTATTAACTTTTAAAAATTTTCTTTCACTAAGCGAGGAGGTTTGTTTTATAATCAGCTCTAATTATATATTTTTGTAAAAAATACAACAAATTGTTGTAAATATAACAATTATGAAAACCATTCAAGAAGCAGTAGAAAGCACCATTAGAAAAACGCCTTTTATAGAGGAGGCCTTAAATGAAAAATTAATAAATGTTTCTTCGCTAGCAAGAGTTATACTTCCAGAGGTAGATAAACTGTTAAAAAAACAAGTTAAAGTAGGGGCTGTAATGATGGCAATTAATAGGCTTTCTCCAGCAAGTGAACTAAGAATACGAAAGAATATTAGAAAATTCACACTTTCTTTGGGAGACTTTATCGTGCGCTCAGATTTAAGTGATTATACTTACAAAAACACAAAGTCTCTTTTAAAAGAAAGCGCTAGAATTCTTACAATAGCAGCAGACAAAAACGATTCGTTCATTACAGTATCTAGAGGGATTTTTGAGACCAATATTGTTATAAGCGAACCATTAAGGCCTTATATTGATGAATTTTTCATTCATGAGAAATTAATTCACAATGTGGAGAATTTGGCCTCAATAACCATAAAACTTCCAGAGGGTAATTTAGAGCAATCAGGGTTTTATTATTTTATTTTAAAACAATTAGCATGGGCAGATATTCCGCTACAAGAAATTATTTCTACAACCAACGAAATGACGATTGTTGTAAAAGAGAAAGATATTAATCAAACGTTTGCTATTCTGATGGATATGAAGAAATAATGCATAATGTTAAAAAATAAAATAATAGAAATCAAATTGTTATCTTCGCTGCAAAATAATATAAAACCCCTTAAATCAATTAGTTGCACAATGAAACTAATTTATTTTTCAAAATGAAATTAGAATATAAAAAACATTAAAAAATGATAAAAAATTACTTCAAAAAACTGTTATTTTTTTCCTTATTCTTGTCAATTACTTTTGTTGTTTCTCAAACAAAAGATCAAATAAAAGAGATTAAGAAGGCAAATAACACAGAACAATTAATAAACATTGAAGAATCTTCAAAACTAAGATTAACAGAAGCAAAAGAAAAAGCTTTAGCAATGGCCCAGATTAAAGGATGGCCAATAACATTTACAGAAAACGGTTCTTTTCACGAGCTAATGAAGGTTTCTGAAGACAACCAACCAATTTATTATAAAACACTTAATCAAAACGCTGCAATCTCAACAAGAGTAAACCATCTTAATACAGGAGGTAGTTTAGGCTTAGATCTAGAAGGACAAGGAATGACAGCCTATGTTTGGGATGGAGGATGGGTATACACAGAACATCAAGAATTTGATGGTCCTGGAGGAGACGACAGGGTTACTATAGGTGATGACGAAAACCAATATAGTGATCATGGAACACATGTAACGGGTACAATTTTAGCTTCAGGCGTTAATCCAGAAGCCAAAGGAATGGCGCCTCAAGCCAGTGCTGTTTCTTATCGATGGAATTTAGACGTTCCAGAAGCTTCAGCAGCTTCAGCAAACGGAATGCTGCTATCTAATCATTCTTATGGTTATGATTTAAGTTCATTAAATGACGCTAGTATTGGAGCTTATTTGAGTGATGCAAGAGATTTTGATGATATTATGTATAATGCACCTTATTATCTTCAAGTGGTTTCTGCAGGGAACGATGGAGGAGACGGAACATCAAACGGAGATCCTTTGGAGGGAAATGCACTATTTGATAAATTAAGCGGGATGTCTCCTGCTAAAAATAACCTAACAGTTGCTAATGGCCAAGACGCAGTAATAGACGAAGATGGTAATTTAGTTTCTATGAATAGAAATAACGGTAGTTCTGAGGGACCAACAGATGACTTAAGGGTTAAACCAGATATTATTGGGAATGGATCCGGTCTTATCTCTCCAGTAGGTGGAGATAGTGGTTATGGTAATTATACAGGGACTTCTATGTCTGGCCCAAATGTAATGGGTTCTTTACTTTTATTACAACAGCATTATAACAATTTAAATGGTTCTTTTATGAGGGCAGCTACTTTAAAAGGGCTAGCACTTCATACGGCAGATGATATTACGCCAGATAATTCTTCTTCACCCACGCAATCATTAATTGGACCAGATGCAACTACCGGCTGGGGTTTACTAAACACAAAATTTGCAGTAGAAACAATAAATAAAGTAGGTTTTGCTAGTGTTGTGAAAGAAGAAACCTTAAATAATGAAGATACGTTCATTATGAATGTAAAATCTGATGGTATAAACCCTTTAGTGGCTTCAATTTCATGGACAGATGTTGCTGGAGAACAAAACACTAATGGTGTAAACGACCCTACCCCTGCTTTAGTTAATGATTTAGATATTAGAGTTACACAAATAATTGATGGAGAGACAACAACATTTTTACCTTGGAAATTAACTTCTGTAAACACAAATGAATTGGGAGATAATTTAGTTGATCCATATGAAAAAATAGAGATTGCTGCTGCTTCAGGAGAGTACCTTGTTACAGTTTCACATAAAGGAACATTAACAAACGATTTACAAAACTTTTCATTAATAATAACAGGCTCTCTTTCTGATATTAATCTAACAAGTACAAACCCAGAAATCATTCAGTGTTCAACTGAAGATGCAGAATTTAAGTTTGATTACACGCAACTAATTCAAACTACAACAACAGTCTCTGTTGACAACTTACCAGCAGGAGCAACCGCTTCTTTTTCACAAACATCAATTAGTGATGACGGAGAGATTATACTTACTGTAGGTGCTTTAGAAAATGTTGCAGCAGGAACATACGATATAAATATTATAGCAACTAACGGAGACGAAACACAAAACAAGAAGGTAGAGCTAAGAGTGGTACATCCAGAGTTTACAGACAATCCAATGAGCTTATCATCTCCTGTAAATGAGAGTGCTGGTGTTTTATTTCCAGAGATAGAATTAGAATGGAACGAAAACATAAATGCAGAATCGTATACGGTAGAGCTCTCTGACAATCCTTCGTTTACAAACATTATAGCAACATCAACTCAATCAGATTTAAAATTTACAGCAACAGGTCTTACTGAAAATAGTATTTACTATTGGAGAGTTAATCCAACTAATCAATGTGGTTTAGCAACATCTCCTGTAATTTACAGCTTTCAAACAGCTGGTTCTGAAGATTGTTCCAAAACTTATGAAGCAACAGCCTTTGATGAAAATGATCATCGTATAGGTGGAGCAGCTGGTGCAACAGCCTTCTTGCCTATTCAAATTACTGATGACTTAATTATTAGTAGATTAAAGGTTAGTGTAGATATTTCTCACCTTGCTATTGGAGAATTAGAGTTTCTAATTCAAGAACCTGATGCTTTAGGAGCTAATACAACTGTTCTTTTTGATGATGTATGTGATCAAGTAGCCAATGTTACTGGTGCTATATTTGATGATAACGGAGAAGACTTGGTGTGCGGAACGGCAGATCCAGCAATCTCAGGAACCATTAAACCAGCTCAAAGCTTAGCTAGCTCTGCAGGAAAAAGCTCTTTAGGAACTTGGTTGTTAATTGCAAATGACGAAACTTTCCAGAATGGAGGAACCTTCACATCAGGAAGTTTAGATGGTGCAAGCATAACCGTTTGTACAGCAGAAGCTAATTTATCAGTACCAGAGTTTTCATCTAGTACTGTTAATGTTTCAGCAAACACAAGTACTACTTTTGTAAGTTCTGATATGACTGCAACAACAACTTCAGAAACAACCCTACAACAAGTATATACTATTGTTGTGGCACCAACCAAAGGGGCGATTACAAAAAATGGCGCTACTTTAGCTATTGGAGGAACTTATACCCAAGCAGATGTAGATTCTGGCATTATAGCATATACAAATACACAAACGGTGCTTTTTACAGATTCATTTACAGTAGATATTACCAATTCTTTAAACGGGTGGTTGCCAAACCAAGTTGTTAATTTAGAAGCAACTACACTGAGCACTAATACGTTTAATTTATCAAATGTATCTATCTATCCAAACCCATCTAATGGTATAGTTAATGTGCGTTTTGAGACAATATCAAACGATATTATAAAAATAGCTTTATTTGATTTACAAGGAAGAAGAATTTATAGTTCTAATCACACAAATAACCAATCGTTATTTGATGAGCCTATAGCTACAGGAAAACTTGCAAGTGGAATTTATTTATTAAAAGTATCTCAAGGAAATAGAAGTACAACAAAAAGAGTTATTATTTCTAAGTAAAACACAAATTTTTTATATTTTTAAAATGAGGCTACCTAGTAGCCTCATTTTTTTATAACCTTAGGGTTGTGTGATTTATATTATTTTAGCAGTAAAATGAAAAAAAAAGACCCTTATGCGGCCTTGAGAATTAGAGAGTTTAACATTTTTCTATTAGTTCGCTTTGCGCTTATTTTTGGCTGGTCTATGCAATTTATTGTGATAGAGTGGAGGGTGTACGAGCTAACAGGAGATCCTTTATATCTTGGGCTTATTGGTTTAATGGAAATTATTCCTGCCCTATCTATGGCTTTATTTGCGGGTCATATTGTAGATCAAAAAGAAAAAAGAAACCTATTGGCTTTATGTATTGCGGCCTTTTCTTTAATTAGTTTTGGCCTTTTTTGGATTACATCAGACGCTGTTAGTAGAGCGCTTTCAACACAAACACTATTATATTTAATATATGCCTTTGTTTTTTTTGGTGGTTTTTTAAGAGCATTCTTTGGTCCCATTATCTTTTCTTTAGTTGCATTAATTGTCCCTAAAAAGATATATCCAAACGCAGCAACCTGGAATAGTTCTTTGTGGCAAATGGCACGAGTTTTAGGGGTAGCTTTTGCTGGATTCTCTATTAATTGGATTGGTGTACACTGGTCTTTAAGCATCATTTTCTTCTTGGTTACTTTTTCGTTTTTTGTATTATTTAAAATTAAAAGAAAACCGGTTTTAAATCCTAAAATAGGCGAGCCTGTCTTACAAAGTTTAAAAGAAGGGGTTCGCTTTGTATTTAAAACAAAAGCAATTTTAGGAGCACTAACTTTAGACATGTTTTCTGTTTTATTTGGAGGGGCCATAGCCTTGTTAGCCGTTTTTGCAGAAGATATTTTAAAAGTAGGCCCACAAGGCTTTGGTATTTTAGTTGCGGCGCCTTCTGTTGGCTCTTTTCTAACCATGTTGGTTACTGCTTATATTCCCATTAGCAAAAATGCAGGAAAGAAGCTTTTAGTGGCTATTTTTGGTTTTGGTGTTTGCATTATTGTTTTCGGACTCTCTTCCTTTTTCTGGGTATCTGTTATTGCCTTATTCTTTAGTGGCGTTACAGATGGTGTTTCTATGGTAATTAGACAAACAATCTTACAATTAAAAACACCAGATCATATGCGCGGTAGAGTTTCTTCCGTAAACTCAATGTTTGTTGGTTCTTCTAATGAGCTAGGTGCTTTTGAAAGCGGAGTAACCGCTAAATTAATGGGAACAGTTACTGCAGTTGTTTTTGGCGGAACAATGACTTTAGTTACCGTTGTTGCTACTGGAATAGCAAATCCTACTTTAAGAAAATTAGATTTAACTAAAGATTTAGAAGCACACGAAAAAGAGTAATTTTCTATTTAAAAGAAGTAGCTTGTTGTAATTCTTTTAATAGCTCTTTTTTGTTTTTTTCTAAGGTCTCTTTATTCCAAGAAAAATAGTTTGAAAATTCATTTAAAACGAGAGTCTTATAACGATTAACACTATCTATATTAAAATAAATCCTCCCTGTTCTTCGCATAAAAAAATCTACTGGAGAACAAGCCATTTCGTATTGAATAGTAAACCAAACTTCGGCTTTTATTATTTTTTCTCGTGAATTTTCGCCTGTTAATTCATCAAACTTTTTTAAAATAATATCGGTCTGCTTGCCATAATTATAGACTAAATACTCTGCGTCTTTTTTATCAAACTGCTTTTCCGCGATTCTCTTGTATATGATGTCTGTGTAGCTTTTTACCTCACCAAAATTAGCAAATGCACCACCAGAAAGTATAATTTCTTCTGTTTGTATTTCTTTAAAATTTTTAAAGAACCTGCGACTGTATTTTTTGGTAACCAAATCTACAATTCGTTCTGCCATTTTACGATAGCCTGTTAGTTTTCCTCCTGCAATAGAAATTAATTCTGAATCAGAAACAAATATTTCGTCCTTTCTTGATAACTCAGAAGCAGAGGCTCCGTCTTCATGAATTAAAGGGCGCAACCCGGCCCAAGAAGACGTTACATCATCTAATGAAATAGTAATGTCAGGAAACATATTATTTACCGCAGAGATAAGATATGTAGCATCTACTAAACTTGTTTTTATATTGTTTTTATCTGCTTGATAATCTGTGTCTGTTGTGCCAAAATACGTAACCTTTCCTCGAGGAATTGCAAACATCATTCGCCCATCTGGCACATCAAAATATACAGACTGTTTTATCGGCAATTTATCATGCTCCACCACTAAATGAACTCCTTTAGTTAATCGTAGCTTCTTGCCTGTTGTAGAATTATTTTTTTGACGCAAAGCATCTACCCAAGGACCTGTTGCGTTTACAATATACTTTGCCTTAATTTTAAATTCAGAATCAGTAAAAACATCTTTTACGGTTGCTCCAACAACACGATTTTGTGTGTGTAAAAACCCTAAAACCTCTGCATAATTAATTGTTTTCAAGTTATAATTTAATGCTGTTTTTATAATCTCTAATGTTAAACGAGCATCATCTGTTCTATATTCAGCATAGTAACCAGCACCTTTTAAAATACTCTTAGGAAGAAGTGGCTCTTTCTCTAAAGCCTCTTCCTTGTCTAACATTTTGCGTTTATCGTCACCTTCTACGTCAGCCAAAACATCATACACCTTTAAGCCAAATGATGTTAACCAAGAACCATAGGTTCCGCCATCAATTAAAGGTAAAATCATTTTTTCTGGAATTACTAAATGCGGCGCTAATTTATGCACAATTGCGCGCTCTGTTCCTACTTCTTTTACTAGCCAAAAATCTAACTGTTTTAGATATCTTAGGCCTCCATGAATTAGCTTTGTTGATTTACTACTAGTTCCTGAAGCAAAGTCATTTTTTTCTACTAAAGCAACTTTCATACCCCTTGAAGCCGCATCTAAAGCAATTCCTGCTCCTGTAATTCCGCCACCAACAATTAACAAATCAAACTCTTCTGACTGTAATTCTTGGATGGTTTTTTCTCTATTGAAAAACGAGAAGGTTTTCATAACTTATTTTAAGACTTAGCAATTTTTGAGTTTTGTCTTTTTTATTTATATATAAAGACAGCAGTAAGTTACGAATTTATTTAGCTAAAATTCCTCTTTTCTTAATTTCTGGAATCATTCGTAAGCTTCCTTCTTTAATGGTATTTTGTTTGAAGAGAAATGTTTTATCTTTTAGTTGATTGTTTTCAAAAAAAGAAACTTGAAAACGATTATTTAGCACAAATAATTCTGGCTGAACAAATTCTATCTTTGCAAAAGAATTTGCAGGTAAGTTGTCTAATTTTTTACGAAGTAATGTGCTTTTTTTTGTTTTAGAAAACCCTTGAGAGACAATAACAATCATTTCCATATCAACATTATTATTGTTGATGATATACACATTCCAATCGTCTGTTTTATAAAGTTCATTATATTCATAAACCATAGCTATCTCAACACCAGAAACTAAAGGAATTTGAAGATCTTTTTTCATAAATGAAACATGTTATTCTGTAAACAACTATTTTTTTAAGTACTTGAGAAAAGGAAGTTTAAAGAACAGACTTAAATTGTTCTAAGAAACGAACATCGTTTTCATAAAACATTCTAATATCAGGAATTTGATATAGCAACATTGCAATTCTTTCTATCCCCATTCCAAAAGCATAACCGCTATAAACGGTAG
>OJHK01001443.1_pt1 | contig 11072 bp, 14 predicted proteins | sample 1595161 | NCBI WGS metagenome assembly OJHK01 (sample SAMN05416842, study PRJEB24817) | seawater metagenome | isolation source: Sea water | place: Canada:Atlantic | collected 2013-07 | reverse complement strand
CGAGATGTAGAGAGGTCTCGTGGGCTCGGAGATGTGTATAAGAGACAGGCCCTGGTGCGACCAATGCCTCTATCGGTGTGCATGTCGCCAAGCAAGATTCAACGCCGATGCTGCTTATCATTGGCCATGTTCCAACTGCGACCAAAGGCCGGGAAGCTTTCCAGGAAATTGACTACCACCAGATGTTTGGTGCCGTCGCGAAGGGTGTGTTTGAGCCCGAATCCTCTGCCCAAGTGGCGGATGTGACTGCCCGGGCATTAGCGCTAGCCACCAGCGGGCGTCCAGGACCTGCTATCATTGTCATGCCGAAAGACATCACTGAAGGCGATGCTGGCGATTGCGATATTCCGGGACCAATCCCCCGGGCCGTCGGCGCCCCTGCCCCACAAGCCGTTGAAGCTGCCGCCCGACTGATTGATCAGGCCAAGCATCCAATGGTGATCGCAGGCGAAATGGTGACCAATGAAGGTGCGCAGTCGGCCCTTGCGCGCTTCGCCGAAGCATCAGGCTGTGCTGTGTCTTCAGCATATCGCCGACAAGATGCCTTGCCCAATACCCATCCAGCCTACGCCGGACATTTGGAGATCAACCGTGTCGCCTGGCAGGAGCAAGCCTTCAAGGATGCTGACCTGATCATCGCAGTTGGCGCACGCATGGACGGCATCACGAGCCTGGAGTTCGCACTTGTCCGTCCGGACCAAGCCTTCATCCACATCTTCCCTGAACCTGACGTGCTAACGCGCTTGAAGCCGACACAGGCTTTCGTTGCTGATTCAGGCCCGGCCCTTACTGCGCTGGCAGACGCTGTGTCCAAACCGACAGAAGCGCGTTTGAAGTGGCGTGACGCAATCCACGCCAACTATATGAGCTTCGTGAAACCCGGCGAAGTGACCGTCAAAGGCCCGGTTGATATGGCGGAGTGCGTGGTCGAAGCGCAGCGCCAGCTGGCAGAAGACGCCGTAATCTTGACGGACAGCGGCACGTTTGCCCGCTGGGTGCATCGCTATTACGTATTCGGCCCAGGCCGAACCCAAGCTGGACCGATGTGCGGTGCCATGGGCTACGCAGTACCTGGCGCGCTTGGTGCTGTGGCCGCGCGACCGAATAAGCAAGTCATCGCATTCGTTGGCGATGGCGGGTTTCAAATGACAGGGCAGGAATTGATGACAGCGGTCGCACAGGATCTACCCATCAAGGTCGTCGTGGCGGACAATCAAGCATGGGGCTCTATTCTTGTGTCTCAGCAACGTCGATATGGCGAGGAAGGCGTATATGGAACACGCTTGGCCGCTCCAGATTTCGCTGCTTTAGCTCGTGCTTACGGCATGCCGGCGTGGAGGGTGGATGCGACGGACCAGTTTAGTTCAGCCTTCGCGGAGGCACTTGCCCATGATGGCCCGGCGCTTATTCATCTGGTGCTGGATGACCGGGACATCTCCCCGTTTGCTGCCGAACAGGCTGTGTAAAATTAGGGTGCGTTACGTCTTGAACTCATAATTCCAATCACCACATTAGAATTACTCTAAACAAAGGAATGTGTCAGATGAACCCGACCCGCAATGGCTTATCCGAATCCACACGCAAGGCCGTCATTGAAGTGCTGAATGCGCGCCTTGCTGATGCGCTTGATCTGGCAGCTATCGCCAAGCAGGCGCATTGGAACGTGAAAGGGCCACACTTCATGTCACTGCATGAGATGTTTGATAGCCTGACCGACGCTGTTCGCGATCACGCGGATGAGATTGCAGAGCGCGCAGTCGCACTTGGCGGCTTTGCGGCTGGTCGCACACAGGATGTTGCCGGAGCCTCGACGCTCGATAAATATCCTGCAGACATCACAAAAGGCTCAGATCACGTGGCCGCTGTTGCAGACAGACTTGCTGCCATAACAAATGCCATGCGCGACGCAATCGATGCCACAGAAGAAGCTGGTGACGCCGTAACAGCGGACCTGTTCACGAGTGTCACAGCTGACCTCGACAAACAGCTTTGGTTCGTCGAGTCCCATCTTCAAAAGGCCTGATCCGTTTTGTTGCCGCTTACCCGACCGGCCGTGTCGGCGGGTGAGCGGCGATGACATCATCATTGAGTTCAGCGCCCCACCCAGGCGCATTCGGAACCGTCAGATGCCCATCTATAATCTCTGGGACCCAGGTGATGATGTCGTTTTTCCATGGCACATCATCAACATCGATCTCCATGGTGCGGAAATTCGGCACGGCGGCACAAAGATGCGCGCTCATCAGCGTAGATAGATTGCCGTAGAAATTATGGGGAGCGACGTTCACCTCGAACGCCTCAGCCAGTGCGGCGATTTTCATGCCCAGCCAAGTGCCATTCCAGGGCGTGTCGATAATCGCAACATCCATGCTCTCGGCCTCAAAAAACGGCCGGAAACCGCGCAGGCCAAACAGCGATTCGCATGACGCAATAGGTGTATTGATCGAGTCGCGGATACGGCGGAGTGCGTTCGGATCATACATATCAATCTCAAACCACGTGAGGCCAAGGCCATCCAACGCGCGGGTCATTTGTAGATAACCCTCTGTCTTGAAATTGAAATTCAGATCAAGATGAATACCAACATCCGGACCGGCACCTGCGCGGAAAGCTTCAATCTGGGCAGCGACGGCATCTATCAGCTTCGGGCTTGCATTGAGTTCAGGCCAACCGGGAGTGCCGCCAAATCCTGGCATATGAAGCGCTGGCTCGCCGCCTGCCTCATCGAACAAGAACATATTGGTTTTGAGCGCCTTGAACCCCTGCTCTTTCACAGTGCGTCCAAGCTCTATGATATCCGCCAAGCTACGGATCTGCGGCAAGCCCATCGCTGCTGTGTGGGATGCATTGATACGATACGTGCCGCAATGGGACCAATAAAGTGGAAGTTTCTCCCGGATAGCGCCGCCTAGCAGTGCATGGACCGGAACGCCAAGCGCCTTGCCTTTGATGTCCAATAGAGCGTTTTCGATAGCAGCAATTGCCTGTTGGTTTTGCCCGCCAGTCGCTTGGCGGGTAACGGCATAGAGCTTCTGTGCGATCAGCTCATGCTTGAGCGCATCCTCCCCCTCAATCAGCGCCGCTAACCGTTCAATAATCCGGCTAAGGCCAGGACTACCGTAGGATTCGTTGTATTCGGCAATGCCTGTAACGCCTTCATCGGTCGACAGACGCAGGAAGGAAAATACACGCCAACCGGCGTCACAATGCAGAATTTCAGCGGTTGTTAGCTTCATCGCTACCCCCATATGCGGAGAGCGTCTGGCACCAACCGCGATTGGCCGCCACAAATCATCTATTAAGGCGGAAAATTGGTCGGAGCGGCAGGATTTGAACCTGCGGCCCCCACACCCCCAGTGTGGTGCGCTACCAGGCTGCGCTACGCTCCGGACCTGATCGATGAGGCCAGTGGTTTGCACCGCCAGCCCGACTCGATTTCTCTATATGCTTTGCTTTAGGGGCGAACGTCAATCAGGCTGCGGCAGATAAAGTTGTCCGCATCCCTCTAAGATCATCTAGCACTTCACGCAATTGATCTATCTGTCTGGAAGATAGACCAAAATCTAATTGCGGCTCACCCGCCACTGCACTGGGCGGTTTGACTGCTACAGGTGCTGACGGCGTAGCAGACGGGGCCGCTTCCGAAGCGATTCCTGCAGGCGGTTTACCGCCATGTGTTTTCAGTAATTTCTGGACACCGCGGATTGTCAGGCCATCTTCATATAGAAGGTTGCGAATCCGACGAAGGGCATCGATATCTTCCGGACGGTAATACCGTCGCCCACCACCACGCTTCAAAGGCTTCACGCTAGGGAACTTCGTTTCCCAAAACCGCAGAACATGAGCTGGCACGTCTATTTCGCCGGCGACCTCACTGATGGTCCGGTAAGCGTTCTCACTCTTGCGAGATCGGCGGCTTGGCTTCTCGTCATCAGCCATTTCTAGTAATTCCACGCGTCAACGGATGCAGCGTCAATCGCCAGCACCCTGATTGATATGCGCTTTTAATATATGAGAAGCACGGAAACTCAATACCTTACGAGGAAGAATCGGAACTTCCTCACCAGTTTTCGGGTTCCGGCCTTTGCGAAGGCCCTTCTGACGGACCATGAAGGTCCCGAAGGATGCTAATTTCACGGTATCGCCTTCCACCAGGGACTTAGCGACCTCTTCTAAAACCATTTCCACAAGATCAGCCGACTCGTTACGAGAGAGACCAACTTCCTGATAAACAGCTTCAGTTAAATCAGCGCGAGTTATAGTGCGTCCAGCCATTATGCCCCCGGCATATTGATTAGATGACAGCGTATCCCCGACCCCAGAAGCGCGTCAACACCTCGAAGGCATTTTCTTAATGAAATCCATGGACATGCCCATATTAGCGCAGATGCACCTTCAACTCGGCGCATATAAAAATGGGCCAGATCCGGTTGCCCAGTTCTGGCCCATCTTCAAGTGACTTCTGAACTTACTTCGCTTTTTTGACCCGATATGGCTTGTGGCAAGCGCCGCAAGTCTTGGTCATTGCGCCAAAAGCGCCCTTAACGGCTTCCATATCACCGCCAGCAGCTGTGACCTGCAGGGTTGCTGCAGCAGCTTCCATATCCTGGCCAAGCTTGAAGAAATCAGACCAGTTTGCCCAGATTGTTGGAGACGCCGTTGTGCGCACGCCATTTGCATTCTCAACATGGACCTGATCGCCAAACACGCCGCCCATATTATCGGCATCCATCTTGATCTCACCCGCGCGGCGAGCGACATCCGCCATCGATTCGGTGCTTTGACCCTTAACGACAGCGCCAATCGCTTTCACGTTACCAACGATGGACTTCATCAGCTTTTGGCGTGCTTCCACACCTTCGTGCGCCATGGCGGAACCCGCAATCATGACAGCAGCAACACCGGCTGCAATAACTCCAAAACGCATTGTATTTCTCCCTGTTGTAGTCTTACTCACCAGCCTGCCGACCGCCCGCCCGCTGGTATCCTTTGATCTCAAATCAAGCCCCGTCCATTGCTTTCAGGACGCCTTTAGCCAGCTTGAGAAGTGTTTCACGGTTATGCGCGCCAGTCAGCCCATAGCTTGTGTCGCGATCAAAACAATATACAGATTCAGTGCGCTCTTCATCCGAAGAAAAGAATTGGAATGATGACGGCACCGCCCCTCGATTTCGTGCGAGATAGAGCGTCGCCCTAATCCCTTCAGCATCTTGATACATCAGCATCGCTGCCGGGGCACCGCTTCTGCTGGACAACAAGCGCCCGCCAATAAACTTGAACCCTGCCCCAGATAAATTCGCTTGGGTCACTGGAATATTGAGCCGTTTGGATAACCATGCCGTCAGATGCCCGCTCTCCAGCGCCGTTACTTCGACGGGATGGCGTGTCTCAACGGTAAATACTTTGTGCGCCGCAGCCGCATCCTCCACGAATGAACGGGCGATAAATATCTGCTGGTGGAACAAGCCATGCCCCATCCATCCACCTGCGAATCCTAGAAAAGCGATAATCAGAGCAACGCCTGCCACAATCAGCCGTCGAGCGCGCTTGGCCCGCCGTTCAGCCGCCATCCGACGGACGCAGAGACGTGCAGGTGGGGCTGATGCCAATAACGCGTCGCCCTACTGGCGTGCTTTCGCATCCGAATCACGCAGCAATTGAGCTTGATGGGCAAATCCGGGCGCGCTTTCGATGGCATCGGCAATGCGGAGCCGATCCTCTGGTCGTGCTTCACCATCCAGATAAGCGGACAGATCGATGTCATCAATCAAAGGCGTATCGCCGTCTGCCAAATGGTTATTGCGCCCGCTCATTTGACGCGCGCCAGCCTTGGGCCAGCTTCCATCTTGTCTGCGAGTGCGCGCCTGGCCCTGGAAAGGCGAGACATAATGGTGCCTACCGGAACACCTGTGGCCGTAGCGGCTTCCGCATAGGTTAGGCCTTCCACAGCGACTAGCAGCAAGGTCGTGCGCTGTTCGAGTGACAATGCTTCAATCGCCCGAGCGGTTTCAGCAAGCGCCACACTGGCCATTGGATTATCCGGTGCCGATTGCTGCAGCGCGTCGTCCATCGGCAAATCACCTGCGCGGCGGTTCAAGCGTCTGCGGTCACTGATAAATTGGTTGTGGAGGATGGTGAACAGCCATGACTTCACGGTTCCTGTAGGCCGCCATAAACGACGCCGGGTCAGCGCGCGCTCCAGGCAATCTTGCACAAGATCGTCCGCAGAATCCGCATCCCGCGTTAGCGCTAGTGCTAGTGCATAGCGGCGCAATCCAGGGATCGCCGCCTCCACATCTGTCAGAAAATCACTCATGCCATAGGTATAACGCCTACGGCTCGAGATTATTCCCGAAAATATGAAATTTAATGCTTGCCCCGGTTCGCCAACTGCGCCTCACGGAACGCAATATAGGTGGCGCTGACAAAGATGACGCCGCCACCTATCCAGGCCCAAACGTCTGGCACCTCATTAAACATTAGGAAACCAAGAGCGCTGGCCCAGAACAGGCGGAGGAAATCAAGCGGCAGCAATGCCGTTGAATCAGCGCGTTTGAAGGCGCTCGCAAAGCACAGATGGCCGAGTGTGCCGAAACATCCGATCAGCGCCATCCATCCAAGTTGCTCAAGGCTCGGTGTCTGCCAGACATACAGTGCAGGCAATAACGTGAGCGGCGTCATGAAGATGCCCATATAAGCAGTTTGCGTCATCGCCGATTCCGTTGATGACATCTTCTTAATGAGGACAATCGCAGAGCCCCATACCAAGGAAGACCCGAGCAATAAGGCCTGCCCCTGCCCAACCTCTGCAAACCCTGGGCGGAGGACGATCAGCACGCCTATAAATCCAGCGCACAAAGCTAGTATCCGCCGCAACCTGATTTTCTCGCGCAGAATCACAACCGCCAGCACGGTCGCAAATAACGGGCCGGAGAAGCTGATGGACGTTGCTTCCGCAAATGGCGCCATCGTAACGCCAGTGAAGAATGCCATCATCGACACACCCTGCAACACGCCGCGAAAGGCGTGGAGCGGCAACCGCTTGGTTCTAAGTGGTTTCAGTCCATGACGCAGGAAGATAGGCGCTATTGCCAAGAATCCGAACAGGTTCCGGAAGAATGCCACCTCCACCGGCGGCAACTCACCGCCGATCTGGCGGATTAGGCTTTGCATGGAGACAAAGCACAGTGTCGCAATCACCATCAATATGGCGCCGACGGCCGCACCACCTTGCAGCATGCGATGCGCCTGGAAACGGCCAGCAGTAATGAATGCCATTGGAGCTTCGCCTTAATGCTGGTTCTATGTAGGTGATGAATGCAAGCGCTGTACTAACGGCGCAAACTTATACCATGCACATAGGTTCAAGACCGGTGAATTCCGCATAGCTGCCAGTTTGATATATCAATCTTAAGACGCTTCCTGAATACTGGGGCTCATGCATCGCGGCTCTATCCTCTGTATTGTCCATCAGCGTTTCTCCTATCCAGGGCGGCTTGGCCGTTTGTTCATGGAGCAAGGCTTTCTGCTGGACGTCCGCTGCCCACAGCTCGGCCAGACCTTGCCTGAAACGCCAGACGCCTACGCCGCGACCCTCATGTTCGGCGGCCCAATGAGCGCCAATGACGAGCATCTGCCCGGAATAGCCAAAGAACTAAGATGGCTTGAGCAGAACCTTCACTCGACCACACCGTTCGTCGGTGTTTGCCTAGGTGCGCAAATCTTAGCGCGTGTGCTGGGTGCTGAAGTCATGCTGCATCCGGAAGGCTATGTAGAGATCGGTTACTGCCCGATTGAGCCGACGGCGGAAGGCAGACAGTATTTTCCAGCCCCCCTCAGCCATGTGTTTCAGTGGCACAAGGAAGGCTTTGATGCGCCCGCAGGCGTCGTCTCACTCGCCAAAGGCAACGGGGCATTCGAAAACCAATTTTTCCGCTATGGCCAATCTGCATATGGCATCCAGTTTCATCCGGAAGTGACGCTGCAGATGCTCAAACGCTGGACAATTGGCGGCGCACATATGCTGGATATGCCCGGTGCCATGCCCCGTGACGAGCAAATCGCAAACCACGCGATCTATGATCCGCCATTTGGTGATTGGGCTGCAAGTTTCGTTGATGGTGTCATCGCAAAAGCCGAGGCGCTTGGGGCCTGCAAGCAGCGAAACGCTGCCTGATAGGCCTACCGATGTCGGTAGCCTAAGTGCTTCAACTTGATGGCAGCACCATCTTCGCCGATGAAGCGAACGGCTGGTTTGTCGCCCAGCATCTCCACCGCGCGACCGATCCGTGTCGCCTGCAATCCCTGCTTCGTCGAGACTGTCTTGATCATCTGTCGGCAATCAGTTGGTGCCGTGAACACGATTTCATAGTCATCACCGCCCGTGATGGCATCGGCCAGCCTGTTGTCGCTAGCCACAATTCGGCGCGTTGGGTCTGATAAAGGGACTGAGTTCGCAATGACTTCAATATCCAAGCCCGATGCGACGCCGATGTGGCCCGCGTCAGCCAACAAGCCATCGGACACATCAGCCGCTGCCGTTGCGATAGCTTCTGTTGCGAGCATCTGACCAAAATTAAGACGGGGCGTTGGCAACCGGAACCGGCCTTCGAGATAGTCCTTATCTGCCTCTGAAGCGCTTTGATGAGCACCTTTAGCAACCTCAAGCCCGAAGGCAGCGTCTCCAATTGTCCCGGTGACGTAAAGGTCGTCCCCTGCCCGTGCGCCTGCGCGCCGGATCATCCGACCTTGGCGAACCTCACCAATCGCCGTCAACGACAACACAAGCGGCCCAGGCGTGGAAATCGTATCGCCACCAATCACCTTAAAGCCGAACGCCTCCTGGTCCTCGCCAAGCCCCTTAGCAAAAGCCTGCACCCACGCAATGTCGAGGTCGTGCGGCAAAGCAACGGTCAGCAGATATCCGCGCGGTTTCGCACCTTTGGCCGCCAGGTCAGATATATTCATGCGAATGAGGCGCTTAGCGACAATCTCTGGTGCTTCGTTAGGCAGGAAATGCACACCAGATGCCATCGCATCGACCGTGTAGACCAGTTCAGTGCCTGGGGTTGGCTGGAATAAAGCGGCGTCATCTTTCAGACCGAGCCCTTCAGGCCCGGCCAGTGGCGCAAAGCATTGAGCGATAAGGTCAAACTCGCTCGCCAATTCTGTTCCCCTAAAAGGCGCTCTAAAATTCGTCAGGTCGGACGAGATGCCCAATTTTATCGAGCGTCGCATTTACAACAGACGCCTCTGGACGCCCGAAGAAGTGCTCGGCGATCTCGACATACTCCGAGATGATGACCTTAGGTGGCGCTTCATGCACGGCGAATAATTCGGCCGCACCCGCTACCAAAATCGCTTGCAGCACCAATTCCATCCGTTCAAGCGGACGATTCTTTAGCGCTGATTGCAGCATCTCAATCAGCGTTGGGCCGTTGGCATTCACGGCTTCAATAACGGTGTCAAAGAACTTGGGGTCTGCCGCAACGGGCGTTTCACCATCAACCGCACGACCAAGATAATGCTTCCGCATTTCCCTAGCAGCCAAGGGTATTGTTTTTCCTGTTAAATCAGCTTGGTAAAGTGTTTGAACGACGGCAATACGCGTGACATGACGACGGCTCGGCGCTCTAGGCGGCGGCGCGTCAATCGTATCAGGGCCTTCTGATTCTGATGGAGACATCAAGCCCCGCCGCGGAACAGCCGCTTCATCGAGATCATCCCCAAGCAAGCCAATGCTACTTCGCGACCCTTGTTTTTCCGATCCACACGTGCGCGTTCAAGCGCCTGCGCTTCGTTTTCACAGGTCAGCACGCCGAACCCGACTGCAAGACCACGATTGACCGTAAGGTCCATCAGGCCACGCGCCGTTTCCTGGCAGATAAGATCATAGTGACTGGTCTCGCCCCGCAGCACACAGCCGAGCGTGACGAAGCCATCAAATTCCTTACCGCCATCCCGGCGTGAAGCCGCAAGCATGACAGCGGCCGGTAATTCAAACGCGCCACCGACAGCGATTTCTTCATGGGTAACGCCAAATTCGTCAAGCGTCTCCACTGCGCCCCGGCGCAGTTCATCCGTAATCTGGCCGTAGTAAGGAGCCGTCAGCAGGAGCACATGGGCACCTTCTGCACGGTCCAAGTCGAGATATTGTGCCGCATCGGCCAAGTTAAAATCCTCCAGAGAATTGCTGGGCATACTGTTATGCGCCTTGTGTGGTGTCGCGTACCACGGGGCGGGTCTCAATGATATTCAAACCGTAGCCCTCAATGCCGACAACCCGTTTTGGCGAATTCGACAGAAGGATGAGGTTCTGTACGCCAAGGTCGAGCAAAATTTGCGCACCGACGCCGTAGTCCTTCAATGTGGACATACTGCCTTCGGCCTTAAAGCCAAGCTCAGCCTGGATACGGTCTGAAAGATTGGTCGCCTGACTTTCGCGGATCAGCACGACGACGCCGCGTTCAGATGCACCGACCATCTCCATCGCTTGCTGCAGGCCACCACCACGCTGGCGATGGTGATCGCCAAGCAGGTCTTCCAGAATATTGATGGCGTGCATGCGGACCATGACAGGCGCATCGCCGGCAACGTCGCCCTTCACGAGCGCCACATGCTCTGTACCCTCAAGCGTCGAACCAAATACGACCATGCGGAATTCACCGCCGAACCGGCTTTCAAGCTCGGTCTCAACAATACGCTCAATCGTGCGATCAAAGCGGCGGCGATAGGCAATCAGGTCAGCGATCGCGCCAATCTTCATGCTGTGATACTGCGCGACCTGGATGAGTTCCGGCAGACGCGCCATGCCGCCATCTTCGTCCATGATCTCGCAGATCACGCCAGATGGGTTCAATCCAGCCAACCGCGCGATATCAACTGCCGCCTCGGTATGCCCGGCCCGCACCAACACGCCGCCATCGCGGGCGCGCAGCGGGAATACATGACCCGGGGTCACGATATCATCTTTGCCATTCTTCGGATCAATCGCAGCCGCAACCGTGCGCGCACGATCCGGCGCCTGTCTCTTATACACATCTCCGAGCCCACGAGACCTCTCTACATCTCGT
>OJHK01001435.1_pt1 | contig 11100 bp, 9 predicted proteins | sample 1595161 | NCBI WGS metagenome assembly OJHK01 (sample SAMN05416842, study PRJEB24817) | seawater metagenome | isolation source: Sea water | place: Canada:Atlantic | collected 2013-07 | reverse complement strand
GAGATGTAGAGAGGTCTCGTGGGCTCGGAGATGTGTATAAGAGACAGTCTTTAAGGCTGCTGGATATGTTGCAGATTAAATGGACGGCGCTCTAGCTAGCGGGACATGCGCCGCCGCAATGCCGCCATTCGGGCAACAACGCCACGGAGGGTGCGGACTTCTTGCTCAGTGATGCGAGAACGGGCGAAGATGTTGCGGAGGTTCTGCTGCATCGCCGGCTTCTGGTTCGGGGAGCGATAGAACTTCGCGACTTCAAGCTCTACATCCAGGTGATCCAGCAAGGCGTTGACGGAGGCCTGGGCCGCGAAATCACTTTCGCCGAGCGGTAATTCCTCGGCTGGCGTATCGTCACCAGCCTTCAGCCATTCCCACGCGACCAGGAGCACAGACTGGCCAAGGTTCAACGAACTGTAGGCCGGATTTAGTGGTGCAGTTATGATTGCCTGCGCGCGCATAACATCATGGTTCGCAAGGCCAGAACGTTCGCGGCCAAACAGGATGCCGGCGTTGTTACCGCTAGCAACTTCTGCCCGTATAACCTCCGCTGCACGTGTCGGCGTGAAGATTGGCTTCACCATATCCCGGCGGCGCGCGGTGGTCGCCAGCACGACCTGCAAGTCGGCGATAGCGTCTGCGGTCGTCGGGTACACGCGGGCGGCGTCGACAACGATGTCAGCGCCCGCAGATGATGAGGCGGCTTTCTGGTTCGGCCAGCCATCACGTGGGCGGACTAGGCGAAGATCCGTTAGCCCGCAGTTCAGCATCGCACGTGCGGCGGCCCCGATGTTCTCGCCCATCTGCGGCTCGACCAGGATGACAGCGGGGCCTGGATGTAGCTCAGCCGTTTTTGAAGAATTTGTACCAGCCATCAGCTTGGTGCGGCGACGCCGTCCGCCATCAGCTTGTAAATTAGCCCGTCGGTCAGCGCCTCATAGGACGCAGAAATGATGTCACCGGAAAGCCCAACTGTCGTCCAGCGCTGACCTTCGCTATCTGCGCTCTCCAACATTACGCGTGTGACGGCGGCGGTGCCGTCGCCTGAATTCAGGATACGCACCCGGTAATCCGTCAGGCGGACATCGGCCAAGTTCGGATAGAACGGGGCGAGTGCTTTGCGGAGGGCGTGGTCGAGCGCGTTAACTGGACCGTTGCCTTCAGCCACTTCAAGCACACGGGTCTCACCAACGGAGACCTTCACTGTGGCTTCCGACAGGGCGGGCTGCTGTGAGCTTGCTTCCATCCTGTGTTCATCCAGGACACGGAATGTGTCCATGCTGAAATAGTCTGGCACGCCGGATGTTAGCTTTCGGGCCAAAAGCTCAAAGCTGGCTTCAGCACCGTCATAGGAATAGCCCTCATATTCGCGCTGTTTCACTTCCTCGACGATCTTCAGAACGCGCGGGTCTTTGCTATCAATCTCAATCCCCAGGTCGCGGAACCGAGAGAGGATATTCGCGCGGCCAGCTTGATCAGACACCAGGATCAGGCGGCTATTGCCGACAATTTCTGGCTTAATGTGTTCATACAAGCCGGGATCTTTTTCGACCGCTGAGACATGCAATCCGGCTTTGTGCGCAAAAGCTGATGCACCAACATAGGCGGCATGGCGGTTCGGGGCTCGGTTCAGGCGCTCATCTAGCATCCGGCTAACTTGAGGCAGGCGCAGCAGTGCCTCATCCGTGATGCCGACGTCGTAGCCCATCTTTAGCTTCAGCGTTGGGATCAATGAGACGAGGTTGGCATTGCCGCACCGTTCGCCAAGGCCGTTCAATGTGCCTTGCACCTGACGTGCGCCAGCGCGAACGGCTGCGATTGAGTTGGCGACAGCGTTTTCTGTGTCATTGTGTGTGTGAATGCCAATCCGTTCGCCGCCAAACTTGGCGACAACTATGTCGACAATCTCTTCCACTTCATGAGGCAAGGCGCCGCCATTGGTGTCGCATAGAACAACCCAGCGGGCTTCAGATTCGAGTGCCGCGCCAACAGCTTTCAGCGCGTATTCTGGGTTCGCTTTATAGCCGTCAAAGAAATGTTCAGCATCGAATAAGGTCTCGCGGCCCCGGTTGACGCACTCAGCGACGCTTTCGCTAATCATGCGGATATTCTCGTCGAGATCGACGCCGAGCGCCGTTGTCGCATGAATGTCGTGGGTCTTGCCGACGAGGCATACGGCAGGCGTATTTGCGCCGAGTACGGCTGTCAGGCTGGGATCGTTAGCAGCACTGCGGCCGGACCGGCGGGTCATGCCGAACGCCGTGAATGTGGCTGATTTCAAACCTTCTGATTGGGCAAAGAACTCATCATCCCGTGGATTTGCGCCGGGCCATCCGCCTTCAACGTAGTCAATCCCAAGACCGTCCAAAGCGTCCGCAATTGCGGCCTTATCGGCAGCGCTGAAATCTACACCATGGGTCTGTGCGCCATCGCGCAGGGTTGTGTCGTAAAGATAGATGCGAGTGGGTTCGGTCACGGTCAAATGAGCTTTCATTAATGTAGAACGGCAAACGGGGGCAGCCTAAGCCGCCCCCGTTTAGCACGACGCCCTAAGGCGTGTAGCGCTTTTTTGTAGGTTTAGCGTTTATCAACCGGCACGTAATCCCGTGAAGGCTCACCGATGTAGAGCTGGCGAGGGCGGTTGATTTTCTGCTCAGGATCCTCAATCAGCTCATTCCACTGTGCGATCCAGCCGACGGTGCGGCCAATCGCGAACAGTGCGGTGAACATAGAGACCGGGAAGCCCATCGCCTTCAGGATAAAGCCGGAATAGAAATCCACGTTCGGATAGAGGCGACGCTGGATGAAGTATTCGTCTTCAAGCGCAATTCGCTCCAGCTCAACTGCGACTTCTAGCAGTGGATCATGGACGCCGAGGATATCAAGCACCTCATGCGCAGCCTTGCCGATGACAGTCGCGCGCGGATCAAAATTCTTGTAGACGCGGTGGCCAAAGCCGAACAGGCGGAAGCTATCATTCGGGTCTTTAGCGCGGGCGACCATTGCCGGCACTTTATCGACTGTGCCGATCTCCTCAAGCATGTTGAGGACCTGCTCATTGGCACCGCCATGGGACGGACCCCAAAGCGCTGCAATGCCAGCAGCGATGCAAGCATATGGGTTTGCGCCCGTGGAGCCTGCCAATCGAACCGTTGAAGCCGATGCATTCTGCTCGTGGTCCGCGTGGAGGGTGAAGATCAGGTCCAGTGTCTTAGCGACGACGGGATCAACCTTGTATTCCTCAGCCGGTGTCGAGAAGCACATGTGGAGGAAGTTTTCCGCATAGCCCATATCGTTGCGCGGGTACACGAACGGCTGGCCGATAGTGTATTTATAGGCCCATGCAGCGATCGTCGGCATCTTTGCGATCAGGCGATATGAGGCGACCTTACGGTGCCACGGATCTTCGATGTCCAGGCTGTCGTGGTAGAAAGCGGAGAGTGCGCCGACAACGCCGCACATTACGGCCATCGGGTGCGCATCCCGGCGGAAACCTCGGAAGAAGTTGGTGATCTGGTCGTGCACCATGGTGTGGTGCGAGATGTCGTAAGAGAATTTGGCTTTCTCTTCCGCTGTCGGCAGTTCGCCGTAAAGCAGTAAATAGCAGGATTCCATATAGTCGCTGTGCTCGGAAAGCTGCTCAATCGGATAGCCGCGATACAGCAGAATGCCCTTATCGCCATCGATGAACGTGATCTTCGACTGGCAACTGCCGGTCGCCGTATAACCTGGATCATAAGTGAACAGGCCGAATTCCTTATTGAAGCTTCGAATATCGACCACCGGGACGCCGGCTGACCCGTGCATCACCGGAAATTCAGCTGATTTCCCAGACGCGTTGTCCGTCATCGTAACTGTATGATTTTTACCAGATGTGCTCATGTGGAATATCCCCCAGCGGCGGTGTTTTGATCGCCGTTCTTGTAACGGTTTAAGCTGTAATGATAGCGCCTAAAGGCGATTTTTGCAATCAAAAGCGCGTTGCTCATCCGGCGACGGTCGCCCGGCGCAAAGTCTCGTCCCGACCAAGAACAGCAGCCACCTCGAATAGACTGGGAGATGCGTCTGACCCAGTAAGCGCCGCCCTGAGCGGCTGCGCCAGCTTACCAAGCTTTAGATCTACCACCTCTGCGCCTGCACGCAAAGCCGCCTCGATACCTTCTTCATTCCATGCATCATCAGGGATTCCGGAGAGAGCGCTTAAGGCGGCGGCTAAGCCTGCGCCAGCGTCAGAGCCAGCGAGTACTTTGGCGGCCTTCGGTGATTGGCTGAATGGAGCGCCATCTACGTAAATTTCGGCAGACACGGCAAGATCCAGCAATGTCTTTGCGCGCTGTTGCAAGCTCGCCATCCCGGTGCTGAGGCGGGTAGTCTCCGCAACAGATAGGCTGCGGTCAATTTTAGCTTCAATCATTGGCGAGATAGCTTCGATCAGGGATTCTGGATCGGATTCGCGCATGTAGTGTGCGTTGGTGTTCTCGAGTTTCGCCATATCGAATCTAGAGGCCGACCGACCAACGCCTTCGAGATCAAACAATTTGATCGCGTCCTCTGTCGATACGATCTCGAGATCGCCATGGCTCCAGCCTAGCCGAAGCAGATAGTTTCGGATCGCAGCTGGTAAAAGCCCCATATCCCGATACGCATCGACGCCAAGCGCGCCGTGGCGTTTCGACAGCTTCGCCCCGTCAGCTCCATGGATAAGAGGGATATGGGCAAAGGCGGGTAAAGCCCAACCCATAGCATTGAACACCTGGATTTGGCGGAACGTGTTGTTGAGGTGATCATCGCCACGAATTACATGGGTGATGCCCATATCATAGTCATCAACGACGACAGCCAGCATATATGTCGGCGTACCGTCTGCACGGAGCAGGACCATGTCGTCCAACTCAGCATTGGCTACCCGAACTTCTCCCTGGACGAGGTCATTAATGACGGTCTCACCTTCTTTTGGCGCTTTCAGGCGGATTGCAGGTTTGACACCTTCAGGCGCTTCGCTCGGGTCGCGGTCGCGCCAGCGGCCATCATAGAGAAAGCGCTTGTTTTCAGCTTGGGCGGCTGCGCGGAGCTCTGCCAGCTCCTCGTTCGTCGCATAGCATTTATAGGCGTGGCCACTTGCCAACATTGCCTCTATGACCTCAACGTAGCGATCAACGCGGGCGAACTGGAAAACGGGCTCGTCGTCCCAATCCAAACCCAGCCAACGCAGACCATCCAGAATCGCTTCGATTGCGGGTTCGGTAGAGCGTTTTCGGTCCGTGTCCTCGATCCGAAGCATGAACTTACCGCCGTGCCGTTTGGCATAAAGGTAGTTAAACAGCGCCGTCCGAGCGCCGCCAATATGGAGAAAGCCGGTTGGGGATGGGGCAAAACGGGTGACGACGGTCATATGAGCGCTCCTGAAACCGGACAGGGCGCCCGGTGCTGCTTTTCCGCTTTATAAGGTCTTTCGGGCAGGGAAGGTCAAGGCGGCATGTTGCCAAATTTGCGGGAAAGGCTATCGGGCGCGCCAGCAATGGGCCGTCGCCAGCCAATTCTGTTGGCACCATTTTTCGCCGGTGGCGCTGCAATCTACATGACATTGCCTTCTGAACCGGACCTCTGGCCGGTGATGTCTGCCGTTCTGGCATTGCTTGTTTTAGCGATCGTCGGATGGCGGTTGGAGCGTTTGCGTTGGCCCTTGCTCTGGCTACTTGCTGCGGGTCTTGGGTTTCTCTGGTGTCTACTCCGGACGGATTGGGTTGAAGCACCTCGGCTTGAGCGTGAGCAGGCGGGCGAGATTTTCGGCATTGCTGCATGGATCGAAGCGGCAGATTCGCGCCCTCGGTTGGAGCTCAGGAGCGTTCGTTTCATGGTGCGCGGCAAGGTTACAAACCTCACGCGCGCTCGTGTCCGATTGGCGAAGGGCGCTCGGCCCAAGATAGGCGATAGAGTGCGGGTCCGCGCGATCATGCGACCGCCGCCAAGGCCGGTAGCACCCGGCGGATATGACTTCCAGCGGGGGTCCTATTTCAAGCAGATTGGCGCTGTTGGCTTTGCCATCGGTGTCGCAGATGTAACACCCGCCCGGGATCGTGGCGGCCTCAGGCATTGGGTCAGCCAAGCGCGGGCAGGGTTCCGGGACCAAGTCTATGTCTCCCTAGCCGATAAGCCGAACATTGCAGGTATTATTGCAGCACTCACTGTCGGCGACCGTGCGGGTGTTGTGGATGAGGATCGGGACGCTCTCCGCGCTTCTGGTTTGGCGCATTTGTTGGCAATCTCTGGGCTGCACCTGGGGCTGGCGGCGGGTGTGATTTTCTTTGTGCTGCGGCTTCTGCTGGCATTGCCACATGGAGCAGCACTTCGGATGCCGATCCATAAGGTCGCGGCTTTGGTCGCAATCTTGGCAGCGGCTGGGTATCTGGCGATATCCGGCGCTGCGCTACCTGCACAAAGGGCGTTTGTCATGGTGACGGCAGGCATGTTGGCCGTCATGGTGGATAGGTTACGGTCTGGCCTCTGGTTCATTGCCTGGGCGGCAGCGATTGTTATCGCCGCGTCGCCAGATGTGGTGGTGGGGCCAAGTTTTCAGCTCTCGTTCGCTGCTGCGACTGAAATTGTGGCGGCCTATGAAGCGCAATCTGCGCGCCGTCAGCGAGAGACAGAACCAAGGCTTCCTGGCGGCGGGTTTATTCGGTCAATTTGGCGATATGGTAGCGGGATCGCGGGTGCATCGCTGATCGCGACAGCAGCCACGGCACCTTTGGCGCTCGCACATTTTCAGCAGGCGCCAGCCTATGGGGTTGTCGCGAACTTGGTTGCGATGCCCCTGATGGCGTTCTGGATCATGCCGACAGCCATCCTTGCGGCGGGCTTATCGTTGATTGGCCAAGGCGATATTGCGTTTCAGGCGATGGGATTTGGTGTTGAGCTGGTCCTGGCTGCGGCTTACATGGTGCAGAATTGGGATGGTGGCGTAATCCATGCCGCTGCATCGCCTGGCTGGGTCGTTGGCGCTTTCATGGCGGGCGGGGTAGTCATCTGCGCGCTCAGAGGATGGCCGCGCTGGCTCGGATTGATTGGAGTTGCCGCCGCTATACTGGGTTTATCAGTAGCGACGCCGCCTGACATTTTGGTGGATGAGCAAGGTCGTATCGCAGCCGTTCGGGATGGTGACACGCTCTATTTCACGTCAACAAGGCGCGGCGCGTTCGAGCAGAAAGCCTGGGCGCGCTATGTTGGCGGCGCAGATGTTAAATCGCTTGCAGACGCCCCAACTGCCTTAGCCCAATGTGATACTGCCGGGTGCGTAATAGCAGCAGATGCCGCCACGATCGCGATCTCGCTTTCACCTCACGGACTTGGCGATGACTGCCGCCGCGCGGACTATGTCATTGCCCTCTATCGCGCCGTCGCAGCCAAAGCGATGGGATGCCCTGACAGCATGCCCGCGCTTGATCTATTTGATCTGCAACGCGATGGCGCTCACGCGCTCTGGATCGGAGACGGCGGTGTTACGATAAGAAGTGTGGTGGCCGCGCGAGGCGCACGACCTTGGTCGCAATAACCAACGTGGGACCGTTTGCGTCTGTTAGTGATAACGGCGGATCAGGCTTATCAGGCGACCCTGCACTTCAACTTCATCCGGTGCGTATTCCTGTGGCGGGAAATCGGGATTGGCGGCCCGTAAGATGACGCGCCCCGGCTCCCGGTCGATATGCTTCAGCGTTGCCTCTTCCTGACGGACGAGGGCGACGACAATGGCGCCATTATCTGCGACCGCACCTTCTTCGATGATGACGATGTCCCCATCCATAATGCCATCGTCGATCATGGAACGACCTGAAACCTCCAGCGCATAGTGATTGCCACGACCCAGCATTTCGCGTGGAACATCGACAAAGGCGTTGGGATCATTCAGCGCTTCAATTGGCGTACCAGCAGCGATCAGGCCGTGCAGGGGCAGGGAGACCGAGCCCGTATTTTCATTAGCGGCGATGGCATGCAGTGGCTTATCCCGGCGTGCAGGCTCCCGGCGAGGCGCGCGGCTTGAAGAGAGCGCTGCGTCTTCTGGCAGGCGCGTCACCTCAAGCGCACGGGCTTTATGGGCAAGGCGGCGGATGAAGCCGCGTTCTTCCAGGCCAGTCACCAGACGATGAACGCCAGACTTGGAACGAAGGTCCAACGCATCTTTCATTTCGTCGAAAGATGGGGAGACGCCTGTTTCACTGATGTGATTGTTGATAAACGTCAGCAATTCGTGCTGTTTGCGTGTAAGCATGGCTTAGGTTCCTTTGTTGAACCCAGGGCGCACGGATGTGCAGGCCCTATCTGTCAGTTAAACGTTCTAGTTTGGTTCATAAGAACAGTCAAGTATGTTCTGAATATTGACAGATACTTAACGTTGATGGGCTGCATTCGTTCTACTCGAAGGCGCTCTATGTCTCGCGAGGCTATGCCATACAACATATTGATTTATATGAAGTCTAACGGAAGAACCTGCACAAGATCGCCGATTTCTGCAGCCTCTGTATGGGGTGGACGTACTATTAAAGCATTAGCTGCTGCATAGACTGACATCATAGAACTGTCCTGCACACGGAACGGCTCAACTGCGAATCCGTGTTCCTGTTCAGCCGTCATTCGCGCGCGGACATAGTCTTGGCGCCGGTCATTGGCTGACATGGGTGTTTTGAGGCGGGCATAAGTGGCAGGCGGCGCTGTATCCTCCCTGCCCAGCATGTGTCGGATTGCAGGGCCGAGGAATAAATGGGCGCAAACCATTGTCGATACTGGATTTCCGGGTAGGCCAAGCACCATCTGCCCGCCGAGCGCGCCAAACATGAGCGGCTTGCCGGGCCGCATAGCAATCCGCCAAAAATCGACATCCAGGCCTTCTTTGGCAAGAGCGCTTTGCACGAGGTCATGATCGCCGACCGACGCGCCACCAAGGGTCACCAAAATATCGCAGCCTGCCGCTTGCCGGGCCGCAGATATCAATGCGCCTTCATCATCCTTGGCGACATCGAGCATCAAAGGCTCACCGCCGCAGTCTCGCACATAGGCAGCGATGCCAAGGCCACTGGAGCCAATGATTTGTCCGGGCGCGAGCTCATCGCCGGGCAGCTTGATTTCATCACCGGTCGCCAGAATTGCGACCCGTGGACGGCGCGCGGCGCGCACCCATACGATATTCATGCCCGCAGCAAGGCTGAGCTGGCCGGGCGTCATGACCGTGCCAGCAGGGATGGTGGTCTCACCGCTTCTGAAGTCCAGCCCGGCGCGACGGATGTGGCGGCCAAGTTCTGCCGCTTCATTGAGGCGCACAGTATCGCCGTCACGATCAACGTCTTCCTGAAGCACGATAGAATCTGAGCCTGCTGGCACTTCGCCGCCAGTGAAAATACGAACGGCCTGGCCTTCGCCAACTGTGCCGGTGAAAGGCCGACCTGCCGGTGATTCGCCGATGACCTTAAGATTGGCCGAGGCGGCTGCAGCATCAGCCGCGCGCAGGGCATAACCATCCATAGCGGACATATCTGCAGGGGGCTGTGTGCGGCGGGCGATAATGGGTTCTGCAAGGGTCCTGCCATGGGCGTCGGCAAGCATTATCAGTTCAACGCCGGTTGGCTTGGCGGCCTCGAGTACCCGTGCCTGGGCTTCCTCGACGGGGATCATTTACTGGCCTCATAGATGCCAGACTTACCGCCGGACTTATGCAGCAGCCGGGTGCTTTCAATCGTCATGCCCCGATCCATAGCCTTGACCATATCGTAGACGGTGAGAGCGGCCACAGAGGCTGCTGTCAGCGCTTCCATCTCTACGCCTGTCTTACCGGTTGTCTTGCATTCTGCTTCAATAAGAACGGATTGGAAGTCTTCGCTAAGTTGAAGGTCAAGGTTTACGGCAGTCAAAGGCAAGGGATGGCATAGCGGAATGAGGTCAGACGTTTTCTTGGCCGCCATGATCCCAGCTAGCCTGGCAACCGCCAGCACATCGCCTTTGCCGACCTTGCCTTCTGCAATACGCTCGCCCGTTTCACGCTGCATGGTGATGCGGGAGACGGCGACGGCGCGCCGGTCCGTTTCGGGCTTGCCGCCAACATCGACCATCTGCGCCCGACCGGACGCATCAAAATGGGTGAGTTTATCGGCCATGTTATGCGCGTCCTTCGCCAATGAGTTTGGACGTGGCTTGTTGCACGTCGTCTTCACGCATAAGCCGTTCGCCAACGAGGAATCCGCGGGCTCCGTCTGCCCATAATCGCGACAGATCTGCTCGGTCGCCAATCCCACTTTCAGAGATGATGCGTCGTCCAGCATGTGCTTTGGCGGCGAGCCTGCCTGTGGTGGCGAGATCAGTTTTCATGACCTTGAGATCGCGGTTATTGATGCCGATCAGCGGCGATTGCAGCTTCATCGCGCGCTCGAATTCAGCCTCATCATGGGTCTCTACCAGCACATCCATGCCATAGCTCATGGCGGTGGATTCCATTTCCGCAGCCAGGATGTCATCCACTGCGGATAGGATGATCAGAATACAATCGGCACCCAGAGCGCGGGATTCGACGATTTGATACGGCGAGACCATGAAGTCCTTGCGGAGGGCGGGGATGCTACATGCGCCGCGTGCTTGGCCTAGATATGCATCTTCGCCTTGAAAATAGGGCGCATCCGTCAACACGGATAGGCAAGCAGCCCCTGCGGCTTCATAAGCGGCTGCGAGCGCTGCGGGATTGAAGTCTTCCCGGATCAGTCCAGCGCTTGGTGAAGCGCGTTTGATCTCCGTGATCATCGGATATTGGCCGGCGGCATCTTTCGCCGCGAGGGCTGCGCCGAAGCCGCGCACAGGGTCAGCAGCCTTGGCGACTGGCTCAAGCATGCTTAGCGGTTTCTCGCGTTCACATGCAGCGACATGATCACGCTTTCTGTCAACGATCTCCTGGAGAATATCTGCCATTAGAGATGCCCCGGCGGCGGCGCTTCATTCGTGATTGCGATGAGCTTCGCTAATGCCGTGTTCGCCATGCCGCCATCAATGCTGGCCTCTGCCATGGCGACGCCTGCCTTCAGGTCCGTGACTTTGTCGGAAACCATGAACGCCGCTGCCGCGTTATAAAGG
>OJHK01001428.1_pt1 | contig 11137 bp, 7 predicted proteins | sample 1595161 | NCBI WGS metagenome assembly OJHK01 (sample SAMN05416842, study PRJEB24817) | seawater metagenome | isolation source: Sea water | place: Canada:Atlantic | collected 2013-07 | reverse complement strand
CGAGATGTAGAGAGGTCTCGTGGGCTCGGAGATGTGTATAAGAGACAGACTAAAGCACAACTTTATTCGAATTTATCGCACAGATTCTCAATAAATCCTGCTCAACAATAAATGAAGAGCAGGGGATATTACTTAGGTTTGTACTGTTAAGTTTTGTGGTTCTTTCGTTGATTGTGATGAAAACAAGCTTTTTAACTGCTCAACAATTAAATAATTCACTGGCACTAATATCAAGGTGATGAATGTGGCGAATAAAATACCAAAACCTAACGATACAGCCATAGGGATTAAAAATTGTGCTTGTGTTGATTGTTCAAACAACAACGGCATTAAACCAATAAAGGTGGTTAAACTAGTTAACATTACTGGTCTAAATCGAGCAGCACCTGCTGTTAGCACCGCTTCCATTAGCTCCCCGCCCTCACTACGCTTTTTATTAATAAAATCTACCAATACTAACGAGTCGTTTACTACGACACCGATGAGCGCCAACATGCCTAATAAGCTCATGATGGTTAATTCCATCCCCATAATCCAGTGACCAATCACGGCGCCGATCATGCCAAAAGGAATGATACTCATAACAATAATTGGCTGAATATAAGATTTGAAAGGGATTGCTAATAAGGCATAAATAATAAAAAAGACAAAGACTAGTGCCCAACCAAGAGAACCAAAAGACTCTCGTTGCTCTTTAGCTTCACCTTCAAGGGAATGACTAACACCAGGGTATTGCACTATTAACTCATCTAAATAGCTTTTTAAATCGGCTTGTAATACTGTCATGTTGGTATTTGACTTCTCAACATCGGCACTTACATTGGCAGTACGGTAGCGATCTATTCTTGAAATAGTCGACGGGCTTTTACCCGGAATAAGTTTGGCAACATGAGATAAGGGCACTGAGCCCCCTGAAGGCGTAACAACAAGAATATCTTCTAGATCCGCCATAGTACGGCGTTCATCTATAGGTAGGCGTACCATGACGCGAACATCATCTCTGCCACGCTGGATACGCTGTACTTGTGAGCCAAAGAAAGAGCGTCTTACTTGGTTTGATATGCTAACTCGGGTTAACCCTAATGCTTTACCTTGCTCAGTTAACTCAATCTGCAGCTCTTCTTTGCCATTAGACAAACTATCAGCAATATCAAATACCGTAGGGTAAGTGGCTAATCTGACTTTTACTTTATCGGTTATTTCTTTCAAGGTGTCTAATGAACTCGCTTTAAATTGCACATGGATAGGATCTGACGAACGACCAATCTCTGCTCTAAAAGTAATGCTTTCAGCGCCAGGAATCGGTCCAATTAAATTTCGCCACTCACGAACTAATTCACGAGAGCTTATGGCTAACTCGCGTGATTCTGGAGGGGTTATTTCAAAACGAACGCTACCTGAGTTTGAAGCGCCACCACGACCACCTGTAGTGGCTAATATATTAATAATGACACTGCTGTTAGTCGATGGCTCTATATACTTTTGTTTCAGCTCATCTGCTTTTTCAGCCATTTTTATAACATACTTATTGGTCACTTCAAATGGTGTCCCTGCAGGTAGGGTTAGTGTTGCTCTGACGGTTTCACTAGGAATTCGTGGAAAGAATATAAATTTAGTCCAGCCACTCATAATAAGAGCAAGAATAACTAAGAAAACGCCGACAAAGCCAACTAAGGTAGTGGTCTTGTTGCTTATTGCACGTTTTAATAAGGGCTGGTAAAAACGGATTATCGCTCGCTCGAAACCATCGGCAAATGATTGTTGTAGTTTACTAAACTTCGACTGCTTTGCGGCTTCAGAGCGTAGTTTTAAGTGTTTTAAATGCGAAGGTAAAACGAATTTTGATTCTATTAAAGAGAATATGAGTACCGGAATAACGATCACTGGAATTTGCGCAAATAAAGCGCCACGTGCGCCTTCAATAAAAGCCAGAGGCAAAAATGCTGCTACGGTTGTTAACACACCAAAAGTGACTGGCGTAGCAACTTCTTCGGTGCCACGAATAGCTGCCATTTCACCTGATTCTGACGTTTTTAGATGCGTATAAATATTTTCTCCCGTGACAATGGCATCGTCCACCACGATACCTAGCACCAAAATAAAGCCAAACAAACTCATTATGTTTAAGGTAACCCCAAACACTGGCATCATAATAAAGGCGCCCATAAAAGAGATGGGAATGCCAATAAATACCCAAAAGGCGATCGAAGGTCTGAGGAATAAAGTTAATAAGGCTAGTACCAAGATACCGCCTTGCAAAGCACTGGTTGTTAGTGTCGAAATACGGTTTTTTACGATTTGAGAGTCGTCATCCCAAAAACTTAACTCAACGCCAACAGGCAAGGTACTTTGCTGATCATTAATATAGGTTCTTACGGCATCGGCAACGTCGATAGCGCTTTGCTGTCCGATTCGGTATACGTCAATAAAAGCGGCTTGTTTACCGTTAAAGCGAGTGCGTACAGGGGTTTCTTCAAAGTCATCTTTGATGACAGCAATATCACTGAGGCGAATGATAGAACCATCAACATTGGTTTTAATGGCTATTTTTTCAAACTCATCTTTACGATAGGCTTGTCCTTTTGAGCGCAGTAGAATATCACCGCCTTTGGTTTTCAAATTACCGGCAGAAATATCAGTACTGGAATCGGAAATAGAAGAAGATATTTTTGCTATGGTGAGATCATATTGGCGTAATTTATCTTGAGGCACTTCAATTGATATTTCATAGTCGCGAACACCACTCAATTCTACTTGGGTAATAGCGGGAATTTTTAATAAATCATCTCTGACTTTTTCGGCGAATTCACGTGTCTCTTTCTCGCTATAAATACTGGCGATAGTCACGGCAATCACTTCACGTTTACGTGTCGCTAAAGAGACGACGGGTTTTTCTGCATCAACGGGAAAGGTATTTATCTCATCTACGCGACTTTTTATATCGGCAAGCATTTCGCGCGGATCATAGCCTGACTCTACTTCGATATTGACCGCTGAAGAGCCTTCTTGTGAACGACTAGCAATTTGCTTGACGCCTTCTAAATCTTGCACTGCTTCTTCTATGCGTATAGATATACTTTTTTCTACATCCTCTGGAGTCGCGCCGCGTAGTGAAACGTTAACGTTGATGCGGTCGGTGGCAAACGAGGGGAATACTTCCAGCGGAATACGATTAGATAAACTAAATAAACCTGCTATTAAAATGGTAATTAATAGTAAGTTGGCGGCAACATGATTTCGTGCAAACCAAGCAATCATTAGTTATTCACCTTAGCAACAGGTGCGGTGTCAGCTTTGTTGGTGATCTGACTCGATGTTTTGTCTGCAATGGCAACTGGTGTACCTGAACTGACTTGCCCTAACGAGGTCAATACTAACTGCTCACCTGCGATTAATCCTTGAGTGACGATAGATTCCGTACCATTTTGCCAACCTAATTTGATTTCTTTCCGCATCAAAAGGCCGTCTTCAACGGTATAGACATAACTGCCTTGATAAATAGCGCTGCTTGGTATGACTAACGCGTTATCAACTTCTCGTCCGGTAATTTCTGCGGTGACATATTGGCCCATTTTTATCTGCGCACCTTGATTATACTCACCATCATATGGGCGGATAATTTGTGCCACGACATAAAGTTGCTGTGATATTTCATCGATGGCGCTTTCAGTACGGACGATTTTCCCTTGCCATATTTGATTGCCCATCAGATCAGATGAAATCACAACATTACTAATCATAGAACTGTCGTTATTAGTCTTAATACGGTTAGCTTCCGATGTTTCATGGGCATTGCGGTATTCTTCAGGCAATTTCATCAGTGGCAAATCTTTGTTCTTGATTGGTAGGCGAATCTCGACATAATCAACAGCAAAAATATCGGCTAACTGGGTGTTACTAGAAATCACCTGACCAATATCTACATTTTTCTTTAAGATTCTCCCTGCGTAAGGTGCAACAATGCTGGTTCGTTCTAGCGATAACTTTACTTTATCGAGCTGGGCTTCTGCAGAGAGTACTTGTGCTTTTGCCGCTTCATATTGTGGCTGACGCAATACTAGGGCATTAGGCGCTTTACCATTACCTAGTCTTTTCCAGTCGGCTTTTGCTTGGTTTACTCGTGCGTATTCTTCTTGTAAGTTTTGTTTAGCTGACATTAGGCTTGCTTGGGCAATGTTAACTTCAGCGCGATGATCTCTATCATCAAGTTGAATTAGAATGTCACCTTGTTCGAAAAATCCTCCTGCCCTAAATTGTTTACTGACGTAATTAATTTGTCCTGACACTTGGGCGAAAAGTACACTTTGTGTTCTTGGCTTGACCGTGCCAAAACTTTGTACCATCACTTGATAGGTTTTAGGTGCAAGTGTGGTGGTTTCTACGGTCATTTGCGGTGCTTTTGAAGGCGCTCCACGGCTACTTTTTGGTGGGTTTTTAAAGATAACCATCATTAATATAACAGTGGCAATGATAATAATAACCGGCAATAGTATTTTTTTATAATTTGAGTTTTTCTTTTCATTGATGAGAGACATGGTTATTCGGCCTTTGGTGCAGGTGATGAGGCAAGTGACGGTGTGGTGAAGTCGCCACCCAAGGAAAGATGTAGATTGATTCGATTAGCAATAAGTTGGTTTTTAATTTTTATCAGTGTTGATTGCGCTTCAAAAGAACGGTTTTGCGCATCAAGCACTGTGGTATAAGTCACTAAACCACTTTGGTATTGTTCGAAGGAAAGGGTCGAGGCAATTTTTGCATTTTCTTGAGCCGCCAACATGGTGTAATAACTGTTCTTTAAGTTCTTTTCAGTGGTGATAGCATTTTCAACATCACTAAAGGCGTTATATAAGGTATCAAGGTATAACTGTTCACCTTGTTTAAGCTCTATTCGGGCTTTCTCTTCATTTGCTTTCAGGCGGCCCGCATTAAAAATGGGTGCTGAAACACTGCCCAGTAATGACCATGCTAATGATGACCCCGAGAGTAAGTCACCTATGTCGGCGTTCGAATCACCCACTGAGCCGGACAATACAATGCTTGGAAAACGTTGTTTATGAGCATAAGCTAAACCGGCATCTTGTGATAATAATTGATACCAACTGGCTTTTAACTCAGGTTTGCGACTGATTAATTCTGACGGTAAACCCACGGGAATGTCTGTAGTTAGCAGTGGTAGATTTGCATTGACGAGTAGTTCACCTTTAGGGTATTCACCAATCAGGCGTTCAAGCTGTCTAATAAGCTTGGTTTTCTCCGTTTCTTGCTCAGATACCCGGGTTAATTCGTTGTTCAAATCATTACGCGTTAAATAAACATCAAGCGCAGCGGTTAAGCCTGAATTATACCCCGCTTCAATAATTGCTAAATTTTGTTGGGAGTTTGCAACTCTGCTACGATAAAGCGCTAGCAGTTTTTCAGCCTCAATCACGCGAAACCAAGTGGTTAATACATTCACAACAAGCTGTTGCTTGTATTGCTCAAAAGTGGCTTTTTGTGCAAGATAGTTAAAGTTAGTTATGCGATCGGCATCAGACAATTTACCCCAAATATCTACTTCATAGCTTAAATTTAAATTAACAGAGTTACTGTTTGAATAACTATCGGCTTGGTTGTCTTTATTGCGACCACTGCGAAAAGCTAAGTCAAGCTCAGGCCAAAGTTGGCTACCCGAGACAATCAGTTGCTGTTCCGCTATCTCTAGCGAATATGCTTGCATGGCAAATTGGTGGTTAGACGTTAATGCTTTTTTGACTAATTGATGGACTTGTAAGTTTTCAAGTTCAGATAACCAATTATGTTCAACGGCCAAAGAGTGTTTACTATCTTGCCAATTTTGCGGAAGAGGCAAGTCTTTTAGTTTTTCATCTACTTCAGAAGTGTTACTACAAGCCAATAAAAACAGGCTTGAAAGCAGTGGAAGTAGTAGTCGAAATCGACGTGTCATAAAGTGATTAACTCAGGTTAATAAATTACTCTTAACGATAGTGTAATCAAAGATGCTTGATGATAATAGCGACATTACATAAGTTTACACTGTATAAAGAATTACCATTACAAAACGAAATAAGTCAGATAAGAACATATTACTGATAATTTTTTTGAATACTCTTTAATGTTCCTTGATCGATCATTTGACTAAAGATTGCTTTGAGCTTTTCGGCAGAGATATGGCTTTTACTTTGTTTTGAAAGCTGCAACCAAGGAGTGCGTTCAGAAACTGTCAGAGGTTTACCAAAAAAACTTTTACTCAAACCTAATTGTTTAGCACCACTGATAATAGGTTGCATCGGGCCAATGATGGCATCTACACTATTTTTCTTTAACATCAATAACCCCTGATTAAAGTCCTCGACAATTTGTTTGTGAATCTTAGGGTTACTATCTATCTCATCGCTAAATTTTGCGCCATTTAGATAAGCTATGTTCAAACCTTCTAGTTGTTTAACATTCTGATAATCATGGCCATGGCGACCAATAACAACATTTTTTAACGCTGGAAGTGGGTGAATGTAATCAACGTAATTGGCGAGTTCTTTATATTTGAACATGATGGTCAGATCTGTTTTACCCAACTTGAGTTCATGTATTATTCGGCCGTAGGGAAATATATGGTGCTCAGATGCTAAGCCACTTTTGATAAGTAATGAATGTGTTAAATCATAGTAGATACCGCTTAGTTTCCCAGAGTCATCGATACCATAGGGGGCTATTGCAATAGTTCTTACTTGTAAAGGATCAGGTGTCTGGGAGGCACTACTTTGATTACTGATGCAGGAAATACTAATAAAAAATATTTGGATAAAAGTCTTCATTGACACATACATCAGTAGTCCATCGGTTGTATCAATATAAAGAATATTAATGGGAATGTCATTAGTTGAGCAAAAGGCTTTGATAAAGTGCGTGTAAACTAAATTTGAGGGGGTAGTGAAGAAAGGAACTTACCCTCACCCAACTAGAGTGAGGTGAGGGTATAGAAAAGCCTTATTAATTAACTCTTATTAAACAAGTCGATGAAGAAACTATATTGTAAAGCAGTATCATGAATGCGTTTAAAGCGGCCGGAAGCGCCACCGTGTCCAGCTTCCATATCCGTTTTAAATAATAATACGTTATCATCGGTTTTATAATCACGTAACTTAGCAACCCATTTCATTGGCTCGAAGTATTGTACTTGCGAGTCATGCAATCCAGTAGTAACTAGAATGTTAGGGTAGTCTTGTGCTTTGACTTGATCATAAGGTGAATATGACAACATATAATCATAATAAGCTTTTTCTTTTGGGTTACCCCATTCTTTGAACTCATTGGTTGTTAGTGGGATGCTTTCATCAAGCATAGTCGTTACTACATCAACAAAGGGGACTGCTGCGGCAATGCCTTTGTATTGCTTTGGTGCCATGTTAATAACCGCACCCATCAATAGACCACCAGCACTACCACCAACCGCGAAGACGTTTTCTTTATCGCCGTAACCTTGTGCTGTTAAGTCTTTAGTGACATCAATGAAATCAGTAAAGGTGTTCATTTTTGTTAATTTCTTACCGTCTTCATACCATGGACGGCCTAGCATTTCTGACCCACGGATATGCGCAACAGCATAGACAAAACCACGGTCCAATAGGCTTAGTCGACTGACAGAAAAAGAAGGATCAATTGTGTGTCCATATGAACCATAGGCATATTGATATAATGGGTTAGTGCCATCTTTTTTGAACTTATCTTTGCGATAAACTAAAGAAACCGGTACTTGTTTACCATCGCGGGCTTTAACAAAGATACGCTCAGAGGCATAGTTATTACTGTCAAAATCACCTAACACTTTAGTTTGCTTTAATTGTGTTTTGTTTAAGGTATCTAGATTGACATCGAAATGTGTACCGGGCGTGGTAAAGCTCGCATAGTAAAGACGTAAATTTTTGTTGTTTATTTCGTTGTTTCCATATAAATTCAAGCTATAAGCTGAGTCATTAAAACTGAGCTGTTGCTTTTTCCCACTTGATAATTGCTGAATAGTTACTCGACTAATACCATTTTCACGTTGTTGATAAACAAGGTGATCAGTAAATAATTCATAATCCTCAAGCTTAACGGCATCATTTGCTGGAATCACGTCTTGCCATTGTGTTTTATCACCAAGGTGCTCTTTATGGACTTTCATTAAGCGAAAGTTAGTCGCTTGCCAGTTAGTATTGATGTAATACCAGTCATTCATTTTAGATATAGAGTATTCATGACCTTCCTCACGCTCAATAAACTTTTTAGGCATTGCTTTGGCATCATCAGCATCAATGACTGAAACACCGCTTGCTTCGGTACTGGAATGCCAAATAAAGACACTGCTGCCATCTTTAGATTTACTCAGACCGGTATAGTAAGATTTATTGCTTTCTTCATAGACCATTTCATCTGTCGCTTGTGATGTACCTAAAGTATGACGAAATACTTGGTAGCCTAATAAGGTTTGTGGGTCTTTTTTGATGTAATACACGGTTTTATTGTCGTTACCCCAAACAATGCCGCCATTAGTACCTTCAAGCTTGTCATCAAGTAAAGTATTACCCGCGATATCTTTGAATTGTACGGTATAAATTCGACGGCTCACGGTATCTTCTCCGTAAGCGAGTAGCTTGCCATCAGGACTAGCACTTAAGCCACTTACTTGATAATAGTCGTGTGCTTTGGCTAACTCATTTACGTTAAGTAATACTTCAAGGTTACTGCCTGAAAAATCAGATGATCTTACGTAAATAGGGTATTCATTTTCACCCTTCATTTGACTTGCGTAGTAAAAGTCACCTTTTTTGGTTGGTACTGAACTATCGTCTTTTTCAATACGCGCCTTAATCTCTTGGAAAATCTTTTCTTGCATTGCTTCAGTATGCTGCAGCTGTGCTGTCGTATACTCATTTTCTGCAGCTAAATGTGCTAAAACTTCTGGGTTTTTGCGACTATCGTCACGCATCCAGTAATAATCATCGACACGTGTATGGTTATGAATAACCATCTTATGGGGAACTTTTTTAGCTATAGGAGCGGTAATATCATTCATGGCATTTGTTGCTTCATTATTTTGATTGCTGCATGCTGCGATTAGCAGGGCAGAAGAGACTAGTAAACTTAGCTTAGTCTTTGATAGGATTTGTGACATAAAAGATCTTTCCTTGTAAGATAACTTACGATAATTACTACAAATCGTAATACGTTAGCGGTAGTAAATGTTAAAAAAATGTATCAAACGTTAAGTTAGCACGATAATAGCGATAAACAAATTTACTTATCGTGTAATACCGTTATCTTATCGCAATTGAAAATTGAAAATTGAAAATTGAAGCGTTTGAACGAGGGGAGCATTATGTCATTAGATAAAATTTCGACTCAGTTAGGTGGAACTCACACAAAAGTGCCACCAGTGGAATCATGGAATCCACCGTATTGTGGTGAAATTGATATACAAATTAAAGCTAATGGTGATTGGTTTTACGGCGGTAGTGTGATTAAGCGTTTACCTTTGGTGAAGCTATTTGCCTCTGTGTTGATTAAAGAAGTAAATAATGATGTGGTTGAACACTTTTTAGTGACTCCGGTTGAAAAAGTAAAAATTCAAGTAGATGATGCGCCATTTTTATTGACTCAATGGCGCTGGCTTGATGCAGATGAGAAAATGATGCAAGTGAGTACTAATTTAGATGATGAGTTTCTGCTCGATGCCGAACACCCTCTGACAGTTACCGCAAGTGGTGACTTGTATGTCACTGTGCGCCGAAATTTGCTGGCGAAAGTACATCGAAATGTCTATTACCAGTGGGCTGATGTAGCGCAAGAAGTGCTAACTAAAAATGGCACTGAGTTGATTCTCTCAAGTGCCGATTGTCAGTTTAGTTTAGGAAAACTATAGCGGGCTCTACAGCCCTATCCTTAATTTGATCCACAAACAGTACAGTTTTTTTGTTTTTTCATCGTAAACTGTTGCCATTGATTCGCCAAACCATCAAGTAAGTTAAGCTGATTGAGTTGTACTTTATTACCCGTTAATAGCTTAATCGCTTGCAAGCTTTGCATACCAGCAATCATGGCGAGTACTGGGCCAATAATGCCTATGGTTTGACAGTTATTGGTGGGCGCTTTTTCACTGGCAGGAAAAAGGCAATGATAACACGCACTCGTTTCATCACGGGGATCTATTGTTAATTGTTGACCATCAAAACCTGTAGCAGCACCCACTATCAGTGGTACTTTATGCTGTATACAGGCTTGATTAATTAAGTAACGTGTTTGAATGTTATCAGAGCAATCAAGCACTAGGTCGACTTGTGGTAGGTAATAATCACATAACTCTTCATCAAACATTTCATCAATTGCCTCAATAGTGACGTCAGGAAATTGTCGTTGTAATTTTTCAGCGGCAACATCCGCCTTATTATCATTAATATTGTCTTCGCAAAAGAGAATTTGTCTGGGTAAATTACTGACTTCTATACAATCACCGTCTGCAATATAGAGTGTACCAACGCCAGCAGCAGCTAAATATAAACTCGCAGGATTACCTAAACCGCCGACACCTAAAATGAGCACTTTGGCATTACGCAGCGCGACTTGTCCTTGACTACCAATGTTATCCAATATTATTTGGCGGGAGTATTTGAGTTGCTCTTGGTTGCTTAACACTTTGATTCCTTGTTTATTTTTATTCACGCTAATGGATAAAAGTGCGCACGGCACTGGCTTTGAACTGTAAATAGACTTGTTGTTGGCTGGTTAACGATAATTTCTGCTGAGAGAAGGCACTGATAGTGACAAAAAACTCTTGAGAAGCACAGCTAACAGTTAATAGTACTTTGTTTTCTATACCACTTATTTGCTGTATGGTACCAAAAAGGTGATTGACAATTGAGCTATTACTGGGTTCTGTCAGCGAAATACTGATGTCACTAGCCAATATAAAACATCGTAACTGCGTCTGATTTTCGAAGGACTTATCGCTGGATAGGTAAATGTCCTGCTGTGCGTTGAGTGCTAATACGCTTAAACCATGACCATTATTAAATTGTTTGATCGGTAATGATAGACTAGTTTGCTGATGAATAAGGGCTGTCTCTTATACACATCTCCGAGCCCACGAGACCTCTCTACATCT
>OJHK01001427.1_pt1 | contig 11150 bp, 8 predicted proteins | sample 1595161 | NCBI WGS metagenome assembly OJHK01 (sample SAMN05416842, study PRJEB24817) | seawater metagenome | isolation source: Sea water | place: Canada:Atlantic | collected 2013-07 | reverse complement strand
ACGAGATGTAGAGAGGTCTCGTGGGCTCGGAGATGTGTATAAGAGACAGAATTATAACCGTGCAACATACAGACAAAGGCGTTCGTCTTAAAGATACTTACACATTTAATCAATTATTTAAATAACTAAAACACATGACTATAAAATTTCCTGCGGTAGCAACTGCCGCTATTACAGCTAGTATTATACTTTCAGGTTGTGGAAGTGCAGTACCTACTATTGTTTCTACACCATTAGAAAACATAGATAAGCAACCTCTAAAGACAACAAGCCTAAATGAGGTACAGTTAAAAGGTTGGGGTGGCGCAGATATTGTAAGCGATACTATTCCAGGAATGAGTGTTGAAAAAGCCTACACAGAAATCATTAAAGACAAACAAGGACAAAACGTTATTGTTGCTGTAATAGATAGTGGTGTAGATATAGAACATGAAGACCTTAAAAATGTAATCTGGACCAATACAGATGAAATTCCAAATAACGGGATTGATGATGATAAAAATGGTTACATAGATGATATTCACGGATGGAATTTCCTAGGTGATATTGTTGAAGAGAACATGGAATATGTGAGAATTCTTCGTGATGGCTACTCAAAGTTTGAAAACGCATCTGCTTCAGATTTTTCTGAAGAAGACCTAGAAGCTTACAACCAGTATGTTGAAGCTAAAGCAGAATATGATAAAGAATATGGAGAAGCTATTCAAAACAAACAACAATACGAAGGTATTTACCAACAGCTTAAAGCTGCACATTCTGCAGTAAGCAAAGAAATAGGTAAAGAAGATTATACCAAGAAAGAATTGTCTGAAATGACAACAACATCTGAGCAATTAGGGCAATACAAAGGTTTTCTTACGCAAATGTATACATATGCAGAAGGTCAAACTATTCCAGAATTTATGGAAGGTATAAAAGAAGGTGTAGATTATTTTGCAGGTCGATTAAACTCACATTTTAATCAAAAATTAAATGCTAGAGCAACTATATTAAAAGACAATCCAGACGATTGGTCTACGCGTTATTACGGTAATAATGATGTAGATGGTCCAGACCCTAAAAAAGCAGATGCAAAACACGGTACACACGTTGCTGGTATTATTGCAGCATCTAGAAATAATGGTGTTGGTATGAACGGTGTTGCACAAAATGTTGAGATTATGGTTATACGTGCAGTGCCAGATGGTGATGAGTATGATAAGGATATAGCAAATGCAATACGCTATGCTGTAGATAATGGTGCTAAGGTTATTAATACAAGTTTCGGAAAATATTTCTCTACACATCCAGAATGGGTAAATGATGCTATAGAATATGCAGCTAAAAAAGATGTTTTAATCGTAAATGCCGCTGGAAATGAAGGTTTAAACCTAGATGAAAAAAGAGTGTATCCAAACGATCAAACTCCTACAGAACCAAAGGAAATATCTGATACATTTTTAACAGTAGGTTCATTAACATACACATATGGAGCAGAAATGGTATCGTCTTTTTCAAATTACGGAAAAAGCAATGTAGATGTATTTGCACCAGGTTCTAAAATTTGGTCCACAACACCATTAAACGAGTATGAGTACTTACAAGGAACATCTATGGCCGCGCCTGCAGCTGCTGGTGTTGCTGCTATGGTTCGTTCTTACTTTCCTAACTTAAAAGCATCAGAAGTAAAACAAGTTTTAATGGAAAGTGGTTTAAGCACAACACAAACTGTTGTAGTTGGTGGTGAATCCAGCAATACAAAACCGTTTACAAGCTTATCTACTTCTGGTAAAATGGTAAACCTTTACAATGCTTTAATTTTAGCAAGTAAGAAATAAGAGAGACTATTCTTATTGTTTACAGTAAGAGCCTTTAAACACTAAACTTTATAAATATGACAAAATACTTATCAGTACTGATTTGCTTTTTAAGCCTTTCAGCTATCGCTCAGAACAACACCTCATATTGGCAACAACACGTTGATTACAATATGGATATTGATATGGATGTTGAAACCTTTCAATATAAAGGAACCCAAAAATTAGAATACACTAATAATTCACCAGATGATTTAAACCGTGTATTTTACCACTTATATTTTAATGCATTTCAACCAGGAAGTGAAATGGATGTTCGTTTACAAAACATTCAAGATCCAGATGGACGTATGACTACTGAAGATAAGAAGAGTAGAATTATGTCTCTTTCTGAATCTGAAATGGGTTACATTAAAGTAAAATCTCTTACACAAGATGGTAAAGAAGTTACTTACAAAACTGTAGGTACTGTTTTGGAAGTTGAATTAGCAACACCTATAAAATCTGGTGATAAAGCAACTTTTGAAATGGAATTTGACGGTCAAGTACCTCAGCAAATTAGAAGAAGTGGTCGTAACAATGCAGAAGGAGTATCTCTATCTATGACTCAATGGTACCCAAAAATGGCAGAATATGATTTTGAAGGTTGGCACGCAGATCCATATATAGGACGTGAGTTTCACGGTGTTTGGGGAGACTTTAATGTAAACATTACTATTGATAAAGATTACATTATTGGAGGTACAGGTTACCTTCAAAACCCAGAAGATATAGGATATAACTATGGCGATGAAGGCCCTAAAGGAAAGAAAGGTAAAAAAGGAAAGCTTACCTGGAAATTTAAAGCACCTATGGTTCACGATTTTACGTGGGCAGCAGATCCAGACTATATTCATGATAAAGTAACTGCTAATGATGGTACTGTTTTACATTTCTTATATCAAGACAACGACAGTATTAAAGAAAACTGGAAGAACCTTCAGCCAAAAACAGAGCAGATTCTAGAATTTTTCAATGAAAATATAGGACCTTACCCTTATGAACAATACTCGGTAATACAAGGTGGTGATGGCGGTATGGAGTATGGTATGAGTACTTTAATTACTGGAGAGCGTAAGTTTGGAAGCCTAGTAGGTGTAACAGCACATGAGATGGCACATAGCTGGTTTCAGTTTATACTAGCAACTAATGAAGCGCAACACGAGTGGATGGATGAAGGTTTTACTAGCTTTATTAGTTCTGAAGCTATGAATGTAGTTATGGGCGAAAATAAAGAAAACCCACATTCTGGTTCTTACAGAGGCTATACCTATTTAGCAAACTCTGGTGTAGAGCAACCAATGACTACACACGCAGACAGATATAATGTAAACCAAGCTTACAGCATTACAGCGTATGCTAAAGGCGCTGTATTTTTAGCACAGTTAGAGTATTTATTAGGAAATGATCTTCAAGATGAAATTATAAAAGAATATTATAACCAATGGAAGTTTAAGCACCCTACACCAAACGATTTTATACGCGTTGCTGAAAAAGTATCTGGAGCAGAATTAGGTTGGTATTTGATAGACTTTGGTCAAACTACAAATACAATAGATTATGCAGTAAAAACCATTGAAGGTAACACTGCTACATTAGAGCGTATAGGTTTAATGCCAATGCCAATAGATGCTAAAGTAACATTTGCAGATGGCACAACCAAAATGGTTCACATTCCATTACGTATGATGCGTTGGGTAAAACCAAATGCAGAAAGTGTTCAAGAAGATTGGCCTTGGGCTATGCCTACATATGAGCTAAAAATGGATAAAGAAATTTCTAAAGTAGAAATAGATCCAAGTCAACTTATGGCAGATGTTAAGCGTGATAACAACACGATGCAGAAATAATATAAGATTTAGGAGCCTTACCTAAATGACTATTTCAATTACAAAATACCCTGTTAGAGTCTTTATTATCTAACAGGGTATTTTATTTAAGATGTTATTTTATAACAATCTTTTGAACACGTTTATATCCATTAACTTCTAATTGCAAAAAATATAAAGCACTTGGTAAATTACTTAGATTAATAGAAGTACTATGTTTATTAAACGTAAAGCTTTTAAGGGTTTTACCATAAATGGTTATAACTTTTACATTAATAGTATCAACGGTAATGCCGTTTAAGTTAAAAATACCTGACGATGGGTTTGGGAAAACTGAAACTTCGCTAAGTTTATTATCTTCTATTGAAAGGCTAATGTTCGATTCTAAAAAATCTGGAACACCACTATTATCTGTATCATCATCTAAAGGCGATCCATTGTTATTATAATCTTCGTCTATAGTTAAAACACCATCACCATCATCGTCATCATCTAAGTAGTTTTCAATTAAATCTTCATCTGTATCAATAAACGCAAACGATTGTAAACCTGCGCCAATACCTGTTATTTCTGTTAATGTATCTACGCCATCTCCATCATCGTCATCATCTAAATAATTAGGAATATCATCTTCATCTGTATCGTCATCATTTAAATCTCCATTAGTATTTAAGTCTTCATCAGAATCGCTTATCCCATCATTATCACTATCTGGCAAGGTTAAAACCAAATCAAAATTTTCAATAGTAAAACATCCAAATTCAAAATTAGTTACTCTAATATATATTGTTTGTGGGGAAAATAAGTTATTGTAAGCATTTGGTGTTACTATGGCATTGTTATCTGCTAAGGCATCACTTTCTGTTTCAAAATATACTACATCATAGTTTGAGGGAGACAAGCCATTTAAAACAATAGGAGTGTTTTCAGAAAGGTCAAAACTTTCTGTACCGTCTTCATTAACATCTTCTAATATAAGATCTATGGGCTCTGCAGTTGCAGGATTAAGTCCAACACTAATTATAAAATTTGTAGTGTCATAAGTACTATCCGTAGTATCCTCTGCACGCGCATAAATTGTCTGCGGATTAGTCGTATTTGTAAAAGGACTAATTAATGGATTTATATTATTATCTGCATCGGTTTGTGAGGTATGATACGATACAGTTACATTATTTTGATCTCCTATTATTTGAGCATCATTTACACTAAGGTCAAACTGAGAAAAATCTGTGTCGCTACAAGCAGTTAAATCTGATGCTGGATTAGCAACAGCTTGTGCTTGTGACAAAAAAGTTATAGTTAATAAGGTAAAGCAAAGTAGTAGTGTTCTCATAGTTAGTTTTTTATAAATGTAACTAAAAAAACTTTTAGCCTCAAAGAATAGAGTTTACATGCTCCTGCAACTTGGTTACAACTGTATTTTCAAACCAAGGATTTTTCATTCTCCAAAAACGATTAACTGGTGAAGGATGCGGGATTACAAAATACTCCGGTAAATAGTCATTATAGTTTTTAACCTTCTCTGTTAAGTTGCGTTTATCATCTGGTAAATAATAATTTTGAGCATAAGCACCAATTAATAATTTAAGCTTAACGTGTTTTAGCTCATTCCACACTTGGTCGTGCCACGTAGGTGCACATATTTTCATTGGTGGTAAATCTCCTGTTTTAGCTTTACCAGGATAGCAGAATCCCATTGGTAAAATTGCAAAATTGTCTGTATTGTAAAAAGTCTCTTCCGTAACCCCAAGCCACTCTCTAAGCTTCTTTCCGCTTTGGTCTTTCCACGCTACACCACTTTCATGAACTTTACGACCTGGAGCTTGGCTTATCAAAACTATTTTAGAGTGTTTTGCTGCTTCAATAATTGGTCTAGGGCCAAGAGGAAGCTTATCTGCACAAAGGCTACAGTCTCTAATAGTTGAAAGTAAATTCTTCATAATATTTAAAGTTAGAACTTCTTTTTTCCTCAAACACAGCTTTAAACAATTTTGTATCTTAGAATGAAAATAGCTAACAATGAGCCATTACAGCATAAAACATATTGAAGAGTATTATCAAGTATATAGAAAATCTGTTAGAGATCCCGAGCTGTTTTGGGGTGAAATAGCCGAAGAGCATTTTTTATGGCGAAAAAAATGGGATCGCGTTTTAAGTTATGATTTTAGCAAACCTGAGTTTAAATGGTTTGAGGGTGCCCAATTAAATATTACAGAAAACTGCTTAGACAGGCACTTAACGACAAGAGCAAATAAAACGGCACTTCTTTTTGAGCCAAACAATCCCGAAGAAAAGGCACAACATATAACTTACAAAGAGTTGTATGAGCGTGTTTGTAAGCTTGCAAATGTCTTAAAACAAAAAGGGGTTAAAAAAGGAGATCGCGTTTGTATTTATTTACCTATGATACCTGAGCTAGCTGTATCTGTATTGGCTTGTGCAAGAATTGGCGCCATACACTCTGTTGTTTTTGCAGGGTTTTCATCTAAAGCTTTAGCAACTCGAATAAACGACTGTGACTGTGAAATGGTCATTACCTCAGATGGGTCTTATAGAGGCCACAAAACAATAGATTTAAAAGCAATTGTAGATGAAGCATTAGAGCAATGTAGTGGCGTTAAAAACGTATTGGTGGTTAAACGTATTAATTCTGAGGTCTCAATGACACCTAACAGAGATTTCTGGATAGAACCATTGTTGAAAGAGGCTAGTGCAAATTGTCCTGCAGAAATAATGGATGCAGAAGATCCATTATTTGTTTTGTATACATCTGGATCTACAGGTACGCCAAAAGGAATGGTACACACTTGTGGAGGTTATATGGTATATAGCGCCTATACATTTAAAAATGTGTTTAGATATGAAGAAAATGATGTGTATTGGTGTACAGCAGATATTGGATGGATTACAGGACACAGTTATATAATTTACGGTCCTTTAGCCAATGGTGCCACTTCCTTAATGTTTGAAGGTGTCCCTAGCTACCCAGATTTTGGAAGGTTTTGGGAAATTGTAGAAAAGCATAGAGTAAATCAGTTTTATACTGCGCCAACAGCAATTCGTGCTTTGGCAAAAGAAAACCTTAAATTTATTGAAAATCACGACCTGTCTTCCTTAAAAGTATTAGGTACCGTTGGAGAACCAATTAATGAAGAGGCTTGGCATTGGTATAATGTTAATGTAGGAAAAAAACGAAGCCCTGTTGCAGGTTCGTGGTTTCAAACAGAAACTGGTGGTATAATGATATCTCCTATTCCGTATGTAACAGCAACAAAACCTACATATGCAACATTACCTTTGCCTGGAGTACAGTTAGCATTAATGGACGAAAATGGAGAGGAAATTAAAGGCAACCAAGTAGATGGCCGTTTGTGCATAAAATATCCTTGGCCTGGTATAGCTCGAACTATATATGGAAACCATAAACGGTATAAAGACACCTATTTTTCAGCATTTAAAGGTATGTATTTTACAGGTGACGGTGCATTAAGAGATGAAACTGGATATTATAGAATTACAGGGCGCGTTGATGATGTTGTAATTGTTTCTGGGCATAATATGGGTACTGCACCTATTGAAGATGCTATTAATGAACATCCAGCTGTGGCAGAAAGTGCTATAGTGGGTTTCCCTCATGATATTAAAGGAAATGCACTATATGGGTTTATTACTCTAAAGGAAACGGGAGAAGGAAGAGATCACAATAATCTTAGGTCAGAAATAAATCAATTAATCACCGAATATATAGGTCCAATAGCCAAGTTAGATAAGATTCAATTTACAAAAGGGCTTCCTAAAACCCGTTCAGGTAAAATTATGCGCCGTATTTTAAGAAAAATTGCTAGTAAAGATTCTGAAAACCTTGGAGACATTAGTACCTTGCTAAATCCTGAAGTTGTTCAAGATATAATAGACACATCTCTATAACACATTAAAAACTATGAGCGCATATGACGCTGTAATTATAGGATCTGGACCAAATGGACTGGCTGCCGGAATTGCACTATCTCAAGAAGGTAAACGCGTACTTATTTTAGAAGCTCATAAAGAGGTTGGTGGTGGCACAAGAACTGAAGAGCTTACCTTACCTGGTTTTCATCACGATGTTTGTTCTGCCGTGCACCCTTCAGGGTTTATATCACCGTTTTTTAAAACATTACCTTTAGAGAAGTTTGGTTTAGAATGGATACATCCGGAGGTTTCTGTTGCACATCCATTAGACAATGCTCCTGCTATTCTTTTAAAAAAATCTATTAAAGACACTGCTACACAATTGGGACAGGACTCTAATCGCTGGATGTCTTTATTTGAGGAGTTTGTAGGTGCATCAGACGCTCTGTTTAAAGATACAATGGCACCATTACAAATTCCCAATAATCCTATTTTACTTTCTAAATTTGGTTTAAAAGGTGCGCGCTCTGCAGTATCTTTTGTAAACTCTTATTTTAAAGATGAACAAGCTAAGGCATTGTTTGCGGGATGTGCCGGTCATAGTATTTTACCATTTGACAAAATGTTAACCTCAGCTTTTGCTATGATGTTTGTAATACAAGGCCACGTTACCAATTGGCCAATAGTAAAAGGAGGCTCACAAAATTTAGCAAAGGCACTTTCAGGTTATTTTGTAAGCTTAGGAGGTAATATTACAACCAATACTAGTATTACTAATTTTGATCAACTACCAAAAGCTAAAGCTTATTTGTTTGACACAGACCCTAAGCAACTTGCTGCTATTTGTAAAGATGAGTTGCCAAAATCTTACCTAAACCGTCTTCATAACTATAAATACGGCCCTGGAATTTTTAAAGTAGACTGGGCTTTGTCTGAATCTATTCCTTGGAAAGATCCTAATTGCTTAAAAGCATCAACAGTTCATGTTGGTGGTACTTTTAATGAGATTGCAAAAAGTGAAAAAGACATGTGGGAAGGCAGACATTCTGAAAAACCATTTCTAATTCTTTGTCAACAAAGTGAATTTGATGCAACTAGAGCACCAAAGGGGCAACATACAGGATATGCCTATTGTCACGTACCAAATGGATCTACAAAAGATATGACAGCTGCTATAGAAAGCCAAATAGAGCGTTTTGCGCCAGGGTTTAAGAATATTATACTAAGTAGACATAAAACCTCAACAAAAGAATTTCAGGATTACAATCCTAACTATTTAGGAGGTGCAATTACTGGCGGAGTTTCAGATATTTCTCAATTATTTACGAGACCAGTTGCAAGGTTAAACCCTTATTCCACTCCTAATCCTTCAATTTATATTTGCTCTGCATCTTCGCCACCTGGTGGTGGTGTTCATGGTATGTGTGGTTATTATGCAGCTAAGAGTGTCCTAAATAAAAAAGCCGCTATCAAAAGATAGTGGCTTTTTAAAGGTTTAATTTTAAACACTATAAACTAGTTCTTAACAATTTTATAAGTGTGTACGTTGTCTTCCGATTTAACTTTTATAATATATAAACCAGATTCTAAGCTGTTAGTATTTAGGTTAATATAATTATTGTTTACCTTATTCTTTAAGACTTCCTTACCTCTAATATCATAAATTACAACTTCATCAATTATATTACTATAGGAGATGTTAACTTCATTTTTAATAGGATTTGGGTAAACTTCTAATTCATTTGATTCAACTTCATCTGTACTTAGCGTAGAAGAATCATAAGCAGCGATTCTAAATTTACCAAATTGTTGAGACCATCCCCAAACTCTTACTATTACCGTTTCACCTGGTGTTTTATCTGTAAATAAAATTCCTGCAAATTGGTTACCTCCTATTACAAATTGATCATTACAATAAGCTGTTGTGGTATTTGGTGGTGGTAAATTATAATAATAAGGCTCTAAAGTGTCTGTACCGCAAGATCCTGTATAGGTTTCGATTGCAGTATCATAAAGGTTTGTTTCGTCAGGCTCAACCCTAGTTTCTATAGTAAAGCTACCAGATTCTGGTACTACCACTGTAAACCAAATATCTCTTCCTCGTGTAGAAAAATCTAAAGTACCACAACTAGGAAAGTTTGAGTTGCCTGGATTTATTGTTGCTGAAGTGTTTGTAGCTACTATAAAGCTATCTTCAAAACTTTGTCCAACATTTAATGCTATTGGGTTAGTACAATCATCATTAGATGGTGGTGCAGGAGATTTGTAAACACACAAATCAAAATAAATTGCCTGTGAAGATAATGCAGATGTCACGTTTATATAATAGGTTTCATTTGCTTCTAAATCTCCCAATACAATATCTTCACATTGGTTGGTCTGTGAAGGAAATTCTTCTGACAGCGGATTTAAAAATCCTGGAGTTCCGTTATAAAGACTAATAGATAAAGGCGCTGCACCATTTACTAAAGATGCAGAAAATGTATATTCTGCGCTTTCTGTTGGTGTAAACGTATACCAAACATCTGGATTAGAGTTTGTACAATAAGACTCTCCAGAAGTGCTTGCGTTTGCAGTGTACCCAACGACACTGTTCTCACACATATCTATGGTAGATTCTAATATCTCTTCTGCATTTGCTGTATCATTATTATCTGGTGAGTCTGGAAATGGATAAACACACATACGATATTGTGTTGTTTCAGATGCACCACGTGCGTTAATGTAGTATGTTTGGCCACTACTTAAGACTGCACTGTAATATCTTGTAGCGCATCCTGTTTGGCTTGTAAGATTTCCTGGTGTGCCTGTAAAAATACCAATGCGCACATTTTGATTGTTAGAGTTTAAAGACTCTATTTCAATAGCATACATCTTAGTTTCAGTTGGTGTAAATGTGTACCAAGAATCTACCCAAAAATCATAATCTACACAGTTAAACTCTGCAGACTTTGTAAAGCCTTGAAAGTTTGAGATTTCTGAATTTTCGCATTCATAAGTTGCAGATAGCTCTGTAGCAACTGCTCCATTTGCTTCGTCAGATTGTGCACTTAGGTTGCAAGCCAATACTAGCGAAGCAATTAAAAGTATATATCTAGTCATAATAAGTGGTTTTTAAGTGTAACAAAAATCAAAAAAAACAAGTTATAAAGTAGGTGTTTTTTAACCGTTAACTTATCGTTAACCGAAGTGAACTTTTTTAAAATCAAATAAGTAGATAAGTTTACATCACTAAAAATTAATATTCAGATTAAACATTTAGATATCATGAAAAACATTTACATCATTTTAATTCTTGTTGCTGCAACCTTAAAGATAAATGCTCAAGTAGTTTCAATTAATGACATTACATTAGGTGGAATCTCTACTAGTACTTTTCAAGAAACCCCTATAGATGCAGATGATAATTACTCGTACTCACAAAGTATATATTTGCAATCTGAAATTAATGTTGCTGGGACAATTTCCAAAATTACATATTATACAGATGGTGTCTTAGAAAACTCAAATGACATTACCGTTTATATGGCAGAAAAAACTGAAGCTGTCTCTTATACACATCTGACGCTGCCGACGAATAGAGAGGTGTAGA
>OJHK01001426.1_pt1 | contig 11157 bp, 7 predicted proteins | sample 1595161 | NCBI WGS metagenome assembly OJHK01 (sample SAMN05416842, study PRJEB24817) | seawater metagenome | isolation source: Sea water | place: Canada:Atlantic | collected 2013-07 | reverse complement strand
TCTACACCTCTCTATTCGTCGGCAGCGTCAGATGTGTATAAGAGACAGTCATAAGATAATCGCGTTAAAGCCTGCGAGTATTATTCTGGCCCATGGCGGTGAAGTAACTCCAACACAGCTTGATTACCAACATTTATTGTCATTGGCACCTAAAGTACCAAAAACACATTGGCGCTCAGTTAAAGCGCGATTATTCAAACCATTTCAAACATCTAGTCATTAGATTCAGTATAGTAAATTATAAATACCAAAAACGAACAAAATCAAACCTTAAACTCATGATTTTTTTGTGCAATAACATAAGAAGCCTCTACGTTATAGTAAAGGCTAGTCAAATGATTAATTACCAGATACTAACAAGCTTCTATTGCCTGTAGAAATATCAATAGCAAAAATTCCTTTTAATTCAGTATCAATGGCAAATAGTCTATTTTTATTACTATCATAACTTATTGCTGATAGCTGACCGAAAGGCACCCCACCTTCAACTCCATTTGATGACAGTAAGCTACTCACGCCAGTCGTTAAATTGACTTTATAAATAAATCGCCACCCCATAATGACAAAGGTTCCATCTTCTAAAAACAAAGAGTCATTAACTGCTGACATTACTCTGGCATCAATATCATTAGCCATTAATGATCTTTCACCGCTAGCTATATCTATCTTAATAATATCAACACCCGTTTCACCTGATGGTTCTTGAATAACAAGCAAACTCTTACTATTTAATTGAAAGGAAATTGAGTTCGGCTTATTGAAAGCAACACCTGAATGAGTTGCATTGCTTGATATAAGTGTTTTAATACCTGTCGCCAATTCAACTTGTATAATATTTACTTCTGCTTCATTGTTTTGATAGTTTGGCGCATCGAGAATATAGGCATAAGTATTCTCATCATCTAAAACAACATCAATTGGATTAATAAGATTAACGTCATCTTCAACACTGTACTCAGTAATAACTTCTCGTTTATTATCTTCTGTACTTACTAACAATAACGTAGGTTCGTTAACTTCTGAATTATTAATGACAACTAAACTATTATCGCCTGTATTTAAAGCTAAACCTATTTGATTAACAACATCAGAAGTTCCTGTAGTTAAATTACTTACCGTCTGCTTTAGAAGATCAAAATTATAAACACCGTGGTTATTAAAAAACAATGCTTGTGATTTATTCGAGAATTCAATGCTATAACCATTACTGATTTGAAGGCCTTGACCCGTTTTAACCGCAATAACGCTTTCAAATGTATCTTCTCCCAGCACGCCTTTATCAATAGAGTTATTATAGAAATTAAAGACATAGAAATTAACATCATCACCTAAACCAAGTGAAGTCCCCTGTAAAGGTGTTGGTAATGCTATGCGTTCTTTAGTGGTCAAATTTAATGTAGTAATACCTTCGTCCGAATTTGAAAATATTAAACGGTTATTTTCACCATCAAAAAACAAGTGCTCTGGAGACACTAAAGCCGTGCCAGTACCGATTTCATTGTCACCAATTATTGCTCTATTACCGGTAAGAAGATCTACCTCATGCATTGCAGAATTAGAAGAAACATAAGCTAAATTATTTTCAGAATTTACCGCCAAACCTGTTGGTCTATCAAATAAGGGGCCAGTTCCTAAAGCGTCACTAGAGAGAATTGTTCTATTACCTGTCAATAAGTTAATCTTTACTAAAGATTGATTGTTATAGTCAGGGATTAATAATGATTCATGGTAAAAAGCGATTTGGCCCGTATTAATACTAAGTAAATCTCCCGAACCTATAAGCTCACCCGAAAGAATGTCATGTGCTTTTGTGGTTAAATCTATCGTGATAATACTTTTTACAGTCCATATACTACCATCAGATCTAGGCACACTCATAACAGCTAATAAGCGATTATTCTTGCTATCTAGTAATATAGAAGAAACCCCAGAATAGCCAAATTCCCTAGGATTAAAGAAGACTCTAGATGAACTGCCATCGAGGCTCGCTTTTACTATTAATCGTGAACCTTGATCATTCAGATACATGAAACCCGAAGTCTCATCTACTGCTATATCCTTAACTGACACCAATGGTTGTAAACCTTTTACTGAAATGACATCTGAGTAAGTAATACCGTCAAATGTAACTTCAGCGGTAATGCTCGCTTTTGCGATATTTTCCACTTCAAGCACCCAATATTTTCGAGAACCATCGATTGGAGTAGCAGAACGACCATTTATTAGCACTTGCGCATCAGTCGTAACGGTTAAATCGTCAGATTCACGCTCCTCAATTTTGGCAACTACTTTATACATATCATTGCCGCCAACGTTGCTATTTTCAACAGGCGACGTAATTTCAATGAAAATATCATTAATAATGGTCACTTCAATGCTTGCAGTGACCGACTGCTCACTGTCTGAAATACTCAGTTCTACCATATAGATATTATCTAGATCACTATCTGATGGAGCTTCATAATCAGGAGCTGATTTGAACGTAAGCTTTCCTGTCGCTATATCAAAACTAAAAAGATCGGCATCATCTCCTATAAAGCTTACTGTTAAATTATCATTTTCCGCATCATAAACAGTAATACCTTCAGCAATAACAGTAATATTTTCAACCATTTGATAGGTACTAGTATACTCACTTAATTTGGGAGAGGTGTTCGTGACTTCGACCTTAGTTGGTGTTGGTTCAGCATCTTCACCACCTCCGCCACAGGCGGAGATTAAATTAATAAACGCCAAACAGAGAAGTGGTTTAAAATAATTTTTTAACATTTATTTTCCTTAATAAAGTTAACTTCGAACTCGTATAATTTGAGCTTATTGTGATTCTAATGACGTATACCGTTATTTAATAAACCACATCAATGTAAATTTCTTGTTAAATTACATGACTAAACATGTATTGTAAATGATGTAATGATATCAATACGCTAAAATAAAGCTCCTTAGCAAGCATCAAAATTTCATTTTCTGTCGCTGATCTCAATATTAGTGACGGTTAATATATAAACAAATCGTTCAATAATGATCTAAATCAAAGAAAAAGAGTAATTACTCTATAAATCACTTTACTTATGTAGAGCTGTTACTCTATAATTACTTTGTTCTTAAGCGAACACTTATTGTAATAATTTTTTTGTAGCTTCCCCATAAGCTTTGCCGATGCGATTCACAACTACTTATTAGTTCTGAAAAGACCATCGGCTTTTTTTTATCTGCTAAAACATCAACTCTCTGCCACAGTGTTTATTTCTGTTACATTTTTTACATCAGATTCCAGTAAAACTTTCTAGTTCAACGCGAGTGTAAAGCGTAAACTACGACTCATTAATTCATTCGCTAGTCACTTAGACACTTAATGACTAGTAATACCAATTGAATAGGTAGAGCGTCTTAGGATGATCGACTAATTAATTTCGTTGGTATAATTTGACTCTGAGATGTTATGTCTGACCAACCTACTGCTGCTGATTTAGCAGGGAATACTTCAATCGAAAGCCCTAAAAATAAAAAGATCTCTATTCTCTTAGAACTCATTCAATTCATTCGTCCTTATAAAAGTCAGGTGATAGCCGCCTTTATTGCCCTGCTGTTTACCGCAGGTGTGATGTTATCTGTGGGTCAAGGTGTCAGAATGCTCATTGATGAAGGTTTTGCTCAGCAATCCATAGAGCAATTACAGCAAGCAGTACTCTTTATATTGGCTATTACAGTATTAATTGCCGGGGGAACATTTTTTCGCTTTTACTTAGTTTCTTGGTTAGGTGAACGAGTTAGTGCTGATATTCGATTGGCAGTTTTTAATCATGTAATCACCTTGCATCCCAGTTATTTTGAAACTAATGGCAGCGGCGACATCATGTCACGCATTACAACGGACACTACCCTACTGCAAAGCATTATTGGCTCTTCTTTTTCCATGGCTATTCGCAGTACGCTAATGCTATTAGGTGCTTTAGTAATGCTATTTGCTACCAATATAAAGTTAACTTTTATTGTTTTAATATCGGTACCTTTTATTTTAGTGCCGATATTATTCTATGGTCGTAAAGTAAGAAAATTATCGCGTAGAAGCCAAGACTCAATGGCCGATGTTGGTAGTTATGCCGGAGAGGCAATTGAACATATTAAAACAGTACAAAGTTATACCCACGAACAACATGAAAGACATTCCTTTGGTAGGGAAGTTGAAAAATCATTCACTATTGGTCGCAACCGTATAAAGCAACGTGCCACGTTAATTGCAGGTGTTATTATTATTGTTTTTGGTGCAATTACTGGCATGTTATGGGTCGGTGGTAGTGATGTTATTCAAGGTAAGATGAGTGGTGGTGATTTAGGTGCTTTTGTATTTTATGCCATCTTGGTCGCTTCTTCGTTAGCCACTATTTCAGAAGTATTAGGGGAGTTACAACGTGCTGCGGGTGCTACTGAAAGATTAATAGAAATATTACAGGTAGAAAGCCACATTCTTCCCCCGGTTGAAAATGCTACTTCAGCGAAAGAGCTCAATGCCCAAATTGTATTTGAAGAAGTCAGTTTTAATTACCCTTCTCGGCCCGATCAAGCTGCAACGCAAGCACTCAACTTAACCGCACAACAAGGTAAAGTATTAGCGCTAGTGGGCCCATCGGGCGCGGGAAAAACAACATTATTTGAATTATTACAGCGTTTTTATGACCCACAACATGGTCGTATTACGTTGGGTGGTACCGATATTAGACAGCTGGATCCGAAAGATCTTCGCCAACAAATGGCTTTAGTACCGCAACAACCTGCCTTATTTAGTAGTGACGTTTTTCATAATATTCGTTACGGCAAACCTGAGGCTAGCGATGAAGAAGTTATTTCGGCAGCTAAAAAAGCCCATGCTCATGAGTTTATTATCAATTTACCTGAAGGTTATAACAGTTTTCTAGGTGAACGTGGTGTGCGCTTATCCGGCGGTCAGCGTCAGCGTATTGCAATTGCGCGCGCAATATTAAAAGACCCACACATTTTGCTTTTAGATGAGGCGACCAGTGCCCTTGATAGTGAGAGTGAACAACACGTGCAACAAGCATTAGAAGAGTTAATGCGTGGTCGGACAACGATTATCATTGCACACCGTTTATCCACAATTCAACATGCGGATAAAATTGCCGTGTTAGAGCAAGGGAAAATAATCGACATGGGCGATCACCAATCATTGTTACAACAATGTGAGTTGTATCAACGGTTAGTGGAATTACAGTTCAAAAAGCTAAGTTAATCAGCTTTGTAACTCGCTAAAAAGAAGGCACAAAAAAGGAGAATCGCGTAATGCTTTCTCCTTCTTGATAACCGTGTGAAGTTCAAACGTAGCGTTTATCTCACTTTCCGATGCTATTACTCATCTTCAACAGATTCATCTGAATTGTCCAAATCACTTTCGTCTGGTAATTCATACTCTTGTGCTTCTTGTTCAAGCCATTCACAAATAATGGCATCAGCTTGTTCTTTGCCGGTATATTTGAGTGATGAAAAAGCTTGAACTTTAATATCGGCATTTAATGATGATAATGCTTTTTTCACCGCTAAAACTTCAGAGCTACGTTTACCTTGCGAAAGTTTGTCACACTTAGTTAATAAAGCTAATACAGGTAAATCACTGTCTGCAGCCCACTGTATTAAATCCATGTCTAAGTCTTTTAATGGGTGACGAATATCCATTAAGACCACGATGCCTTTCAGACACTGCCGTTTTTCTAAATACTCACCCAGCGCTTTTTGCCATTTTTTCTTCATTGCTAATGGTACTTGAGCAAAACCATAACCAGGTAAATCGATAAGACGTCGATTTTCTGCAACTTCAAACACGTTAATAAGCTGAGTGCGACCAGGAGTTTTACTAATGCGCGCCAAACCACGTTGATTAGTTAGCGTATTCAAGGCGCTTGATTTACCTGCATTAGAGCGCCCTGCAAAAGCAACTTCAATACCAGAATCAGCTGGTAAACGGCGGATATCTGGGGCGCTTATGGTAAAGGCGGCTTTAGTTAGATGTATCTTTGTAGAAGACAAGGGCTTCACTCGTTAAAAATTTTCGCCATTATAGCGGTTTTCTTTCGCTTTTATTATTAAAAAAACTCATAAAACTGTGAATTTATGGTTTTTTTTGCTCAATTTTTACTTATCCACTGTTACACAGGACTAATATTCGTGTAAAATGCCGACATCCATCATACTTTTTTTATCATTTCTTAATTAGATAGCTAATATTTTGTTCAAATAGCTACGTAATTATTGACAAGCAGAGAGCAACTCAATGAAAAAAATTATCTTTTCGCTATTTGTAGCTTTAAGTTCAGTAAGTGCTGTACAAGCCGCAGATGCTAACGCAGGCAAAGAAAAAGCAGGTGCTTGTAGCGCTTGTCATGGTCCTACAGGTGTTAGTGGAAGTCCTATGTTCCCTAACATTGCCGGACAAAATGACGCTTATATCATTAAACAATTAAAAGATTTCAAATCTGGCGCGCGTACCGATGCCATGATGGCGCCTATGGCAGCTAACTTATCTGATGCAGATATGGCTGACTTAGCGGCTCACTTTTCAGGTTTACCAAGTGCAAATGAACAAGCAGCAGCTTCATCAAGTACAGATACAGGCACTGATGCAGCACCAGCGAGTGCTCCAGCAGCAGGAAACGTTGAAATCGTTGCTTCAACACCAGCAGCAGCAATTTACAGAGGTAATGTAGCAGCCGGTCAAAATAAATCAGCTGCATGTGCAGCGTGTCACGGCGCCGACGGCAATAGCTTAGTACCGACCTACCCAAGCCTTGCTGGTCAAAGTGCTAACTATATTGCTAAGCAATTAGCTGATTTTAAATCAGGTAATCGTAACGATCCAATAATGGCAGGTATGGTTGCAGGTCTTTCTGAAGAAGACATGGATGACTTAGCTGCATACTTTGCAGTGCAAAATACTAAAGCGGGTACTGGTGAGTCAAATGTAGCGGGCCATAAGTTATACTTAGGCGGCGATGCAGCTAAAGGCATTACAGCATGTATTGCTTGTCATGGCGTAACAGGTAAAGGTATGAAACAGGCTGGTTTCCCTAGCCTTACTGGTCAAAGTAAAGATTACTTGAAAAAGCAACTTGCTAGCTTCCGTGATGGAAGTCGTGGTAATGATAACAGTGGTATTATGCGTAATATCGCGATTAAATTATCAGATGCTGATATTGATGCTGTTTCTCAATACATCACGTCATTAAAATAATAATGGCTTGGTTGCTTCATTAATAAGTTTTTAAAAAAGCAGCGTTTATCGCTGCTTTTTTTTCATTATACTTTTGGTAAGTAGATGGATAACTAGCAGAAAAATGAACAACAATACTAATACCTCATTATTTGTCGCTTGTCAGCAATGTGATGCGCTATATGACAAACCACAATTAAAACAAGGACAACTTGCCAAGTGCAACCGTTGTGGCAGCACATTAATAGAGCGGAAAGTTGATTCTATTGAACGTAGCTTCAATTGGTCCCTTGCCGGTTTAATGCTAATGCTACCTGCAATTTTATTGCCTATTATGGGGGTAACCTTAGCAGGTCAATTTCATCAAGCGTCTTTATTTGATTGTATTTTAGTCTTGATTGATCGCGGCTTTTTTATGATTGCCTGCTTAGTCTTTCTGTTCGCAATTGCTGTGCCCATCGTCCGTTTAGCCGGTGCACTTTATATCTCCTATAGCTTTAAATTCAACAAGTTAAGACCCTCCTTATTAAACTTTTTTCGTGCTTATCACCATCTTGATAACTGGGCTATGCTCAATGTCTTTATGTTGGGCATTGTTGTGTCTATGTATAAGTTAATTGATGATACTGAGTTATCAGTTAATCTCGGCTTATTGGCTTTTATTTTGTGGTTAGTTTGCTCTACTATGTCCGCTGTAGCACTCGACCAAGACTACATTTGGGATAAGCTTGAAAAAGCTTTTGCAAAAAACGAGGGACAAGATGAAAACAGCTAAACAACTTGGCCTAACCTTATGCCCCAAGTGTCACAAGCTTAATAACTTAAAAGCAGAGCCTCAGCATTGTAGCCGCTGTAATGGTAAATTTTATCAACGTAAGCGCAACAGTTTACAATACACTTTGGCGTGGAATGTAGCAGCCTTATTAGCCTTTATTCCTGCCAACCTTTACCCAATAATGATAGTTTACCAACTGGGTATTGGTGATGAAGCCACAATTTTGTCAGGAATCGGTGAATTTATTGACCATGGGTTATATCCCATTGCTGTTATTATCTTTACCGCCAGCATCATAGTACCTTTAATAAAAATTATTGGTTTATTTGTGTTAGTTTATAAGGCACATACAGGGATCCGTCTAAAACCTGACAAACATAGTAAAATTTACCATATACTTGAAATATTAGGTCCTTGGTCAATGCTTGATGTCTTCGTTGTTGCGTTAATGGTTACTGTGGTTGAACTTGGCTTTGTCACCTCGGTAGCCGCAGGTCCTGCTATCAATTATTTTACCATTACGGTAATTTTTACCATGTTTGCCGCAAACAGCTTTGACCCTCGGTTGTTATGGGATAAAAAAGCGGATAAGAAAACAGCAATACAAGCGCCATTATTATCAGATAACTTACCAGGTGATATACCAAGGAACAAAGGATAGAAATGACCAATAAAAAAGAGAGTGCTGCCTCTGAGCATAATGAAAATACTCGAGCAGAAGTTGTGCCTCGTCAAGGCATATCTATAATTTGGTTTGTGCCTTTTATTGCCCTAATTTTTGGCCTATGGCTCACCGTAAAAGTAGTCTCTGAACAAGGAACCTTTATCACGATAGAATTTGATAACGGCTCAGGCATAGTGCCCAATAAAACAGAAATTCGATATAAAGGTCTAGTCACTGGCTTAGTGAAACAAGTGGTACCATCAGAAGATTTACAACGAGTTATTGCTGAAGTAGAGATTTCGAAAAACTTTACCGACTACCTCACTGAAAATACGCGTTTTTGGTTAGTCAGTGCTGATATTTCACTGCAAGGCGTTTCTGGACTAGATACGCTTATTTCTGGCAGTTATATCACGATTATGCCAGATACCGAGCAAGAAGCAGACAGCCAAGATCACTTCGTCGCGTTAACCGAAGCCCCAACCCTAGATATGTCTACCCCTGGTTTGCACCTTACCTTGCACACCGATGTTTTAGGGTCTATCAGCGAAAATTCCCCCATTAGTTTCAAGCAAATCCCTATTGGTCATGTGACGGGTTACCACTATAAAGAAAGCAGTAAAAAAATTGGTATTAATATTTATATCAAACCTGAATTCGCCCATTTAGTAAAAGAAAACTCCTTATTTTATAATACCAGCGGCGTACAAGTAACTGCTTCTCTCTCTGGTGGTGTAAAAGTTAATACAGAGTCTTTGGCCTCTATCATGGCTGGCGGAATATCGGTTGATAACTTAAGTTATCAAACAGAGTTAGCGCCCGCTAAAAATGGTCAAACTTTTCCCTTACATGCTGACTTCCAATCGGCTGAAATGGGTCATGAAGTTGAATTAACGTTAGAATGGAACTCTGGCATAGATCACAATGCAGCTATTTTATTTCAAGGCTTAACCATAGGCGTTATTGAGTCATTTAGTAAAATAGACCCCGTAAGTCGAAAGATTACCGCTATCGCAAAAGTTAATCCTCGCGTGGTGCCTTATTTAACAGATCAATCCCAGTTTTATATTGTTGCACCTCAAATCAGCCTTTCGGGTTTATCAAACGCTAAGACATTGTTAACCGGAAATTATCTAAGTATAAGGCCATCTTTAGCAGGAAACCCCAGTAATAAATTTACTGTGTTTAGTAACAAACCCCCTTATAAATACACAGAACCAGGTTTACACTTAATGTTAACCAGTAATGACCGAAGCTCATTACAAGTTGGTAGCAATGTTTATTACAAGCAACAAGTCGTTGGTAATATACAAGCCATTGAAACAACTGCGCCAGAACGCCATTTAATTCATATTCATGTACAACCAAAATTTAGTCATTATGTGAATAACAGCAGCCGTTTTTACAATAATTCTGGCGTTAAAATATCGGCCAGTTTATTAGGCGTTGATATCCAAGCTCAGTCATTACAGAGTATCTTAACGGGCGGCATTGCTTTTACTAGCCAAGATAATAAACAAGAGTCACAAAAAAAATCGGTTAAGAATGGTGATAGTTTCTCACTCTATGCTAATAACAAACTCGCCGAACAAAATGTAAGCTTTACTCTGAACTATAAAGCTGGCGAGCAAATAAGTGCTGATACGCGACTTTTATATCGCGGTGTAGAAATTGGCGCTATTCATAAAACCAAGATTCAGGGTAATAAACAGCAACTACAACTCGGGTTATTACCTGAGTATCGACATATATTAAAAGCTGACACACAATTCTACCTAGTTAAGCCAAACTTAAGTATTTCTGGTGCTACTGATACCGATGCCTTATTCGGTGGCGCCTACATCACCTTTAATCTTGGCCAAGGTGAAGCCAAAAACCAGTTCACTTTGTATAGCCAGCCGCCAGTAAAACTAGCAAGTTCACCCGGATTACAGCTTTCTTTAACAACCGAACATGCCAGTGTCGCAACGCCTGGTAGTGCAATTAGCTATCGTGGCATTACGATTGGTCAAGTAGACAATGTTAGCCTGAATAAAATAGATGATGAGATTAAAGTCAACATAACAATTGACGAAGAACACCGAGATTTATTGCAAAGCACGAGTCGTTTTTATAATGCTGGCGGTGTCACTATTTCCGGCGGTTTAAGTGATTTTGTGGTAAAAACGGAATCAGTTGATGCCATTTTACGCGGTGGCATTAGCTTTTATAACCCAGAAGTATCACTAACAAGTGCATCATCAAAAAATAACCACGTTGCAGAACTGTCTAACTTCACCCTATTTAAACATGAAGAACATGCCAAAGATGCCGGACAGACTATTAGCATCCATTTTAATGATATCTCCGGTTTAAAGGTCAATACAAAGGTTATTTACCAAGAGCAAACTTTGGGTACAATTGAGCGTTTAATATTTACTGAAGACAAGGTTGGCGTTACCGCTTTAGTACCTGTCTCTTATACACATCTGACGCTGCCGACGAATAGAGAGGTGTAGA
>OJHK01001421.1_pt1 | contig 11195 bp, 8 predicted proteins | sample 1595161 | NCBI WGS metagenome assembly OJHK01 (sample SAMN05416842, study PRJEB24817) | seawater metagenome | isolation source: Sea water | place: Canada:Atlantic | collected 2013-07 | reverse complement strand
TCTCTATTCGTCGGCAGCGTCAGATGTGTATAAGAGACAGTTATTGTAATGGCTTGCATGATGATCATGCTGGTCCGGAATTTTGCCCTACACCGAACTTATCATACCCACACGGCGTTTGGTGGTCAGAAGGTGTTGCAGAGTATATTGCTTGGGGTAAAAACAATCCAAAAGCAATCATGATAGCAAGCAAGAAAAAGTATCCGTTAAGTGAACTCTTTAACACCAGTTACAACAATAATAATGGCAGCGATCGTGTTTATCGTTGGGGGTATTTAGCGGTACGATTTATGATGGAACATCATCGCGATAAAGTAGAGCAAAGCTTAGTCCTATCTCGTCAAGGTGATTGGGCGGGATATCAAACATTAATGCGTTCTTGGTCAACATCAATGGACCAGCAGTGGTTTACTTGGTTAGAAAGTTTAGCTAAAAATAAAACGTAGTACGGGTATAAACTTCTTAATTAGAAAAGGCGTTATTTCCCATTACGGTTAGCGCCTTTTTTATTCTGCAAAGTATCTTATAACAATCGGATTAATTTCTGATCTGTAAATTTGATTAACAACAAAGTTTTAGCTTTTTTCCGATGCTTCTTTATTTTTTATCTTGCTGATAATAAAGATATTCAGCTATATTGCACCCAACTCATTTAAAGGATTATTTACATGCAAGCAACAGCTAAAGTAACCGAGATAACGGTGTTGACAACAGCTGATCTCGCCGCTATTGAAAACGTCTTATCAGGAGCAGCAATTGTCGTTTCAGCTACCATCATTTTTTATTGTCTATATCTATGGAGAAAATCGAGCCACAAGAGACAGGCTGATTTGAGTTAGGTATCCGCGCGCCTTGTTAAGTCAATTACTCTGTTAACTTTTCTACTACACTATGTGCCGCCACTAAATCACTAATCGCTGTTCCCACCGACTTAAATAACGTTATTTCTTCGCTTGATTGACGCAGCAATGATGGCGTTTTACACAGTTCAGCCAACTCACCAACAATATCTTCCTTTTTAAAAACACCTTCGGCCATAGGAATGAGCAATTCACCCGCTTCATTTAAGGTATTTGTTAAACTATCAACATATACCCTAGCGCGCATTACTGTTGTTGTATCGCATTCACGCGCATCAGTCATGTGATTACCTAAGCAATCAATATGACAACCTGCGCTGACGCTATTCCCATCAAAAAGAGGTGCTTTTGCGCCCGTTGCACAACAAATAATATCAGCGGTCCCTACCTCAATATTAACGTCAGCACTGGCTTTAAAAGAAACGGTAGGATACAAGGTACTAAAGTCTTCAATCAACTCTGCAACTTTTTCAGTATTACGTCCCCAAAGGGTAACTTGCTTAATATCTCGTACAGTTAAATGTGCTTTTACTAAATAGCTTGCCAAGTTACCGGTACCAAATAACATCAGGTGCTGGCTATTTTCTCGAGAAAGCAACTGGCTGGCTAATGCTGAAATAGCCGCCGTTCGCCAATAAGTAACGCTCGTGCCATCAACCAATGCTAATGGTTCACCTGTTTGGCGTTTAAACAGCATTATTTTCGAAAACAAACCCGGTAAATCATGATTTTTTGCATTGTCAGGAAAATAAGTAAAGGCCTTATTACCAATCACATCCTCATTCCATGAGGGCAATAAGGCAAAACCATCATGATTATCATTTTGCTCAGGTGCAAGTGCATGAACTTGACGTTGCGGCATACTAAAAGGTCGACTAAAACTCTTTTTTAGTAAAGGGATTAACTCTTCAAAGTTAAGGTTTTGGTGAACTTGTTCGGCACTAATAATTTTCATCGAGATCTCGTTTTCACTGTTAATTATGTCAAATAGTATTTAGGTCAAAATTCGCTAGAGTTCAATCAACCCCTTAGGCGATTTGGTGAGTATTTTTAAACCATCATCTGTTAACACCACATCATCCTCTATGCGTATACCGCCCCAGCCAGGAATGTAAATACCTGGCTCTATAGTAATAACGCAACCTTTCTCAATAGCGCTATGACAGTCAGGCCCTATAAACGGTTGTTCATGTAATACTAAACCTACCCCATGTCCTAGTCCTTCTCCGGCGTACTTTTTATACTCACTGTTTAGCAATATGTTTGCTGATTGCTGATATAAATGGCTACCTAAAACGCCTTCACAAACTTCATCAATTGCTGCTTGTTGTGCTGATTGCACCAATTGGTAGATATGTTTTTGCTCTGCACTTGCTTGACCAAAAACGAAGGTACGCGTCATATCTGAGCGATAACCATTAACCACAGCGCCAAAATCAATTAAGATGATATCACCAAGCTTTAGTTGCTTATCTGAAGGTATGCCGTGGGGCAAAGCACTGCGTTCACCAAATAATAAAATGGTGGCAAAAGAAACTTCCTCTGAGCCAAGTTTCGCCATTTGGTAATCGAGTTCAATAGCCAATTCTCGCTCAGTAACACCCGCTTTAACTGAATTAAGCATGGTGGCTAATGCTGTATCTGCTATTTTTGCTGCTTGCTCCATCGAAGCAATTTCAGTGGTCGATTTAATAAAGCGCAGCGCTTCAACGACACCACTTATCGGTTCTATTTGTCTCAATTTAGTTAATTGGCTGATCTGTTGGTGAATCTGTTGCCATTGCATCACGCTAATATGTTCACTTTCAAAAGCAAGGCTCTGACAATCATCTTGAAATAACAGATCTTCAATGAGCGAAGCTAAACTTTGATTGGCTCTATCTCGGCAAATAACGTTAAAGTGGCTGGCTTGTGTTTTAGCTTGCTCAAAATAACGGTAATCGGTTAGTAAATAGTTACCTTTGTTTGTCAATAAAATGGTCGCTGCATGGCCAGTAAAAGTTGAAAGGTAGCTGATATTTATATCACTAAAGATCAACATGGCACTGTGAGGTGTGTTTAAAACCTTCTCTCGTAATCTTGTTAAGTTCATAGTAGTCCTTAAAAATTTAAGTTATTATTTTAAATATTTATTTATGCGAGTTCGATTATCTTAATAAAAAGCCATACTTCAATGGATCTTCAGCATTAATAAACCACTGGCCTTTACCGCAGACATAGGCATCGCCTGTTACTTCAGGAATAACCGCATCAAACCCTGCAAAGGTAAGTGTTTCAATAACTCGAACGTGAAATGGACTCGCTAAAATACTCTCGATGGTAATCGTTTCATTTAAAGCAACTTGCTGTTTTTCATGATGCAAAGCAATGCGTCCACTCACGCCACTACCTGTAGGGCTTCTATCTAATTCACCATCAGCAAAAATACAGACATTTCGAGAATGTACACCTTGGTTCGGTGAGTCATCAATAAAAATAACGCCATATAAAAAACCCAACTCAGCAGTCGTTGGATGATTAATCGCAAACTGAGGCATAATGGCTTGCTTGATTTTTCGGCCATACTCTATGAGTTTTTCTTGTTGCTCGGGCACCAGTGACAACGCCAGAGAAGATGCTTGTACATAAGCATAGAAAGCACCGCCATAAGCAATATCAAACTGAACAATACCAATACCATCAACTTGAATCTTTTTATCTTTTGTATAAACAAATGAAGGCACGCATTGAAAGCTAACATGTTTCACCACATCGTTCTGGCTATAAGCCAATGCGTGAATTTGCCCACAAGGTACATCGATAACAACTTGAGTAACATCGCCTTTTCTGGCAACCACACCTGACTCTACCGCAGTTTTTGTTAAGGCAATAACCGCATGACCACACATGGTGCTATAACCTTCATTATGAATAAACACAGCGCCAAAGTGACTATCTTCTCGCTCAGCGTCAGTAATGATAGCGCCATACATATCAGCATGACCACGTGGCTCAAACATCAATGCTCGACGAAGTTGATCATAGTTTTTTTTGCAATCACCAACTTTTTCCAAGATGGTATTGCCTTTAAGGACAGGAAAACCACTGGTGATAATTCGCAATGGCTCACCACCGGTATGGCACTCAAGGGAGTTAATAGTTAAATAGCTTTCTTGCTCAATTTTTGGCTGCCATTGTTCAAACTTCACCGCAGCTTTATTAATATTTTTTGTCATTTTAATGCTCTCCATTCACGATTTACTTGTCCATTTTACGGATAGCTAATTGTCTAAGCGACCGATAATGACTGCTCTTTTTGTGCTAACTGCTGCTTTTGTATATCGCCAATAAAATGCTTATTAAACAAATAGAAGGCGATGCAAGTAACAAAACCTAGACCGGCGATAATGACCCACATTAATTCAGGTCGTGATAAGGTCGTCGCAAAGTAACCATATAACCAACCCGAAAGTAAGCCCGCAAATAAATTACCCAATGCCATAGAAACAAAGTAATAGCCCATAAACATGGCCGCTTTATCTTTAGGTGCAAAGCTTGCCACATATTCTTGGCTTTTTGGTGCTGAAATCATTTCACCAACAGCAAATACCACAACCCCAAAGCTCACCAATAATCCGCCAAATATCATGCCTTGGGCAAAGCCCTGTATTAACATAGAAATTGATAAAATAGCGGTACCAACAATCAACGCCGGCAATGCTTTAAATTTGTCGACAACGTGACTGATAGCAATTTGAAAAATAATGATCATTAAAAAATCGATACTTAAAATGGTCGCGGGGTTCATTTGACGATATTGCGTTGACCACTGCATCGCCACTTCTTTACTTAACGTTTGTGCACTTGAGTCGGATACTAACTGCAGTTGATTTAATTGAGCAAAACTGTGAATAACTTCATGCTCTGGGATACGTATATCGAGCGCGGAAAGTGTACGTATAACTTCTTGTAAAACCAATGGACTTTGACCAATATCAATCTCACGATAATGCTCAGCTAGCCGTGAAATCTCCTCTGATAGAATGTCAATATTAACTGACGTTAAAATATCGTGTAACCAAGGACTAAGAGAATGGAGCAGCGAAACTAAATCTGAACTGTCGACAAAATCTCGAATATAGACAGGTAAAGTGACAAAAATTTGCATATAGACAGTCCAAAACCCTGTCAATATAAGCAAATAAATCATAAAAGGTTTATTGCCCATGCGCATCTTTTGTAAATACCATGGCAAATTTACTGGCGCCAGCACGTGTTGTGCTGTGACATTATGACTATTAGGAGTATCACAGCTATCACAAACAAAGTTGCTATTTGGGGCATTATATTTCGCCACAATTACATCCCAAACAGCAGCACTTATCACAAGAAAAGCTACAATTAACAGTGTACTTTGTGCGCCAGTAAACCCAGCATAAAAAGCCACTAACAGCACCAATAAAGGCACAACTAATAAAGCTAAACGAAAATTACCAAGTACCTGCTGCATTTCTTGAAAAACTTGTTTCAGTGTTTTGTTTTTTGCATGACGTTCTGGCTCTTTATAGAAAAATAATGCAGGGATAAAATTTACCGAAATCCAAATACAGGCAAAAATAAACACCCATTGCCAACCATAATTTTTTTGAATTATCGGCGCTAACACTGGACCTAAAAAGCCGCCAATATTAACCATCATATAAAAAATACCAAAACCTAAACCACGATTTGTCTCATCTGTTGTTCGGCTAATAGTTGCCGTGACTACTGGTTTAAAAATTCCTGCTCCAAGGGCTATCAACATGAATATGTTCATAAAGCTTGTTAAATCTTTGGCATAACCTAAGAAATAATAACTAGGCGCCATTAACGTAAAAGACAGCAAGAACATTTTTCGATAGCCAAATCTGTCTGCTAATGCGCCAGACACAACAGGAAAGAGATAAAGAAAGAAAGGTACCACGCCCATAATCAAGCCACGTTCAGTATTACCAAGACCTAAGCCGCCTTGAGAACTTGGCGTCATAATATAACTAGCAAGTAGCGTGTACATGCCATACCACGCAAGTCGCTCAAAAATCTCCATGGTATTGGCTACATAAAAGGATTGCTGAAAAGAACTTCGTTTGGTTAGGCTCACTATGTTATCCACCATTTTTATTATTGGTTCTTGACCATTAACAATATTAATTCTGTTTAAAGTTCTTCATAAATTTATATCGAAGGTAAAGTAAAAAAAAGCCAAGTACATTATCTGCATTTGGCTTTAAACTTAACTTTTATTAATCTTGTAACAAGCTCGGTAATAACTCTGCTGGCATATTTTGATAACAGATTGGACGTCTAAAGCGCGTAATTGCTTCACTGCCTACTGACGTTGTTCTGATATTAGTTGATGCTGGAAATGGACCACCGTGATTCATTGAGGCGCACACTTCAACACCAGTGGGCATTTGATTATAAATCAAGCGTCCTACTTTATGGGCTAGACGTTGACTCAGCACTTTAGCTTCAGCTAAATCACTGCCTACGCCATGAATACTCGCGGTTAAATTACCTTTAAGTAATGTTACAAACTGCATCATTTCAGCGATGTCTGCACAGCGAACAACCAAAGCACTAAAACCAAAAACTTCTTCTTGTAACAATGGTGTTTTAGCGAATGTAGCAAGATCAGTAGCAAATAAAGACGCTGAACACTCTTGCTCATTTCCCGTAAGGCCTGTTGATAGTAAGCTAACACCGCTTAGGGCTTTACGCTCTGCAACAGCAGCGTTATAGCTTGCACACATGGCAGGCGTTAACATAACACCAGCAGATTGTTGAGCTAACGCTTCATTGGCTGAGGTGACAAATGTTTGATATTCAACGCTATCTTTAGTGCCCACTACAACCCAAATACCAGGGCTGGTACAAAATTGCCCTTGTCCCATCATTAATGAAGTAACTAAGCCTTGTGCTATTTCAGCGCCATCTTGTGCCATTTTATTAGGCATAATAAATTGCGGGTTAATACTGCCAAGCTCGCCATAAAAAGGAATAGGCTCAGGACGTTGATGAATCTGTTCTTGTAAAATCATGCCTACACGTTCAGAGCCAGTAAAACCAACAGCTTTGATTAATGGATGAGTCACAATCTGCGTAGCAATAGCATAACTTTTACCTTGGATAAGCGAAAAAACACCAGAGTCTAATTCACAAATATCAATTGCTTTTAGTATCGCTCTCGCCACTAATTCAGCAGTAGCGGGGTGTGCGGCGTGTGCTTTCATCACCACTGGACAGCCCGCAGCTAAAGCCGATGCAGTATCACCACCCGCAGTAGAAAAGGCTAGCGGAAAGTTACTTGCTGCAAAAACACCAACGACACCTAAAGGTAAATAACCTAAACGGGTATCAGGTTTTGGTAACGGTTGACGCTCATTGTCTGCTTGCTCTACAACGCCTTGATACTCACCTGCTTCTAATAAATCAGCAAATAAACCAAGTTGGCCAATTGTTCTGCCTCGCTCGCCTTGTATACGCATTGCAGGTAAACCTGTTTCACCACAAGCGGTTTCAACAAGTTCATCACCTAAAGCAAAAATTTCAGCCCCAATGGCACGTAAAAAAGTGGCGCGTTTTTTTGCACTTAACTGGCTATAAGTGGTGAACGCTTCATTGGCTCGATTAATCGCCGTGTTTACTTCAAGCGCTGTTGCCTCAGCAAACTCAAGGTCGATCGCACAATGTGTTTGGGCATTAAATGCTTTAAAGCCACCTTGTGTTTTGCCTGACCATTCGCCAGCAATTAAATTCTGTCCTGTTATTGTCATTTTCTTACTCACCTATGTTGCTTATGCTGCTTAGTGCCTTCATTGAAAAAATGCACTGGATATAATCTGTATACAAACAGAATATAAGATGGGAACTATCCATACCTTACCCCTCTGTTAGCTGTATATTATTTATGTTTACTTAACACTAAAACCAAAGGCGTAAGGATCATCGTCATCAATAGTGATGCAATTTTTTGCAAATACTTTTGCCCAACCTTGGATACTTGGCATTATGGCGGTGATAGTTTTACCATGAGTGCCAAGCTCAACCACACCTTCAATCTTGCCGGTAAATTGACTGCCTATGTAACTCTCATGCACAAAAGTATCACCTAAAGCTAACTCGCCTTTGGCGAATAACTGCGCCATTCTCGCGCTAGTACCTGTACCACAAGGTGAACGGTCAATGGCTTTATCACCATAAAACACTGCATTGGCGGCGTCTGAGCCTTGCGTTTGTGGCCTACCAGTCCATAAAACATGACTGACACCATTAATATTGGCATCTTCGGGATGAACACAATCAAGCTCTTTGCTTGCTACTTCACGAACAATAGGGCTCCACTGCAATATTTCTGCAGCACTCCATTGGTCTATACCAGGGAAATTCTCTTGGGGTTCAACAATGACATAAAAATTACCGCCGTAAGAAACATCGACAGTTAATTTGCCTAACTCAGGAATATCCAAAGTGATATCTCTATGGGCTAAATACGCGGCGACATTGAATATTTTTACATTGGATACTTTGCCATCATTTTCTTGATACTCAATGACAACCTGACCTGCTGGTACATCGATGATCAGCTTGCCTGGAACTTTTGGCGTGATAATACCGCTTTCTAATCCCGCAGTAACCGTGCCGATAGTGCCATGACCACACATAGGTAAACAGCCAGAAGTTTCAATAAATAGAATAGAAGCGTCGGCATTATCACTGCAAGGTGGATACAAAAACGCACCTGACATCATATCGTGCCCGCGTGGCTCAAACATTAAGCCCCGACGGATCCAGTCATAGCGCTCGATGAAATCCAGTCGTTTTTCACTCATGGTTTCACCTACTAAGTGAGGATGACCGCTGGTTACTAACCGAACCGGATTTCCGCAAGTGTGTGCATCAATACAAAAAAATGTACCCTTAACCATATTGTCCCCAAACATTGAGCTTTAGCGTGTTTAAATAGTAATACCAAATCCAATAAGTTTCTTCCCACTCAGCGAGAGTTAAAAGCCTTAGAGGCAAGGCATTGATTGAAGAGAATGGTGATTCAGGAGAATTTGCTCCTGCATTCTCTAATAAACTGCATCCATACAGCGTCCTTATCAAAATCAATAACGTCGCATATCAGCCTTTTAAACTCGCCCTTTGGGAGCTTTCCAGCGATTCGATAACCGCACAGAATTCCTTTCATATAGAGTGACTATATACAAAAAAATTCTATTTGTTCTCAAACCGCTGACAAGCTCTGACTGGGAACTAACTTAATTGATTTGGTATAATACGCGAGCAGTTAAACTGTGTTTCGATGCTCGCCCATTAATAAGTGATCTAAAATTAATCTAAGTTGAATTTGCTTAAATCGATACGATTAGCAACCGCTTCATTATAAATACGTTCAACATTTGCTCGCTCATCACCCACTAATGGCATACGTGGAGCACGTGTTAATTCGCTTCCGCGGCCGGCAAGTTGTTCACATAATTTAATACATTGAACAAGTTTAGGTACGGTATCTAAACGTAATAAAGGTAAGAACCAACGCCAAATTTCTAGCGCTTCGTTATAACGTCCCTGCTCTGCTAACTTATAGATAGCAACAGACTCTTTTGGAAATACGTTTGTTAAACCCGAAATCCAACCAGTACAACCCAGCATTAATGATTCGAGAGCAATATCATCTACACCGCCAAAAATAACAAAACGATCATCAAATGCAGAGTAAAGCTCAGAAATACGTCGAGTATCTTCAGTTGCTTCTTTAATAGATACTATGTTGTCTTCTTGCGCCAAAATTTTCATGCCTTCAATGCCAACATCAACCCCATAAGTAACCGGATTGTTATAAATCATAATAGGTAAACCGCAATTGCGCGCAATTTGCTGATAATGATTTACCGCTTCGCTTTCATCAGACTTATAAATCATGCCTGGCAATACCATTAAACCATCAATACCTATTTCTTCACACGCTTGTGAAAACTCAATCGCAAACTGAGTAGAGGTTTCAGCGACTCCTGACAGTACTGGCACACGACCCGCAACAACTTCTTTTACCGCTTTTAAAATGGCGACTTTTTCTTCACGGGTATGTGAAGCATTTTCACCAACAGTGCCTAAAGCAATGATACCGTTAACACCTTCATTAATAATGGTGTCAACCATTTGAGTGGTTGCTTCAAAGTTAATAGATAAATCGTCGTTGTATTGCGTTGTTACTGCTGGGTAAACACCTTGCCAGTTTACTTTCATAATATTCTCTTCATTTTTCGTGATTAAAGACCAATTGCGTCGCTCCACCATTGGTTTTGATAAACTATCGCTAGTCAGATTTAAATATATTGTATACAATATTTAATTTGTGGCAAGTATAATTTTTAATTTACTACAATGCCATTAGTACTAACGAGTTAAACTTCCAGTTATCACAGGGTATTAGTTATATGAGTATAACGATTGGTCAAGAAGGGAATAACAAACAACAAACCGTTGCGGTTATCGGTGCTGGCATTATCGGAATAAATTGTGCGTTAGAATTACAAAGCTTAGGCTATCAAGTGACCTTACTTGATAAAGAAGGCATTGGTTTAGGGTGCTCTAAAGCTAATGCTGGTCATTTTGCTACTGAACAAGTCTTTCCACTTGCTGAGTCTTCCTTATTATGGCAAATGCCAAAATTATTGCTTGATCCACTTGGGCCAGTCGCTTTATCTGCCAAGCACTTCATCACAGCCATTCCGTGGTTTATACAGTTTTTTAATAATATGCGTCCGAGCCTACGCGACAAGAACAAAGAAGCCCTACAAGCACTTAATAAAGATGCCATCAGTCATTACACTGCGCTATTAAAATCCGCTGAGGCCGAACATTTAATTAGCTTAAATGGTTCGTTATTAGTCTTTGAAACCAACGACCAAACTAAAGTTGAGCTTATGTATCAGCATTATTTAACTGCGGGCATTGCGGTAAAACTTTTAGATAGAGCTAAAACCCTTGAGCTAGAACCCAACTTAAGTAACAACATCAACTACTCACTTTATTTTACTGATGTTGCACATACGGTTGATCCCCTAGCACTGAGCAAAACACTGGCTGAGTTTGCTATGTGTAAGGGCATGACTTTTCAACAAACAGCAGTAACCGCGGTGACTCAGTCACAAAATGGCGTCAACGTGCTAACAGATGAGCAACCTGTACATGTTGATCACTGTGTTATCGCGTGCGGCGCCTGGTCAAAAAAATTACTCAAAGGTTTACATTATCATTTGCCCTGTCTCTTATACACATCTCCGAGCCCACGAGACCTCTCTACATCTC
>OJHK01001420.1_pt1 | contig 11200 bp, 7 predicted proteins | sample 1595161 | NCBI WGS metagenome assembly OJHK01 (sample SAMN05416842, study PRJEB24817) | seawater metagenome | isolation source: Sea water | place: Canada:Atlantic | collected 2013-07 | reverse complement strand
CCTCTCTATTCGTCGGCAGCGTCAGATGTGTATAAGAGACAGAAATATTACCGGAACTGATACCACAGAAAGCTTTGGTATTTTTACTAACAATACTTACTTTATTGATGAAGATTGGTCCGTTGCTTTTGGTTTACGTTACAGCGACGATCGTAAATCAGGAACATCAAAGCAAGTTGATAGTATTGTAGGTGAAGTTAACGGTCGAGACAGTGATCATTTCGACGCCTTTTCTGGTAGTTTAAAGCTTAGATATATGCCTTCAACAGATCGCACTTATTATGTTTCAGTTGATAGAGCTTATCGCGCTGGTGGTTTTAACGTAGTTGCTCCACAACATTATAAAGATGCGGGTTTTGATAAGTATGACTCAGAAACGAGTAACGCCATTGAAGTTGGTTCTAAAATTTTATTCTGGGATGATCGTTTCCAACTTAATGCGGCAGTTTATTATCAAACCTTTGATGATTATCAATCAAATTCATTTTTAACTGAGCAAGCCGTTGCCTTTGCACCATTTTTTGTTATAGGCGCTCCAGCCGGTAATATTCGTGTTAATGGCACTGATGCTTCGGCAACTGGTGCAGAAATAGAGTTTACCGCCTTACTTTCAGAGCAACTAACGATTAGTGGCTCGATGGCCTATAACCGCATTGAGGTGGGAGATTTTGATAATATCCCGACAACCTTTGCCGATGCCGGTTATTCAACAGCAGGTCCTGTTATAACAGATCCTAGAGTTTTACCTGGAGCAGGCGGAGATACTTCAATTGTTCCTGTTACCAGTAAATCGGGTGAAGTCTTAAAAGGTAATCCACAGTTTTCTGCAAATTTATTCGTTGAATATAAAGATGTGCTAGCCAGCACGAATTTAGATTGGTTTGTTAGAGCTACCGCTAAATATAATGGTGAACGTGATAAAGAAATACTCGGTAGTTATTTAACTTCGGATTTATTCGCGGGTATAACGAGCGAATCAGGCAAATGGAATATTACCGCTTGGGCAAAAAACATTACTGATGAGCAGTATGTTGTTTATGGCAATGATGCTGATAGCTCAGGTTTAGGCGTTGATGTTGGCTTCCCAAGTGCGCCTCGTTCTTATGGTGTGACTGTCGGTTATTCATTTTAATTACCGGTTTATGGCCTAACGTTAAGTTAGGCCAAATTAATTTATTTTGGAGGCGTTATGAGCAGAAGAAGATTTTTAAAACAAGCGACTATTTTATTAGGTGCTAGTGTTTCTGCTTCTTTAAGTGCTGCTGTGCTTAAAGGTATTACTACTGATTCTACTGCAACTACCAGTGTGCTTTCAGAGCCACAACAGCAGGTTATTTCGTTGTTATCTGAACGTATTATTCCTAAAACGGATACGCCTGGAGCTTTGGAAGCAGGTGTACCAGCCTTCGTAAGTTTAATTGTTTCTGATTGGTATAACCAAGAAGAAAAAAAGGCATTTATCTTAGGCATAAACGATATGGAAAGCTATTGCTTTCAAAAGTTTAATCGTTCCCTTAGTAAAGCGGATAGTGCTCAGCACGATTTTGTTTTATCGCATTTTGAAAGCCTTGCATTAAAAAACCAAGAGAGTGATAAACCATACATTTTTTCAACTTTACGAGAATTAGTGGTCGTTGGCTTTTTCACATCAAAACCAGGGGCTATGCAAGCATTAAAGCATAATCATGTAGCAGGTCAGTTTATTGGTGATTACCCATTAAGTAAAGTGGATAAAGCTTGGTCTCCATTTTATTAAAAGTCGTTACATAACAGAGTGAAGGTTACTTATGTCAAATAATATTATTTATGATGCCATTGTTGTTGGCTCCGGTATTTCAGGCGGCTGGGCGGCAAAAGAGCTTACTGAAAAAGGGCTCAATGTTCTGGTTCTAGAGCGTGGTCGTCCTGTTGAACATGTTAAAGATTATGTAACCGAACATAAGGGGATTTGGGATTTTAAATATCGCAATTTGCCTGAACGTGAGCTTTATGACAAAGAGTATTTTGTACAAAAGCATAATCATGCTTTTAGCGAGTTGACTCGACACTATTTTAATAATGATTTAAAGAATCCCTATGACTATAACGAAGACAAACCTTTTTACTGGCTTAGAGGTGATGTAGAAGGCGGTCGTTCATTAACATGGGGACGCCAAGTCTATCGCTTTAGTGATTTAGATTTTACAGCCAATAAAAAAGACAATCATGGTGTTGACTGGCCTATTCGCTATGACGATATTAAAGCTTGGTATTCCTATGTAGAAAAATTTATTGGTGTTAGCGGACAGGCAGAGAACTTACCTCAGTTACCTGACAGTGAATTTTTACCGCCAATGCAATTTACCAAAATTGAAAAAGTGATGAAAAAACGCATTGAAGAGCACTTTGATGATCGAATGATGACCATTGGTCGTTGCGCTATATTAACGCAAGCTCACAATGGCAGAGCACCTTGTCACTACTGTGGACCTTGTCATAGAGGTTGTATGACAGGCTCCTATTTTAGTAGTCAAAGTTCAACGCTACCAGCGGCAAAGAAAACGGGTAATTTAACCATAAGAACGCACAGTGTTGTTGACAAGCTCATCTATAACCCACAAACAAAACGAGTTGATGGCGTAAGCATTATTGATGCACAAAGCCGTGAAAAAATTGTTTTTAATAGTAAATTAGTCTTTTTATGTGCTTCAACTGTGGGCAGTACCCAATTGTTATTGAACTCCACATCTGAGTCTTTTCCTAATGGTCTAGCAAATAACTCAGGTGTACTGGGGCATTATTTAATGGATCATACTATTGGCATTGCAGCGATGGGCGTTATGCCCGGCAATGAAGAAGATTATCATTATGGCAATCGTCCTAATGGTACATATATTCCTCGCTTTAAAAACTTGGATAAACAGCAAACATCTTTCCTGCGTGGTTATGGTTATCAAGGCTGGGGTATGCGCATGGATTGGCGCTCAACCCACGCAGCAAAAAAAGGCTTTGGTAAAGATTTTAAAGAAGAAATGCAACAACCCGGTCCATGGGGGGTCGGTTTAATCGGTTTTGGTGAGTGTCTACCACGATTTGAAAATCATATGAGGCTGTCTGACACGAAAGTAGACAGTTATGGTATCCCGCAAATTGAGTTCCATTTTGAGTGGAGCAAGAATGAGCTAGAGATGCGAGAAGATATTGCTAAAGAAGGTAAAGCAATGCTTGAAGCGTGTGGTGCTAGAGATATCACTACTTCTACGCATATTCATCCAGGTGGCGGTGCAATACATGAGATGGGCACTGCCCGTATGGGGCATGACCCGAAAACCTCGGTATTGAACAAATATAATCAATGTCACGATGTTGCAAATTTATTTGTCACAGATGGTTCATGTATGACATCGGCCTCTTGTGTTAACCCTTCTTTAACTTATATGGCGCTAACGGCAAGAGCAGTAGATTATGCCGTCAAACAATTCGCCAAAGAGTTTAGTTAAATAAGCACGAATGTAGCTTACAGGTAAAGAGAAAGTTGTTTTATCGAGTCAAGACAACTTTCTTGTAAACAAGGCGAGCAACCGCCTTGTTTACTTTCTTCGATGACTTGCACCATTTAAAAACTCTATTAGGACATTGTAGAGTATCGCAATTGAGATAATTATGACCGTATTTTCAAAAAATGACATTTGTATATCTGACCCGACAACAACATTTGATCGCTATTTTCAAAGTTGTATTGGTTCATGTCATGCTTATTTAACCTTACGCGAAGATTTTCGTAAACATGTACGTACCGTGCAAAAAGAAATTGGCTTTAACAACCTAAGATGCCATGGCATTTTTCATGACTGGGTTGGAGTGTATCGAGAAGTTGATGGCCAGCCCGTGTTCAATTTTCAAAATGTTAATAAGATTTATGACTTTTTCATTGAACAAGGCGTAAAACCTTACGTTGAGTTAAGCTTTATGCCTTCGGCGTTAGCCAGTAGTAAGGACACCATTTTTCACTATCAAGCCAATATCAGTCCACCAAAAGATCATGGTTTATGGCAACAAATGATCAGCGCTTTTGTTAAGCATTTAATTAATCGTTATGGCTTAGCAGAAGTCAAAACATGGTATTTTGAAGTATGGAATGAGCCTGATTTAAAAGATCTATTTTGGTCAGGTAGTCAAGCGGATTATTTTGAGTTATATCGCCATACGGTCAATGCAATTAAAGCCGTCGATGGAGAGTTAAAAGTGGGGGGGCCATCAACCTCTAAAAATTTATGGATCCAAGAGCTCATTGATTTTTGTACTGAAAATGACTTACCCATCGACTTTATTTCTACTCACCATTATTGTGCTGATGCTGCGCTCGAAACAGGTAGTGATGTATTTAATCTTGAATATCGTGGTCAAAAGGCAATGTTGTCTGATGTATTGGCAGCGGTTAAACAGGTAAAAAATTCAAAATTTTCTGATGCAGAAGTTCATTATTCTGAATGGAATGTTTCACCTTGTCATGAAGATAAATACGGCAAAGATTCAGAATTTACCGCGGTATTTTTATTACAAACGTTAAAAGACCTCGCTGGTGTGGTTGATTCATATTCTTATTGGTGTTTATCCGATGTGTTTGAAGAAACAGGTCCTGGTAGCCAGCCCTATTCAGGTAAGTATGGCTTAATAAACATGCACGGTATTAAAAAGTCGGTCTTTCATGCATACAAGTTTTTAAGTGATTTATATGACAACGTACTTGATAGCTCCGGTGAATCATCATGGGTGACTCGTTCAAAAGGTGGCAATGTTCGTCTATTGAGTTGGAATTTTAATGAACCGCTCGAAGTTGATTTTAATGGTAATGATTATCTTCTTGATGAACAGAATAAAGATGAAACCTTTAACTTGACTGATATGTACGGACATTATCGTATTAAAGGCTATCGTGTTGATAAACAGGTCGGCAATAGTTATCGAAGCTGGCAAGCTATTGGCTCACCAGAATACCTATCTAAAGAACAAGTGAATCAGTTAATAGAATGCTCTGAGCCTGAATTGTTTTTGGATGAAGAAATCAGCTGTGAAGGTAAATTAGCGTTGCATCACATGCTAACACCATGCGCCATTGTTTTTTATGACATTGAAAAAATAGCTGAGTTATAAATGCTTAATACTAATTACTCGCTAAGAGGTGAATTTTTATGAGTGAACAACAAGTCAAGTTATCGGTTACTGAAAAAATAGGCTACGGCATGGGTGATGCTGCCAGTAATATCATATTTCAAACCGTGATGACCTTTTTAGCTTTCTTCTATACCGATATTTTTGGAATTTCTGCCGCTGCGGTAGGAACTTTGTTTTTATCGGTACGATTATTAGATGCTATAACAGATCCCCTAATGGGCTCTTTGGCCGACAGAACAGAAACGCGATGGGGAAAATATCGCCCATACTTGTTATGGCTTTGTATTCCGTACGCACTCATCTGTATTTTGACCTTCACTACACCTGACTGGGGTGATAATGCTAAGTTGATTTATGCTTTTGTCACCTACAGTTTGTTAATGATTATGTACACCGCCATTAACATTCCGTATTGTGCATTAGGCGGTGTCTTAACTTCAGATCCTCAAGAGCGTGTCTCTATTCAATCTTATCGATTTGCCTTAGCTTCACTCGCAGGTATTTTCATCACGGCCTGTACTTTACCTTTAGTTGATTATTTTGGTGGGGATAATAAAGCGCTAGGTTATCAATTAACTATGATTTTCATGAGTATTATTGGTATTGCATTATTTCTAATGTGTTTTGCGACCACGAAAGAGCGTATCGCTTCACCCAAAAGAGAAAAAGTGTCGATAAAGCGTGACCTAAAGCTTTTACTTAAAAATGATCAATGGGTGATTGTTGGTATTATTACGTTCACCGTGATGTTTGCGGTAATTCTTAGAGCAACTGTATCGCTGTATTATGTTAATTACGTGCTTGAGCAACCCTCGCTTGCCACCGCGTTTGTTACTACGGGTATGATAGGTATGTTTTTAGGCACATTGTTTGCCAAGCCAATCACAGATAAATTTTGCAAAGTGAAAGTTTATCGTTACACCACCTTACTCATTGCCTCTTTATGTTTTTGTTTATATTTCCTCAACCCGAGTTTTATTCTTTTAGCGTTTGTATTTCAGTTTGTTATTGGCTTTTTACAGCAAATGACCACACCCATTATTTGGGTGATGATGACGGATACCGTAGATTATGGTGAATGGAAAACGGGTGAGCGATTAACCGCATTTACTTTTTCAGGTTCATTGTTCATTTTGAAATTAGGTATGTCAGTTGCTGGTGCTATTGCTGGTTGGATTTTAGCGTTTTATGGCTATCAAGGAGGTGAAAATCAAACAGAAAGTGCATTAGAAGGTATTAACTTACTCTTTACCATTATTCCGGCTGCTGCGTCATTATTTGCTTTTTATTTGGTTCGTCATTATCGACTGAATAAAAGTGAACTGGCTAAAGTACAAGCGCAAATTTCCACGGAATCTGAACCTGATCAAAAACTTCAACCGGAGCTTGCATAATGTCTTCATCAATAATATCTAGACGTAATGCCCTTAAATTAACGGTAGCTGGAATTGGAACTATGCTTGCTGCAAGTAAAGGTCTAATTCCTACGGCACATGGAGAATATCATTCTATGAAACCGCAAGCCTTTAAAGATAACTTAGGCATTCAGCTGTATAGCATTCGACAAAAATTGTTAAATAATGCTGGTGGTGCTTTTGAAAAATTGGCGGCTATTGGTTACCAGCATGTTGAGTGGTTCGATGTAACCTCCTTAGATATGTTAGCGCCGTTAGCCCAATCAAATGGTTTACCAATAACCAGCGCCCATGTTTTATCACCCTATATAACGGGTAATAATTTGATGCAGGCAGTTATTCCTGATGATTTAAATAGCCCTGAAAAATTAATTGAAAAGCTCAATAAATATGATATCAAGCATTTAGTGTTGTCTTATATTTTTGACGATGAGCGCGAACATATTGATCAGTATAAAACATTGGCAGAGCACTTAAATCGAGTTGGTGAGTTAAGTAAAACAGCCGGTATTCAACTGTGTTATCACAACCATGATTTTGAATTTCAACAACTCAATGGTCAACGTCCATTTGATTTGTTACTCAGTGAGTTAGACCACGAAAATGTAAAGTTCGAACTGGATGTGTTTTGGGCTAAATACGCGGGTTTACAACCTGATGCATTGATAACTTCATTAGGTGAGCGTTGTGCTTTGTTACATTTGAAAGATCTAAAAAGCATGCCTCCTACACTTGCAACAACACACACGCCTGCGGATGAAGCACAATTTAAACCCGTAGGCTCGGGCATTATAGATTTTGAAAAAGTATTAACTGCAGCAAAAAAGGTGGGAGTAGATAATGTTTTTGTTGAGCAAGACCACAATACCGGCCATATCTTTGAAGATCTTCAAAGCAGTTTTAATTATTTACAAACATTGAATATTAAGTAAGGCTATTTTCATGTACAAATTTAAATCTACTATCCAACTTTTTTTAATTAGTTCTTTGTTACTCATTAGTGCTTGTAATGATAACAGTAATACAGAAGCTAAAGCGGTAAAACCTTCAGTACCTGTTAAAACTACAGCACCAGGTAAAGCTCAGCAGGCAACCAAAATACTCTATATAACCAGCGTTGGTTGGTTTCATGATTATCAGCAACAAATCAAAACTATCAGCAATAATATTAATCAATATATGAACGCCGATATTGATGTCATTGTTGGTGATATTGAGCGTTTGAAAACAACCGACTTTTCAAATGGCTATGATCTGCTTATCTATAATTTTTGTCATGCAGCACAAAGAGATGACGCCTTGGTGCAAAGTTTAATCTCTCCGGTTACTGAAAGAGGTGTGCCATTGATTGCCTTACATTGTGCCATGCACTCTTTCCAGTTCGATTTACAATGGGCTGAGTTTTTAGGTTTACATACTTTACGACATGAGAAACAGCGCAATATTACCGTAGAAAAAGTAGGAGAGCATGCTTTGACTAATGCGTTTTCTGATAGTTGGGATCTAACTAGCGATGAACTTTATATAACACTTAGTAAAAACAAGAATGCTATTGCCTTGTTGCAAAGTTATGGTGTTGAAACAAAGCAGAATCATACCCAAGCTTGGTTATATAAATCAGGGCAAGGGAAGATTATAGGCACAACATTAGGCCATAATGAATCAACATTAAAGAATGCAAATTTTCAACGTTTTTTAGCCAATAGTATTCAATATTTACTTGGTCTGGAATTAACTATATCGGCCAATCCATCTGTTACTTCATCGGTAAATCTTTTATCTAAAGGTGTTGTTTACCCTGATCAACAAGAAAAAAAATGTGTCATTCATAACATGTTTGCCATTGGCGGAGAAAAAGTTAAGTCCTGTGTTGCAAGTCAATGTACAGAAAATTCAATACTTGCCCAGTGCACAGCGCAATGCCAACAAGATAATCCTTGGCCCGTACCTGAGTCCCTAAGAGAAGCTTGTCAAAGCAATGAGCTTACTGCCCCAAATTAATAAGAATGTATTTTCAAAGAGGAGTTTAAGATGACCCGAAATTTTTTCAAAACCCTAGTAACAAGTTTTACTTGTGCGCTAGTGCTTTCAGCTTGTGCTGATAAGAAGCACAAAGAAAATGAGGTTGATGCCAAAAAAGTAATCGCTGTAGCCAAAGCAAATGTGATTAACGATATCACTTGGGATGACTTTCAGGCTTATGGCTGTAAAGTTGAGCGTTTAAAGAGCAATCAAATAAAAATAAAAATTGGTGCGCAACCTTGTACTCTGATGTTAATGAATGAAAAATTAAGTCAGTTAACGTCGGATAAGTGGCTATCTTTTATGCGTACCAGTGATGGAAAACGTTCTGTAGGTACTAGTATGTTATTTTGGTCGAAAAATAATAAAGGTCAAAGACCTGATTTAACCTTGGCTGATGGACTTTTTCCAGGTTTAGCTTCTCGAAGAGCCATTCCCTTAACATTGTTAGCCGAAGGGCGCGGTATGCCTAAAACGCCAGGTTCACTCATTGGTTTTGCTTTTGGCAGTGGTGTTCATTTAGATGAATGGTCAAGGTTTGCTGTATCAGTAACAAACTTTTTTGGTGGTGAGCGCACAGTAATTTTAGATGAATTTATGTTTACTGATGCTGAGCCTGATTATCCTGTTGGTAATAAAGTTATGGTCGATGAAATTGGCCAGTGGAAAGCCGTCGACTTTAAAGACAAGTTTACCGATGCTGATGCAATGACCCAATATTTAAAAAGTGAAGCAAGTAAAGCCGTACCTGAAAGGGAGTCTGACAGCTTAAGTCATTTTGGCGGCATAAAAGCTAAAAAATATGATGCAACAGGCTATTTTAGAACGCAATTTGATGATGAACGATGGTTTCTCGTTGATCCGCAAGGCTATGCTTTTTACAGCATTGGTATCGACATTATAGCTGCTGGCATTGGTGGAAATGTTGATGGTATTAAACAATTACACGAGTGGCTGCCAAATGAGGATGATCCTGTTTATGCAAAGGCATGGATTCAAGCGGACTACATTCAAGATATTCGCTCTGAAACTGGATTATCTAGTTCAAATTTATTTGATTTTGGCACGGCAAACCTGATCAAGACCTTTGGTAAAGGTTGGCATCAAAAATGGAGTGATATTACAGCTCGTCGTTTAATTGAATGGAATGTTAATACAGTGGGCAATTGGTCTGATATGGACTTTGCTCGTAGCAGTAAAACACCGTATGTTATGCCGATGGAGAAATTCCCGGTTACAACTAAGCGTATATTTAGAGACTTCCCTGATGTGTATAGTGAAGAATATGCAAAGAAAGCAGCCATTTTTGCTCAACAATTAGCAACGTATAAAGATGACCCTTACTTAATCGGTTATTTCATGAATAATGAGCCCGGCTGGGCATATATTCCAACCATTAACTTAGCGGAGGAATTGCTTTCTAAAGGTGATGGTTTTGTGTCTAAAGATAAGTTAATTGAGTTCTTAACTCAACAGTATAAAAATGATATTCAAGTATTTAACAAAGCATGGAACACTGAATTTTCACAGTTTAGTGATTTAAATACCCCGATTAGACGTGCAGCTAAGCTATCAGAAATTGCGGCAGCTGATTTACAAGTTTTTTCAACAATGCTGCTTGAAGAATACATACGTGTTCCGGTTGTAGCAACGAAGAAAGTTGACCCTAACCACTTGAATATGGGCATGCGTTGGGCTTCAAGTGCGTTAAAACAAAAATGGCGCTTTGCCGGTAGCCAGTATTTAGATGTGTTTTCAATGAATAATTATACGGATGACCCTACTAAACGTTTAGATATTGCTGCTGAATTTTCAGGTGGAAAACCAGTATTAATTGGTGAGTTTCATCACGGTTCAATGGAAGGCGGACATCCTACTTACGGTGCTCGCTGGACAAAGACAGAAGCCGAAAGGGCAATAGCTTATCAGTACTATGCTGAAAAAGCTGCTGCACACCCTAACAGTATTGGTATTCATTACTTTGCTTACAACGATGATCCAGTATTAGGCCGCTTTGATGGTGAAAATTTCCATCATGGTTTTGTGACCACGGCGCACAAACCTTACAGTGACTTTATTGAAGGATATAAAAAAGCCAATAAAGGTCTTTATGACGTATTACTTAAAAAGCGTGTACCAATAGAGAAATACGCTGAAGATATGGTTAAATCAATTAATATGAGCTTCTAACGGTAAAGCTAAGTGTTAAAAATATTGGCCTGAGTGCAGTTTACTGTGCTCAGGCTTTTTTATGTTTAACATTTATTGAATGACCTTATATTTGATAATTAGCACTGTAAGATTCTGTTTTACAGGTACTTTAATTATAAATTTTATGTTTTAGATAATAAAAATGGGCTCATGTATGGATCTTCAAAAATAATAAGAAATGCATCACGAAAAAAGAAAAATCACCATAGTTAATAGTCTGCTGTGCCACCAATATAGTCATTCAACCCTGATGTTGGATTGGGATGACTTTAAAGTGTATTAGAGACATTCGGATTAAAAAACATCAGATCAGATATGAGCTGGTACATATAATTATGTAGGAAAAGAATTGGGTTTCAGGCACTGAGAAGTTCAACTCAGAAATAGAGCTACAGATC
>OJHK01001413.1_pt1 | contig 11269 bp, 9 predicted proteins | sample 1595161 | NCBI WGS metagenome assembly OJHK01 (sample SAMN05416842, study PRJEB24817) | seawater metagenome | isolation source: Sea water | place: Canada:Atlantic | collected 2013-07 | reverse complement strand
CGAGATGTAGAGAGGTCTCGTGGGCTCGGAGATGTGTATAAGAGACAGCACCTAGGGTGTGGACAAAGTCTCCGACCTCCAGGTCACATACCTGCGCCACCATATGCACCAAGTAGGCGTAGGACGCGATGTTGAAGGGTACGCCTAGGAAAATATCTGCACTGCGTTGGTACAATTGACACGAAAGTTTGCCATCTGCTACGTAGAATTGAAAAAATGCATGACAAGGAGGCAAGGCCATCTGATCTACAAAGCCAACGTTCCATGCGTTAACAATTATCCGTCTACTGCTTGGATTATTTTTAATTTGATCTATGACTTGGCTTATTTGATCCACATGACCTCCATCTGGTGCTGGCCATGAACGCCACTGATAGCCATAAACAGGTCCTAACTCACCCCATCTTTTAGCAAAGGAAGCGTCGGTAGCTACTCGCTCTGCGAAGGCTCGAATATCTTCTCCAGCAAAATCTGAGCTCACTTTATAGGCCGCATAAGGCCAATCATCCCAGATGCGGACCTTGTTTTTAGTCAAATACTCAATATTGGTAGACCCTTGTAAGAACCACAACAGCTCATGCAGTATGCTTTTGAGGTGCACTTTTTTCGTAGTGAGTAATGGAAAACCTTCCTGAAGGTTGAAACGCATTTGATGGCCAAAAACACTCATGGTTCCTGTGCCTGTTCGATCGCCTTTTTGAGTTCCTTCCTTAAGAACCCTGTGCACTAAGTCGTGGTATTGCTGCATGGAACAAATATGGCTTTTAGATGCCTAATTTAGAAGTAACAAGTCGTGATGTTTTCCACGGGAAATGAACAAAAAAAAGCCCATCCTTAACGGATGGGCTTTTATCGTGCCCCAGGCGGGACTTGAACCCGCACGAACATTGCTGTTCAACGGATTTTAAGTCCGTCGTGTCTACCAATTCCACCACCAGGGCGGCAACTAAAAACCCCCCGATTGGTGGAGGGTTTTTTGAGCGAAAGACGGGATTCGAACCCGCGACCCCGACCTTGGCAAGGTCGTGCTCTACCAGCTGAGCTACTTTCGCGTTAGGGTCGGCAAATATAGGACCGAATTTATTTAAACCAATACTCTCACTTATTTTTTTGCGAGTTTTTCCTTAAAGGTGCTAAGGAGCATCAAAGCCTCAATTGGCTTAAGTTCATCTAAGTTCAACATTTCCAATTCACTAGCAAGATCTTCAAGTTCTGGTCGATCTAATGAGAAAAAGTTTAATTGTGGCGAATTGTCATTTTTAGAGGTTGCTTTTACCTCGCTTTTAGTTTGTTTTTCAAGTCTATCTAGCACTCGTTCTGCCCTGTGTAAGACATAAGCAGGTATACCTGCTAGTTTCGCAACGTGCAGTCCAAACGAATGAGCAGTTCCTCCAGGCTTGAGTTGACGAGTAAAGATGATCTCCCCATTGTGCTCTTCCGCGGCAACATGATAATTTGATACCTTTTTAAAGGTGTGGGTCATTTCATTTAGTTCGTGATAATGGGTAGCAAATAGAACCAGAGGTTCCGCTGGGTGCTGATGCAAGAATTCTGCAATTCCCCATGCAATACTGACACCGTCAAAGGTGGAAGTTCCTCTTCCTATCTCGTCTAAAATGACCAATGATCGCTCACTAATATTATTTAAAATGGTAGCCGTCTCATTCATTTCTACCATAAAAGTGGACTCTCCCTTACTCAGGTTATCAGAAGCGCCTACTCTGACGAACAACCTGTCAATGACAGGAAGTTTAGCCGCGCTAGCTGGAACAAAAGCACCCACCTGAGCTAGGATCTGAATTAGCGCTACCTGCCGTAGCAAGGCACTTTTACCGCTCATATTAGGCCCCGTAATCATGGCGATGGAAGCCTCCTTACTCTTCATATCAATGCCATTAGCAATGTATGGTTGGTGTTGCGGGAGCACCTGTTCAATCACAGGGTGACGACCTTCTTTAATAGAGATATTTTGTCCTTCCACGAAGGATGGACGAACATAATTATAACTTAAAGCTGTCTGGGAGAAAGAGCTTAACACATCCAACGTAGCGGTCCAACGGGCCATCTCAAGCAGCGGGGCTAAGAAATTATTACTGTATTTGACCAACTCCTGGTATAATCGAGATTCGATAGACCTGATTTTATCTTCAGCACCAAGGACTTCAATCTCAAATTTCTTTAACTCCTCTGTAATGTAGCGTTCAGCATTGATCAACGTTTGCTTTCGGTGCCAGTTTTCGGGAACTTTATCTCTGTGAGAATTCCGTACTTCGAGATAGTAGCCAAACACATTGTTAAAAGCCAGTTTTAACGAGGGTATTCCCGTTGCCTCTGCTTCCCGGGCACGAATATCTTCTAAAGTGGATGTTGCATCTTTTAACAACCCTCTGAGGTGAGCCAATTCCATGTTAAAGTCACTCTTAATTGCCTGTCCCTTACCTAATACCGCAGTAGGGTCTTCAACCAAAGCCTCCTGAAGTCGCTGCCTTAACTCTGGTAATAATGTAGGTAATGATTCCGGTAGGCTCAAGGAATGGGCACTTACTTCGTGTACTAGTAGCTCAACAGCGTCAAGCGCTGAGCTGAGTCTAGCAAGCTCCTTAGGACTGATTCTCTCCGTTGCAATGCGGCTGCAAAGACGTTCTATATCCGACAAGCCTTTCAAGGTATCTCGCAATGTGTTCCGCAAAAAATCATTCGATAAAAGCTCTTCAACCGTTTGTTGTCGAGCCGAAATATCCTTTAACTCCAACAATGGCAGAGAGAGCCAGCTGCGTAACATTCTTGCTCCCATAGGGGACACCGTGCTGTCTATAACCTCTAGAGTTGATGTTCCACCTCCCTGATTAGGCTGAAAAAGCTCAAGATTTTGAATGGTAAAACCATCTAGCCACATATAATCGTCTAGCGCAATTCTTGATAACGTTGATAGATGATCCAGTGTAGAAAATTCACTTCTATTTAAATGGTGAAGAATGACGCCTGCAGCAATTGCTCCAGGAGCACCCTTCTCTAGACCGTAACCGCTGAGTCCCTGTGTTTTAAATTGGGCCTCCAACTGCTCCAATGTATACTGCGCTTCCCAAGCCCAATTATCTACGCCAAAGAGATAAAAATCTTCTTCTAACTTCTTTTTTAGCTGACCATCTATCTCTCTAGGATGTATGATTTCCTTGGGGCTGTAGGTATGAAGAGCATTGAGGATTTTCTCCTCAGAATGCTGGGCATAGAAAAAAGCTCCTGTGCTTATCTCTGCTATTGCGAGACCCCAATTTCCTTTTTTGGCTGGATATAACGCCGCGAGATAATTATGTTCTTTACCGCTCAGTAGAGCTGAATTAAGATTAATTCCTGGAGTAATCATATCGGTCACACCCCGCTTCACCAAACCCTTCGCCGTCTTTGGATCCTCCAACTGTTCAACAATAGCGACTCTGTGCCCTCCTTTGACTAGCTTTGGGAGATAAGTTTGCAACGCATGATATGGAAACCCAGCAAGAGCAATGGCAGAAGCCGATCCGTTAGAGCGTTTTGTTAAAATTATGTCCAATGTTTTGGCTGCTTTTTCCGCATCCGAACCAAATGTTTCGTAAAAATCGCCTACACGAAAGAGCAACAATGCCTCAGGGTGCTTCGCCTTGATTTCATCGTATTGACGCATCATGGGCGTCTGCTTCTTCGCGGTCTGTTTGGCCATTTATATCGTTCTTTGTCGCAGCTTCACCTTATGTGAAGAATAATCATCAAATGTAAGAGGTTCCGTCCGATGAGAAAACTACGAAATAGTGAATTAGGCAGATTATCTTCTGAGGAGTATACAGCATCAGAAAAGACCCCCTTAATCTTGGTTTTAGATAACATACGGAGCATGCACAATGTAGGTAGTATCTTTCGAACGGCCGATTGCTTCAGAGTAGCGCACATTTACCTGTGTGGGCTAACCCCTATACCGGGGCATGCTGAAATTGAAAAAACAGCTCTGGGCGCAACAGAAAGTGTGGATTGGTCGCACAATGAAAGTACCATGACCTGCCTCAAAGAATTACGAAAAGAGGGACATCGAATTGCAGCTTTAGAGCAAGCTGAAAGAAGTATTGATTTAAGAGATTATCACGCTAATGGGCCCACTGTACTGGTTCTAGGGCATGAAGTCAAAGGTGTTGCTCAGGAGGTAGTTGACTTTAGTGATGATGTGATTGAGATCAAACAATTCGGCACCAAACACAGTTTAAACGTCAGTGTGAGCACTGGAATGGCCGTTTATGAATTACACAAACAACTGTCAAGCGAGTAAACTTTGCACCCTACATTCCTGACATTCATACCTTGATAGGCATATCCTTTTTATTACAATCGGTGATCAACTCCGAGATCGATTTATTGAACCTCTCGTGTATCCAAAAAGGCCATAATTCTTGCATCGGTAGTAATGCGAAAAGTCTTTGATTCAATCTAGGGTGAGGCACCTGTAAATGAATCGAATCGGATTGAAATCCTTCAATCGCTAAAATATCAATATCAATAATGCGGTCCGTGTAACCTTCTGCCTGTCGCGTCCTACCCAGACGCTGTTCCGTCTCAAGTAGGGCAGACATAAATTCTTCTGGAGAATCCTCGAAATGAACTTCAACTGCCTGATTTATGTAGGTGGATTCACTATCATACCCCCAGGCAGGACTTTCATAACAGTGACTCTCGTTAAGTACCTTACATAATTCACGCAAGTGGTCCATCGCTAATTGCAAATTGCGGTATTTATCCCCTAAATTCGTACCTAACAATAGAATACCCTTGCTCATGAAATCATTCTTTACAACTGTTCTAGCTGTCTTGACAGCCTTAGTTTCCATATTTATCTTATCCATCATACTCCTTGTTGCAATTGGGCTCACTACAGAGTCGGACTCACCAAAGGTACAAGAGAACAGTCTTTTAAAAATCAACTTATCAGGAAGCCTTGAGGACCGGGCTTTAGAAGATCCACTGGCTGAACTGAACTTATCTAGTATTGGTTTTGACAGCGATGGAAGCCTGGGACTGAACGAATTCATGGTTGGACTAAAGCAAGCAGCCACAGATGACAACATACAGGGAATACTACTAGATCAAGGCATGTTTTCGGCGGGCTATGGTGCATTAGAAGAGCTTGGGGACTACTTAAAAGAATTTAAAGATGTAAGTGGTAAGCCCATCTACAGCTATGGAGAATATTACACCCAAAAGGGGGCTTATCTAGCAAGCTTTTCGGATTCTACCATACTTCATCCTGGCGGGATATACGACCTGCGTGGCATAGGCATCAGTAGTACTTACTACAAGGCATTTTTTGATAAAATAGGTATTGAACCACTTGTCGTAAGAGGAACAGGTAATAAGTTTAAGGCTGCTGTTGAACCTTTTATTTCAAACGAAATGAGTGAGGAAAACAGACTTCAATTGACCCATTTAACTTCTCAGTTTTGGGACTTTATTTCCAATGGATTATCTCAGAAAGGACTAAATCAATCGGCAATTGATTCCTGTGCAAATCAATGGGTGGGTATGAATGCAGTACAGATTGAGGCATCAGGTTTAGTGGATGCCTTGGGCTACAGAGAAGATGTCATCAAAAGCTTTGAGGAGCGTTATGACATACTAAATTGGAGTAGCTACAGACAATCCTTAAAAAAAGAAACAGCCAAAGATCGTGTTGCCGTTATCTACGCGAATGGAACTATTGGTAATGGCGCTGGAGACGAGTCGAGTATAGGCACGAAAAACATCATTAAAGCCCTTGAAAAGGCGAACAACAACAAGAGGGTAAAGGCGATCGTTCTTAGGGTAAACAGTCCAGGTGGCAGTGCTCTGACCTCAGATATGATTCACCACACCATAGAAGGAGTTGATAAGCCAATTGTCGTTAGTCAAGGGAATTATGCTGCGTCTGGTGGATACTACATCAGCTGTAATGCAGATGCCATATTCACTAATTCTACGACCATCACTGGAAGTATCGGAATCTTCATGAGCTTATTTACTGCGGAGGAATTAATCAACCAAAAACTTGGCTTGACCATAGAAGAAGTACAAACGCATCCCTTTGCAAACTTTCCGAATCTCTACCGCCATCCTACGGCGCAACAATACGCTATTCTTCAACGAATGATTGATTTCGGCTACGATGACTTCACTGGAAAAGTAGCGGCTGGCAGAGACACAACGATGGAATACGTTAAATCCATAGGCGGAGGTCGAGTTTGGTCAGGAAATGACGCCTTAACAAACGGACTGGCAGATTATGAGGGGAATCTTCAGGATGCGATCGCCTTTGCAGCTGAATTAGGAGAGGTTTCAGACTATCGGATTTATGAGTTACCCCGTATAGATCAGGGGATTGAACGTTATGTAAAAGCGTTCACTTCGATGGCTAACTCTGGTAATTCCACATCCAACAGTGTATTGCAGATCGTAGACCAGCATCCTGCCATGTTAGAGTTAAAATCACTTATTGAAAATCCTGGAATGCAAGCAAGAATGAATCCTGTTTTCCGCCAATTCAATGACTAAGAAGGAACACGTAGCAGAAAGACTATATTATATTCTAGGTGCCTTATTTATAGCGGCGCTGATTACGTGTAATTTAATCGCTAATAAATTTATTTCCATAGACTTAGGGTTTAAAACCTTTGTCATTAGTGCGGGTGTTCTTCCCTACCCCATTACTTTTTTAATCACGGATATTTTGAGTGAATTATACGGTCAAAAGAGAACAACGCACGTCGTACTGTCCGGTCTATTTGCAAGCATATTCGTGCTTTTCATACTTTGGTTGGGGGCACAATTCCCTGCGATCGAAGGTTCTCCTATAGATGACGAAACGTTCAATCAAGTCTTTCAAAATGCGTGGCGTGTCATCGCAGCTTCTATGATGGCTTATATTGTGGCTCAACTTATCGATGTAAAGTTGTTTCACTTCTGGAAGCGCTTAACGAAGGGAGAAATGTTATGGGTACGGAATAATTTTTCCACCGTGATTTCGCAATTTGTAGACACCACTCTGGTGGTGGTTATTTTGTTTTTTGGCGTAGAAAGCTGGTCAACAATGGGTTCTTATATCTCAGACGGTTGGCTGTTTAAAGTTATTTTCGCTGCGCTAGATACTTTTATAATTTATGGATTTATGGCCTGGGCGCGATCTTACTTCAAACTCAAAAAAGGCGAAGAAATAGAATTATAGGTTATTTCACTTCTATATCTACCATGAAACCCTCATGAGAACGGACGTTGAAAACTCCTACGCTCGTGATCAGATATTGCCCCCGAATACCAAATAGTTCACCTTCCCACTGATCCCCTTTTTGTTTAAAACTGATACTTTTTATTTTTTCCGGTTGATGCGCAATAGGGTAATGGAAATCCCAAATTTTATCTGACACGTCTGCAAATTCCCTCAGGTGCAGTGGCAAAGCTGCAAGAGCGATTTCCTTAGATTCATTCAACTGCGCATCTGTGCCTAAATCCTTAAGCATGGCCTGCCAAGAAGTTTTATCCGTGAAGTGATCCTTCAATGCTACTTCTGCTTCTCCCGCTAAATATCTATTGGGCGTTTCTAAGAGAATTACAGCCTGCCTTGCACCCTGATCCATCCACCGATAAGGCATCTGAGTTTTACGTGTCACCCCCACCTTAATTCGATCTGTTTTCGCTAAATAGACCAAATGAGGCTGAAGCTGCATTCTCTTCTCGAATTCAAGATCGCGGTCTTCTATACCCAAATGAGCTTGACTTAATTCTGGCCTCATGATTGACGGAGATGCCTCAGGCTTTGAAAAGAAACAATCTTTGCAAAAGTTTTGTCTATATACCTCAGGCACTAATGACCCACAAAAGCAAGTGTGATCACCTACGAATTGGATACGGATCGTCTTTCCAATCAGCTGGTTCATGAAGAGCATATCCTCTCCCAGTTTAAGAGCGTACCTTATTGTTTCACCATATTGAGTAGACATTTTCCGTAAAGGACCGTTAAATCGCATTTTCGAGTATTTTTATTGACTAGTGTGAAGTTATAAATCAATCCATAAGCCTGAGCCAAAACCGTGTTTTATTCGTTAGTTAATAAAGTAATTCGCTTCAATCTCAAGAAGTACATGGAAGAGCTGATGCATTCTTCTCATGAGCCTTTTGTGGCACAACGGGCTGTGATGTCGGCATTATTACAACAAGCGAAGAACACGGAATTTGGCAAAGCATACGGTTTTGACACTATTCACGACTTCAATACATTTTCAAAACGTATTCCGCTTGCGACGTACGGTGATCTTAAAGGATCTATTGAACGCATGAGGTCTGGTGAATCAAATGTTCTTTGGCCAGGACAGGTAAAATGGTATGCAAAAAGCTCTGGAACTACCTCAGGAAAATCCAAGTATATTCCTGTTTCGCAGGACAGCATCAACAGTTGTCATTTCGCAGGCGGACGATATGAATTGGCCATGTACTTTAACCACCGGCCAGAATCAAAATTGTTTGAAGGGCTCGGACTCCGCTTGGGCGGATCAACAGTTCTTGAACAGCATGGCTTGAGTAAGTCCGGAGATTTGAGTGCCATACTGATACAAAACATTCCTACTTGGGCGGAGTTTAGAAGCGCACCTAGCCCAAACACCGCTTTGATGACAGAATGGGAAGAGAAGATAGAGGCTATTTTAGATGAAGTCATTGATCAAAACATCACCTCCTTTTGGGGCGTGAGTAGCTGGTTTCTGGTATTGTTCAATAAGGTTTTAGAACGTACCGGGAAAAACAACCTTTTAGAGGTTTGGCCCAATCTTGAACTCTTTGCACACGGCGGTGTAAACTTCGTGCCCTACGAAAATCAGTTTCGCCAGTTAATGCCGGGGAATCAGGTAACCTTCATGGAAAATTACAATGCATCGGAAGGTTTTTTTGCCATTCAAGATGACCCTAGTCAAGAAGGAATGCTTCTTTTACTGGACTCCGGTATATACTATGAATTCATCCCAATGTCAGATTTCTACGGTACAGAAAGCGATACAATACCCCTTGAAAAAGTGGACATCGGCAAGGAATACGCCATAGTGATAACGACCAATGGCGGGTTGTGGAGGTACATACTGGGAGATACCGTTAAATTTCTCTCCACCCAACCGCACCGAATTAAACTCAGCGGACGAACAGCCCATTTCATCAACGCCTTTGGAGAAGAACTAATTGTTTCTAACGCGGAAGAGGCGTTGCAAAATGCCTGCGAAATGCACCAGTGCAGCGTACGGGACTTTCATGCTGGACCAATTTTCATGGAAGACGCCTCCTGCGGTGCCCACCAGTGGATCATAGAGTTTGAAAAGGTGCCTGACGACCTTAAAGCTTTTACCCATTCGTTAGATCTGAGTATTCAGAATCTGAACTCAGATTATGGCGCCAAGCGTAAATCAGGACTGGTCCTAGGACCATTAGAACTCATCATCGCAAGGGATTCTTTGTTCCATGACTGGCTCAAGTTAAAGGGGAAACTTGGAGGTCAGAACAAGATTCCGCGTCTCAGTAACAATCGCTTATTTCTGGAGCAATTTATGGAGCTAAACAGAAGTCCTGATGTTCCTTTATAACGGATGTCCACAGCTCAATGCGGGCTCGCAACGCAGCCGAGGATAACGCTAACGCCTGCTCCCAGTAGTTTTTATTTTCAGCACACAACTCAAGGACCATTCTTTCTGCCAATTGACCATGTAGGTCACCATCTATCTCAATATGCCGTTCCAAATAATAGGTAAAGAGACTAAGCTCGTTAGGAAAAGCCTCTTTAAGGTTTTTAACGATCTCAATAAACATGTCAGGAATTAAATCCTCTCGACCAAAGGTAAATACAGCTGCTATTTCGTGAGCATGTCCGCGCTCAACAACATCCAGCGTTGCCCGTACAAATTTCTTAGAACCTTCGGGTGCTTCGCTTCGATCTAACGCAACTTTTGGATCGACCCCTAGATTCAATTCTGCGATAAAGGATAAAATAGGTTGTGTATTAGCTCCTGCTTCGCTCATTGCCTGAACATATAGCTCGAAATGACTTATTGCATTGCCATTTTGATCAATATCACTTTCCTCTCCAAATACAATCTCATTGATTAGTCGGCGTACTTCAGGGTTACCTGTAGGCACCCAATACGTATCCACGCAGGTAAGTTGGCGTTGTAAGCCCTTTAATAAGACCATGAAGTCCCAAACAGCCCAAACATGAGATTCCATAAAAATTCTCGCCTTATCTAAGTCGTCAACCCATGTAAATGCTTGGTGATCGATCAATTCTTGGCGAACATTTGAGATTTGCGATTTTACGTAGTCTATTTTCATCGTTCCTTTTGACACTTTTTATTACTTTGCGTTTACAAAAATACATCTGATGCATATAGCAATCGCAGGAAATATAGGATCTGGTAAAACAACTTTAACGAGCTTGTTGGCAAAGCATTATAATTACCAACCACATTTCGAAGATGTAGACGACAATCCTTACCTGGATGACTTCTACGAAGAAATGCAACGCTGGAGTTTTAATCTTCAGATCTATTTCTTGCGTTCTAGATTTCAACAAGTAACGCAAGTCAGAGAAGAAGGTTTAGATGTTATCCAAGATAGAACGATTTACGAGGATGCTCATATTTTCGCTCCAAACCTCCATGCGATGGGTCTAATGACTGCGAGAGACTACAACAGTTACAAAGGGTTGTTCGAGCTGATGGAAAAACACCTACAACCGCCAGACCTCATGATTTATCTTAGAGCCTCAGTACCTACTTTGGTGGACCATATTCAAAAACGAGGCAGAGATTACGAGAACAGCATAAGAATCGACTACCTGCGAAGGCTAAACGAACGTTACGAGGCTTGGATCAATACCTACGACAAAGGCAAGGTGCTCATTGTAAATGTAGATAAGAACAACTTCCCTGAGAACCCTGAGGATTTGGGTGAAATCATTAATTTGATCGATGCGGAGCTAAACGGTCTGTTCTAAGGCCTCAACAATTTTTAAAGAACTTCCAGATTGAGCCCTCAACCATTTGAGGGCTTTTTCATTTGTACCAAAACCATCCGCCTGCATATGGTTCAAAAACTCATCTAGTTCCTGTGGAGTGTCGCACGGAACAAGGAATTCCTGATGGACGAGCTCCCTGTTTTCCGCTATTTTTTGCCAATTAGGCCCCGAAGCCGCCTTCTTTCCTTTTGCCACGGACTCTAATACCTGTCTCTTATACACATCTGACGC
>OJHK01001411.1_pt1 | contig 11275 bp, 11 predicted proteins | sample 1595161 | NCBI WGS metagenome assembly OJHK01 (sample SAMN05416842, study PRJEB24817) | seawater metagenome | isolation source: Sea water | place: Canada:Atlantic | collected 2013-07 | reverse complement strand
TCGTGGGCTCGGAGATGTGTATAAGAGACAGGTGTACGCCAAGCACTCATAGACAAAGAATTTAAGGGAAAAAAAGAGCATAACGATTGGTATTCAAAGTTTTCTTATGAAATGAAGAATGACCAGCTATTAGTTTATATGAGAAATGCACGTAATAATTTTCAGCATACTGTCACGAAAGCACCTGTAATCAATCCTGCTCTTTTTAAAATTAAGGATAAAAATGGGAAAGGATTTCCAATGGACTCTATTTCAACAAGTTTCAAAGATGGTTGTTTAAAAATCAGTCTGGAATCTAAAAATTTACCTGATGATATTGAATTTACACTAGACGCAAGTAGTGTAAATGCCAGTGCACTTCCCGTTATGAATCAAGGTAAAGAATATCGTGTTCCTTATATACATCAAGGGGTTATTTTAGCGACAGATGAAATATACTATTTTGCTGAATTAACCTTAGAGTATTATTCATCTATTTTTGACAAGGCTAAATTACAAGCTTGTAAGGCATGACTTAAAGCTAATATTTCAGTAGTAGAAAGCGTACCGTCAATTTGTAATTCAATCTATTCTTTAGGTTCAAAGTTAGGGTTAAATTCCTCTAACAGACTTACTTCTACATAACCTTGGTCTGCGATTTGAGTTTTAAAAAATTGATACGAGAAGCTTTTAATTTCGATTCTAGTTTTAAAATTAGGTACGGGTATCATTACAATAACTCTTAAAGGCTTTGTTGAGCTATGAGATTATATCTCAGTTAAAAGGTAAATGAATAAATGGCTATACGTAAACAAACTAACGGTAAGTACCTAGTAAAGCTTTATCTGCAAGGGCGAAGCGGCAACCGTGTACGTGAAACCTTTGCTACTCAAAGCGAGGCTAAACGCTTTGAACTATTCAATATTAATTAAGCAGAACAAAAGCCGTGGTTACTCGCTAAAGACGATGATCGCCGCTTAAGGAGTTGATTGTCGTTTGGTTTAATTTAAATGGGCAAGCGTTTAGCGATGGTATAAAGCGTACAAGTAAGCTCAGTACTACCCCTTTAAAACACTTCAATTTGATGTAATCGATACGCTTGTTATTTATAAGCACTCAAGCAGTACACTATTTTACTTTGTCGGGTTATAATCCCCCCTTAATTTATAATTTGTTAACAAGGTTTCCTCGGCATGGAAAAACGTTTTATCACCGCGCAAGAATTATTAGAAGATTCTTTTCGCGTAGCCGCTAAAGTATTTGAAGATGGCTTTCGCCCTCAGTTTATTGTAGGTATCTGGCGTGGCGGTGCACCAATTGGTATCGCTGTTCAAGAGTATTTCGATTTCAAAAAAATAGAAACCGATCACATTGCTGTTCGTACTTCATCTTATTACGGCATTAATCAGCAAAGTAAAGAAATCAAAGTTCACGGCCTACATTACATTATCGAAAATGCTAATTCAGGCGATGGCTTGTTAATCGTTGATGATGTTTTTGATTCGGGCCGCAGTATCGATGCCTTAATTAAACAGTTAAAGCAAAATATGCGTAACAATATGCCACAAGACGTTCGTGTTGCTTGTCCTTGGTATAAACCACAAAATTCAAAAGTTGATTTTGCACCTGATTACTTCATTCACACTTCTGATGAATGGTTAGTGTTCCCGCATGAATTATCAGGGTTAACACCAGATGAAATCATTAATGGTAAAAAAGATTTAGCCAATATTCAGGATTTATTAGTTTAACGGCGACTAATCTAGCTCCAAATAAATGATTAAAAGCATGTCTGATGACATGCTTTTTTTTGGCCAATAAAAGTAACCCCCTGCGATTAGCTTCTTCCCTCTATACGTTCTTATCATTTCAACTTGCTCCAATTATGGTGCTTTATTTACTCTTCTTCGTCGAAAACAATGAATAAACAATTAAAACCAGATATATTTTTTATTCCCTCCTAGTTAATTTCCACCCAATAAAATGATGCTTAGTCAAAAATAAATATAATTAAAACTTGATCTATATCAATATAAGCTTAAACTTTCAGAAATTACTGAAACTTCAGAACAATATTATGATACTTACTTCAAAAATTGAATCCTTTGTAATGCATTGTGGCGAAATGGGCAGTCGTTGGGGCTTTAACCGTACTGTCGGTCAAATGTATGGCTTGCTTATTATTCATCAAGAGCCATTAACCGCTGTAGATATTTCTGAAGCCCTTAATATCTCTCGCGGCAATGTCAGCATGGGAATTAAAGAACTACAATCATGGCGTTTAGTGCAAGTTCAGCATAAACCTAAAGATAGAAAAGAATATTACTCTCCAGCAGGCACCATTTGGGAGATGGCTACGCGAGTTTTTGAGGAACGTCGTAAACGCGAAGTTGACCCTACCCTATCACTTTTACGTGATAATTTATTGGATGAACCTGCCAATCAAAAAGAAGTCTATGCACAAGAAAAAATGCATGAAATTCATGACTTATTAGAAACTGTCACGCATTGGGCTGGCGAGTTACAAAGCATGAGTCCAGACAAGCTTAATACCCTAATGAAATTAGGTGCTGGAGTGACTAAAGTCATCAACCTTAAAGACAAATTAATTAATAAAAGTTAAGTATTCGCTTAACTTTATTGTCACCAATCACAAAGTATTCTCAATTGACAGCCTACCACTTACAAAAGTGTAAGTAGTGGGTTAACGGAGTCCATTATGTTTGAAACGCTAATGCTGTCACGCATTCAGTTTGCCGCCAATATAAGTTTTCATATTCTCTTTCCAACTATCACCATAGCGTTAAGTTGGTTTCTATTTTTTTTCAAATTTCGATTTGATCAAACTGGTGAACCGGTTTGGATGCGCGCCTACCGGTTTTGGGTAAAAATATTTGCGATAACCTTTGCCATTGGTGTTGTTACCGGCATTACCATGTCATTTCAGTTTGGTACTAACTGGCCTAAATTCATGGAAACGGTAGGAAATATTGCGGGTCCGTTATTAGGCTATGAAGTGTTAACCGCTTTTTTCCTCGAAGCTGGCTTTCTCGGTATTATGTTATTTGGCATGAATCGGGTTTCAGCGAGAGTACATACGCTAGCAACTCTTATTGTTGCCATAGGAACAACCTTGTCTGCCTTTTGGATTTTGGCGCTTAACTCTTGGATGCAAACGCCACAAGGCCATGAAATGCGCGATGGTGTTGCCTTTCCTGTCGATTGGTTAGCGATTATTTTTAATCCTTCATTTCCATACCGTCTATCACATATGGTTGTTGCGTCAGGCTTAACCGCGGCCTTTTTAGTCGCAGGTATTAGTGCTTATAGATTACTAAAAGGTGACGATAAAAAAGCACCAAAACTGACGCTAAAAATAGCATTAACCATGGCAATGGTTTTAACACCATTACAAATATTTATTGGTGATATGCACGGGTTAAACACACTTGAGCATCAGCCACAAAAAATTGCCGCGATGGAAGGCGTCTGGCATACCGAAAAAGGTGCCCCGCTACTACTTTTCGCAGTACCCGATGAGCAAGAAAAAACAAATCATTTCGAGCTCGCGATACCTAATATGGCAAGTTTCATTTTAACCCATGATCTTCAGGGCGAAATTAAAGGCTTAAATGAATTTGAAGGTGATCATCCTCCGGTAGCTCCAGTATTTTATGCCTTTCGAGTTATGGTTGGCGTTGGCATGTTAATGCTATTAATTTCGTGGGCAGGTCGCATACAACTTTGGCGGGATAAACCTTTGCCTCGATGGTTATTACAAGCATTAGTCGCCATGAGCTTCTCAGGATGGTTGGCGACATTAGCTGGCTGGTATGTCACAGAAATAGGCAGGCAGCCTTGGTTAGTGACAGGTATTTTATCGGTTAAAGATGCCGCTACCGATATTGCACCAGGAAATGTTGCCTTATCACTATCCCTTTATCTCATTTTATATGTCGTGATAATGACGGCTTATTTACACACGCTGTTTACCATGGCAAAACGTGCGGTTGAAATTGAAGAAATAACAGATGATGAAAAAGTTAAACCTGTCATTAATTCAGTGACAACAAAGGAGAGTAGTTATGTTTGAAGCTAATTCACTGGCGGTAATTTTTGTAGCACTGATGGGGTTTTCTATCTTGTTATACGCCATTTTAGATGGTTATGACCTGGGTGTTGGCATATTGCTACCACTAACACAAAAAGATGATAGCGATACTATGATTGCCTCTATAGGGCCTTTCTGGGATGCTAATGAAACTTGGCTAGTACTGGCAATTGGTTTGTTATTAATTGCTTTTCCCGCAGCCCATAGTCATATATTTAAAGAGCTCTATCTACCAACCGCGGTATTATTAATTAGCTTAGTTTTACGTGGTGTGGCATTTGATTTTAGAGCTAAGGCTGCATTTAGCCACAAGCCTACTTGGAATAAAGTATTTAAAATGGGGTCACTACTTGCTGCCATGAGTCAAGGTTACATGCTTGGCATGTATGTGATGGGCTTTGAGAACACTTTAGCGGCTTATATTTTTAGTTTACTGAGTGCTTTTGGTGTCGCTGCAGCATACGCTTATATTGGTGCCTGTTGGTTGATCATGAAAACCGAAGGTGCGCTACAAGTTCAAGCGGTTAACTGGGCCAACAAGACTGGGGTTTTATGCTTTATTGGCGTAGTGGCGGTTTCTGCAGTAAATCCTTTAATTAACCCGGATGTACACGCTAAGTGGTTTGCTTGGCCAACAACCTTATATATTTTACCTTTGCCTATACTGTGCTTTGCCTTATTCGTTTATAGCCAAATGCAACTGAGACTTTTACCTGCAAAAAATGATAAAGGTTGCTGGCGACCTTTTGTTGCCGCTGTTATTATTTTTGCCTTATGCTTCTTTGGCTTAGCCTTTAGCTTCTTCCCTTATATCGTGCCGGGTAAGTTAACTATTTGGCAATCTGCCGCAGCGCCAGAGTCACTGAGTTTTATTCTTTGGGGAGCAATCATAGTCGTCCCTGTGATCATCAGTTACACCATTTTTTCTTATCGTGTATTTTGGGGCAAGGTGCAAGAGCTGAGATATCATTGATACCTTAGTTTCAGATAATGGCAGAAAGAGAGGAATAATATTGCTTGAGTAACTGAGTAACTGAGTAACTGAGTAACTGAGTAACTGAGTAACTGAGAGTAAACTACTTTTGAAAAGCGATGTACAACCAAGCAAGATAACCTCTTGGTTGTACATTCAATGACTTTCGATGCTTATTTAACAGTGTTAAGCATTAACTTAATTTAAACTGAGCAACTAACGCTTTCAAATTAACATTAGCATTGGCTAGCTCTATCGTTTGGTCAAGACTATTATTACCGTTGACCACGAGTTCATTTGCCATATCACTAATTGCTGTCATATTTCGAGCTATCTCGTCAGAAACACAACTTTGCTCTTCTGCTGCGGTAGCAATTTGTAAGTTAAGGTCGTTTATTTGGCTTACTGAATCATTAATCGAGCCTAAGTCACTAGCAACTACCTCTGTTGATTGAGCAACCTCCAAACAAGTCGACTTAGTTGACCCCATGGTAGAAATGGCAGAGCTTGAACCTTCTCGCAATTGCAACAGAGTCTGTTCAATTTCTGTTGTGCTATCTTGAGTCTTAGCTGCAAGCGCTCTAACCTCATCAGCAACTACCGCGAATCCTCGGCCATATTCACCCGCTCGGGCTGCTTCAATTGCGGCATTTAACGCAAGTAAGTTAGTTTGGTCAGCAATATCGCCGATAACTTTCAATACATTATTGATATCAGAAGTATTTCGTTCAATTTCTGAAATGCTATTAGAAGTATTTTCAACCTCATTAACTAATCTTGCGACGATTGCGGTAGCCTCGCCAACCGACTCTTTGGACTTAGAAGCTTGAGCATTCGTTGTTTGAGTAAAGGCTGCGGTATCGTTACTATTTTGAGCAACATCTTTTGCTGTTACACTCATCTCTTCTATAGCTGATACTATTTGGTCTGTTTCGATCATGTGTGCATTAAGTATGGTACCGTTAGCATCAACTTCACCTCTAAGCTTTTGTATACTATCGTCAATTTCATTACTCGATTGCGAAACATCAAGCATTAAACGTTGTAGTTTTTCAATAAATAAATTTATATTCTCAGAGATAAGCCCTAAGTCATCATTGTTCTTAACAGGCAAGCGAGATGTTAAATCACCATTACCTTTAGATAGGTCATGTACCATTTCTTTAAGTAATAAAATAGGTCGATACAGCGCTTGTAATACAAGTAGCAGTACTGCAATGCCAATAATAATCATAACAATAGACGATAAGACCGCTTGATTAAGGGCTGTACCTAGAGAAGCATAGGCAACAGATTTATCAATGCCTACGAACAAATACCACTTTTTACCATTAACCAACTGGATCGATTTAGTAAAGGCAATTTTATCGACACCGTTTAACGTATAGTCTTGCATCATTTCATCTTGTGACAACATTTCTCTTTCAAGATCTGCCATGCCAGCATTACGAAAAGGCGTACCCACAACGACAACTTTAGACGTTGAGGCCAAAACATTTCCTTGTTCATCGGTTATAACGGATATCGCACCAGGCTGATTGATGCCTTTTACCGTATCACCTAAAATAGTCAATTCAATATCGGCTAGAGCGACACCATCATTCATCACCTTAATAATTGACACAACATCGTTTCCGGTGGTTGCATCAGGGTAAACTTCGGTTATATCTAATACATTGCTGGCTTTAGCTTGACTATACCAAGGCCGTTTTGTCGGGTCATATAATTCAAGCTTTGCTACACCATCAACCCAAGCGTCACCAACCGAGGTAGAATATGCTCTACCATCATCAAAGCCGATATATATAGCGCTGACATCCCCTGCAGTTTTAGCTAATTTTGCAATACCAACAAAGTTATCTTGATAGGAACCGTTGACATAATTGTTAGACAATTCATCAATTAATTTAGCTTTAGACTGAAACCATGTTTCAACTTTATCGGCTTCATAACGAACCATGCTTTTGGACAATTCATTGACATCTTCGACGGTATTATCTCGAATTTCATTATAAGACATCCAATTAGACACTAATAAACAAAAGATGATTAAGCCACTCATTGAGGTAATCAAAGCACTTCTAAATCCAAGCATTTTTTTCATATTATAACTCTCGGTTAAGTTTTTTTTATTAACTACATTCAGGGTTAACAAGATGGCTATTTAGTCCTGAATATACTTTTTCCATACGGGTAGTAATTTTCCACTCTCATTCAGTATTACCAGTTTTTTTGTAAACAAATCAATGGCACAACTTGACGCATCTTTGTGAAAAACAAAATTCACATTTGAATCATCTTTGAGTAAATAAAGAGCACTAACAGTATTCTTTTCAACACCTAATTTTTGTAGTTGGTAATAGGTAACGTCTTCAGAATAGGCAATGGCATCTACACGTTTGCGCAATAACATTTCCAACATACTGATAGCAGAAGTTGTTTCAACCTGCTTAGCTGGACTGTTTTGAATATTCAATAATTTTTGACCAATATCACCTCTTACAACAGCAACAGTTAATTCATCAATAGCTTTATTTTTCAGGGTATCAATAGTTGACGTTAACGCTAAAATAGATATTTTCGTGGTAATCGGTAGAGGAACAAGCTTAAATTTTTTTGCTCGCTCTGGTGTTGTTACCATAGAAAATGCCGCGTAATCAGGGTAACGCTCCATATACATTATCAATCTAGCCCAAGGTAAAACAATGATATTATTACCTCTTTTCTTTATACCAAGTTCATTGTAAATCATCGCTAAAATATCAGGTACAGCACCAATTAAACGGCCTGATTCATCAAGGTAGTTATAAGGTGGATAATCTTCAGTTACCCAATGAATTTTAGATAAAAACAGCTTATTTTTACTTTCTACACATGCAAAGCTTGATGATGTAAATAACAACAGTATTAAACCAGTGAAAAATTTTAACATTGATAATTGCCTGAATGTAATATCCGTAGGACTGATTCATTGATCCATTCGGTATAAGTTATTTGTAGGCACAATAAGTGTCCTAGCTATACAATCAATTGTTATCTATTTACTATAAAAACACATCCTAATGCACTAGGTAAAAACAACTGAATATACATTTTCGAATAAAGTATAGTCAAAGATTACCTATAGTTAAGTATAATTTCCTCTAACTTCTCTTACTAACCATCAGTGCTGTAACTGTTGATCTACATTTAAGGAAGATAAAGATAATTACAGGTATTTAAAACGTGATTGATTTAACAGGTATGACAATAAAAATTAACAGAATTAAACAATGAGTATTATTTAATTCTGTTAAAGGCTTAGATTAAGATAGGCTAGTGTGGGCGCTATCTTGTACCACTCGTTTTAGCCTCTAAAATAGCGTTGCTCAACGAAGGGCATTTTCTGAATAAGCATAGGTAGTTTTTTACCACGAACTTCGGCAAAGATTTCAGTATCTAGCACTGCATATTGAGTTTGAACATAACCCATTGCAATAGGAGAGCCTTTTGTTGGCCCAGCTGTACCACTGGTTACCACACCAATTTCATCACCTTGGGCATTGAATAATTTAGTGCCTTCTCGAACAGGGGCTTTACCTAAACCAACCATGCCAATGCGTTTGCGGTTAACATCTTTAGTAGCGATTTGATCTAAAATGATATCAGCGCCAGGGAAGCCACCAGCACGTGCACCATCAGTTCGTCTGATTTTGCTAATTGCCCACAATAAACTTGCTTCAACAGGTGTTGTTGTTTGGTCGATATCATGACCATATAAACATAAGCCTGACTCTAAACGAAGTGAATCACGCGCACCTAAGCCAATCCACTCAATTTCTTCTTCAGCTAACATCAGGCGAGTAATACGCTCAGCATGCTCACCTGGAATTGAGATTTCGAAACCATCTTCACCGGTATAACCAGCACGACCAATAATACATTCAGCGCCAGCGAAATCGACCACACGAGAATCCATAAACACCATATCAGCAGACTCAGGTAATAAGCGTTTTAAAACTTCACCTGCTTTAGGTCCCTGTAGCGCTAATAAAGCTCGGCCTTCAAGAATTTCTATTTCAACATCTGCAGGTAGATTTTTTTGCATGTGTGCAATATCTTGTGCTTTACATGCGGCATTAACTACAACAAATAAATGGTCACCAAAGTTACTTACCATCAAGTCATCAAGTAAACCGCCTTGTTCATTGGTAAATAATGCATAACGCTGCTTGCCTTGCGGTAAATCGATAATATCCACAGGCACTAATGTTTCTAATGCGGCCGCAGCATTTTTTCCAACTAATTTTAACTGTCCCATATGAGAGACATCGAACAATCCTGCTTGAGCACGGGTATGTAAATGCTCTTTCTTAACGCCCATGTCGTACTGAACAGGCATATCATAGCCAGCAAATGGTACCATTTTGCCGCCAGCTTCAATATGAAGGTCATAACAGGGAGTTTTTAGCAATTCTTGATTTGATTCAGTCATAAGATCTCCGTAAACCGCCCATAAAGGGCGGCCCAAAGTATAGTTTGAAATAGCAGGTAATTAGTCTGCTTGTTTTGTCATTTCAGCAGGAGCTTGGCCGCCGCTAACAAAGTATTCGCGAGTTAATTTAATCACTACAGGACTTAGTAATACTATTGCGATTAAGTTAGGAATTGCCATTAATGCGTTCATTGTATCTGCAAGTAACCAGATAAATTCTAATGAACCAACAGCACCAACTGGTACAACTAAAATCCAAAGAATACGGAAAGGCATAATTGCTTTAACACCGAAGAAGTACTGTACACATTTCTCACCGTATACACTCCAACCTAGAACCGTAGTAAATGCGAAAACAGATAAAGAAACAGCTACGATGTAGTTACCATATGGTATCGCAGTAGCAAAAGCATTTGATGTTAATTCAGCACCCGTAGAACCAGATGTCCACTCACCAGAAACAACAATTGCTAAACCAGTAATTGAACAAACAACTAATGTATCAATGAACGTACCTAACATGCCCACAAGACCTTGAGCTACTGGGTTGTTAGTCTTAGCTGCAGCATGTGCAATTGGAGCGCTACCTAAACCAGCTTCGTTCGAGAATACACCACGAGCCACACCGAAACGAATAGCAGCCCATACAGCAGCACCTGCGAATCCACCTTCAGCAGCTGTTGCTGTGAATGCACTTTCAAAAATTAACGAGATTGCTGCAGGAAGTTCAGCAGCGTGTACGAATAATACAACAATACCACAACTGATATAGAAGATAGCCATTAGAGGAACAAGCTTACCTGCAACATCACCAATACGTTTAATACCACCCATAAGCACTAAGCCTACAAGAACCATTAAAATAATACCGGTAGCAACTGGTGGAACACCAAAACTACTTTCAAGTGCGTTTGCAACTGAGTTTGTTTGTACTGTGTTACCAATACCGAAAGCGGCAATTGAACCGAAAAGTGCGAATGCACCGCCTAACCAGCCCCATCTACTTGATAAACCATTTTTGATATAGTACATCGGACCACCAATGTGGTTTCCGTTAGCATCTACTTCACGATAGCGTACAGCAAGTACTGCTTCTGCGAATTTAGTTGCCATACCTACTAAGGCAGTACACCACATCCAAAATAGAGCACCTGGGCCACCTAGGAAAATAGCAGTTGCAACACCAGCGATATTACCCGTACCGATAGTTGCAGATAGTGAGGTCATTAATGCATTAAAAGGGCTTATTTCACCTTTAGCACTTTTATCTTCGTCTGGAATACGACCAGTCCAAAGTAACTTAAAACCTGTACCCAATTTAATAATAGGCATAAATCGTAAGCCGACCATTAAGAATAAACCTACACCAAGAATTAATACTAGCATAGGGACACCCCAAACTAGACTATTAAGACTGGAAATTAAACCCGTTAAAAATTCCATAATAATTTCTCTCTGTTGTAATAATTTGTTTATATTTATGTATCAACCTAGCGTTGATTTTATTATTTATTAAATAATCGAAGACTTTCAAAAGAAGAAGAACAAAAGTTTCCAATAGGAAACAAGCTAGCTAATAATATGAGGAATTGCAAGTTTTAAATTGGAATTTATGAGCTTTATTTTTTGCAATTATAATGATTATAAAATAAAGCACTTGTTCTAAAGGAATGATTAATGCTATCTAATACCTGTCTCTTATACACATCTCCGAGCCCACGAGACCTCTCTACATCTC
>OJHK01001408.1_pt1 | contig 11279 bp, 9 predicted proteins | sample 1595161 | NCBI WGS metagenome assembly OJHK01 (sample SAMN05416842, study PRJEB24817) | seawater metagenome | isolation source: Sea water | place: Canada:Atlantic | collected 2013-07 | reverse complement strand
TTCAATCAATGCCTTGCCTCTAAGCCTTTTAATTCTCGCTAAGTGATCAATAAATCAGTCCGATTGGTATAGCAGTCTACTGATTTTTGGTGAAAAAATAACAATAAGAGGCGGTTTCCGCATTGCATATTATGGACAAAGCTACGGCTAAACATTTAATTCCAACCATTTTTACAGCAATTTCTATGATGTTGTTAAGTGGTTGTGTTACCCAAAGCTTTGAAAATAATGAGCCTATTGTAAAAAACCAAGCAAATCGTGATGAAATGGCGGTAACCCGTATTTCCTTAGGATTAGGTTATTTAAAAATGGGTGATATGTCGCAAGCAAAACTTAATCTTGAGAAAGCGAAACGATTTTCACCAAACTTAGTACAAGTACATACAGCTTTTGCCCATTATTATGAGACAGTAGGTGAAGTAGCCCTCGCAAGTGAGTCCTTTGAACAAGCGTTATCCATTAAAGCTGACAGTGCTGATACCTTAAATAATTATGGGGTGTTTTTATGTCGACAAGGTAACGTTGCAGCGGCAGAAGTTCAGTTTCTTAAAGCGATTGCCGTACCTAGTTATTTATTAGTCTCGGAAAGTTATGAAAACCTTGCCTCATGTTATTTACAAAATGATAATTTTGAAAAAGCCGAGATGTACTTAAATAAATCTATTTACCATAGTCCAAATAGATCCGGTACGTTATTTCAAATGGTCCGCTTGCAATATGCCATGGGAAATTACAAGGACGCTAAACTATTTTTACAAAAATTTGAGCGTAGTACGCAACGTTTTACCGCAAATTCTTTATCGCTTGCCTATAAATTGTATTGGAAGTTGGGCCAACGTAGAACTGCAAGAAATTACGCTAATATGTTAGTGAGAATGTACCCGCAATCTTGGGAAGCTAAGCAATATCTACTCAATGAATTGGAGCTGATCGACGCTGATAATTTAGCGAAGAAATATCAACTTAGCCAAAAAGAAAAAAATCGTCATTTATCACAATCTCCTAAGAAGCGTGTCGTTAAACTTTCGCCCAAAAAATCAGTGAATACACCTTATACCAGTAGTGTTAAAACCGTCAAACCGACGGTGAGCTCAACTAATACTGCTAAGCAAGCAAAAGTGGTGATTTCAGCGCCAGCAACATCTACTCCACCTGCACTGATAAAAAGTACCACATCATCAACCTTGGCTTCAACAACAGTATTACTTTCTTCTCAAGTAGCCGGAACTGTTTCAGCAACAGATAAAAAAACAAGTAAACCAACAAATAAACCAACAAAAAATTCTGCAGTAACCACTTCAGAAAATGTAGTAGTGAGTAGCAGTAATACTGATAAAGTGATTCCAGTAGCAACAGAAGTGGCAACAGTTAAGCAAGTGGCTTCAAATACAACTGAACCTACATCAACGCAACCTATACCAGCAAAACGTGATGTGCCTTTGCCTGAGGCTTTGCCAAAAGTAAGCGAAACTAAAGTGGTTGAGACTGAAGTAGTGAAAGCTGAAGTCATCGCGGTTGCAGAAGTACGTAATAATATTGATATGGTTGAGCCTGAATACGTCTTGCACACCGTGATACCTGGTGAGAATTTGTATAGCATCTCTGTGGAATATAATGTCAAACTTAATACATTACGTAAGTGGAATAATATTTCCGAAAAAAATAAAATCCAGATAGGCGATAAACTCTATGTGGTTGATCCTCAAACAGTGAAAAATATTAATGACTAATGATCTATCCTCTGCTTCTAAAGTAGAAAACGAACAACCGACTGATATAACTGAAAAAGTCACTGAACTAGATGAATTTATGGAAGTTTTGAGTCCTGGCGCTATGTTAAGTGAAGCTCGCAAAGCGTTATCACTTTCACAAGAATTCATTTCCAGTAAGCTGAATTTAAAAATAGGACTTGTTGAAGATCTTGAAAATGATATCTTCGATCCATCAATGCCTGTAACTTTCAATCGAGGCTATCTAGCAAATTATGCTAAATTAGTTGGCGTTGAGGTAGAAGATATACTGTCAAGTTATGATGCGCTTGATGCCGCTACGATTCAGCGTAGCGAAATGTTGAGCTTTTCTAAAGAAACATCGAAACAAGCAGAGCATAGCCGTGTTATGTGGTTGAGTTATTTGATCGTAGCTGTTTTTGTTGGTTTAACCGTATTATGGTGGCTGCAAGAGAGCAGACCACAAGCAGATGACTCCTTAACTGTGATTCCAACTTCAGTTCCTGCTGAAGCCGTTAGTGATGATGTTGCAACGTTGAATATTGAATCTTCTTCTTTGGCTGTTGAACCGATAATCGTTAATGATCAGCTAGGTGAAAAAAAAGATGAGGCAGAATTAGCACTAGACAGGACAACTAAAGCGCTAATAAATGATGCAAATAATGATCTTAACGCTTTGGATAATGTTGTAGTAAATGTAAATGATGTTTCTCAAGCTGCAGAATCAAAAGTAGCAGCGATAAGTACCGCAGTGTTTACCTTTAAAGGTGATTGCTGGGTAAATATTTATGATGCAACGGGTGAAAGAATCGCTTGGGGTGTGAAAAAGTCCGGTTATGTAATGACTATACAAGGTATAGCGCCACTGCGTATTACTGTCGGAAAACCAGAATTGGCCAGTATTGTTTTTAATGATCAGCCCGTAGATATGTCGGCGTTTAATGTTGGCAATATTGCTAAATTTAACTTACCTATTGTTGAGTAGTTACTGTGTTAGGGGAATCCTTAATTTAGTTACTACTTAGCATAAAGAAAAATATAAAGAAAAATTATGTTTAAAGAATCACCAATTATACGTCGTGTCTCTCGTCAAATTATGGTCGGTAATGTACCTGTTGGCGGTGATGCGCCTATTACTGTCCAGTCAATGACAAATACATTGACCACAGATGTCGCCGCAACGGTAGCGCAAATAAAAGCACTGGAAGCCGTTGGCGCTGATATTGTTCGTGTTAGTGTCCCGACAATGGATGCTGCAGAAGCCTTCCGTGAAATCAAAAAACAAGTGAAAGTACCTTTAGTTGCTGATATTCACTTTGATTATCGTATTGCCTTAAAAGTTGCCGAATACGGCGTTGACTGCTTGCGAATTAATCCAGGTAACATTGGTAATGAAAATAGAATTCGCAGTGTGGTTGAGTGTGCTCGAGATAACAATATCCCTATTCGTATTGGTGTCAACGGTGGTTCATTAGAGAAAGATATTCAAGAAAAGTATACTGAGCCAACGCCGGAGGCTTTGTTAGAGTCGGCTATGCGTCATGTTGATATTTTAGATAGACTCAATTTCAATGAGTTTAAAGTAAGTGTTAAAGCGTCTGACGTTTTTTTAGCGGTTGAATCGTATAAATTATTAGCAAAACAAATTGATAACCCATTACATTTAGGCATTACCGAGGCCGGCGGCTTACGCTCTGGTTCGGTAAAATCATCCGTTGGTTTGGGCTTATTATTAGCTCAAGGAATTGGTGATACTTTACGTATTTCTCTCGCGGCTGATCCGATTGAAGAAATTAAAGTGGGCTTTGATATTTTAAAGTCACTGAAGTTACGTAGCCGCGGTATAAATCTTATTGCTTGCCCAAGTTGTTCTCGTCAAGAATTTGATGTGGTATCGACAGTCAATGCATTAGAACAACGTATTGAAGATATTATGACACCCATGGATGTCTCAATTATTGGTTGTATTGTTAATGGTCCAGGTGAAGCGATGGTCTCAGATCTTGGCTTAACAGGTAGCAGTAAAAAAAGTGGTTATTACTTAGATGGCATACGTCAAAAGGAACGCTTTGATAATACTGATCTTGTTGACCAATTAGAACAACGCATTCGCGCTAAAGCACGTTCAATGAGTGAACGTCTTGATGAAAAAAACAAAATTGATATCCTAACAAAAGATTAAAACGGACGTTAACTTATCGTGTAAGGCAATTAAAACACTATAAGCACCATGGTTTATTCGATTCGCATTATTAGGTATACTGCGCGCTGCGCAATTTTAACACAGCATTAAGTGCCAGAGAGTGAGCCCAAAAGGGCTATGCTGCTCGGACTTATAGAAAAATAAAAAGAGAGAACAGCTCAGTGGCTAAACAAAAGGCTCTACAAGCGATACGTGGCATGAATGATTGCCTTCCAAGTGAAACGAATATTTGGCAAATGGTTGAAACAGTACTGCGCCGTGTTGCCAGTAACTACGGCTTTGCTGAAATTCGCATGCCGATTGTTGAGTCAACAGCGCTATTCAAACGTGGTATTGGTGAAGTGACCGATATTGTCGAAAAAGAAATGTACACTTTTGATGACTTAAATGGCGATAGCTTAACATTACGCCCAGAAGGTACTGCAAGTTGTGTCCGTGCGGGAAATCAGCATGGCTTATTATATAACCAAGAGCAACGTCTTTGGTATATGGGACCTATGTTTCGTCATGAAAGACCACAAAAAGGTCGTTACCGTCAATTTCATCAATTTGGCTTAGAAGCCTTTGGAATTGCGACTCCGGACATTGATGCTGAAATTATTTTACTGACTTCTCGCTTATGGCGGGAACTTGGTATCAATGAATTTGTCACACTAGAGTTGAATTCATTAGGATCGAATGAAGAACGTGCTAATTACCGTGAAGCTTTGATTGCTTATTTGCTTGAGCATGAAGAGCTACTTGATGATGACTCTAAGCGACGTATGCATACTAACCCTTTAAGAGTATTGGATAGTAAAAATCCACAAGTTCAAGAAGCACTCGTTAATGCACCTAAATTATCAGATCATTTTGGTGAAGAAACGCAAACGCATTTTGATACGTTATGTGCTCGTTTAGATGCAGCGGGTATTAACTATGTATTAAACGAGCGTTTAGTGCGTGGTTTGGATTATTATAACCGTACCGTGTTTGAATGGGTTACTACGACACTGGGCGCTCAAGGTACTATTTGTGCCGGTGGTCGTTACGATGGTTTAGTTGAGCAGCTAGGTGGTAAAGCAACACCTGCTTTTGGTTTTGCTTTAGGTATTGAGCGTTTAATCTTAATGCTGACAGAACTAGAAAAAGTATCTAACATCCGTCCACAAGTAGACGCTTATGTGGTTATCTTAGGTGATGATGCACAAGTTGCAGCAAATAAATTAGCTGAACAATGGCGTGATCAAGTACCGGAGCTAAGACTGCAGTGTCATTGTGGTGGCGGCAATATGAAAAAACAATTAAAACGTGCTGATAAATCAGGAGCACAAATCGCGTTAATCTTAGGTGATGATGAAATCACTCAAGAGAAAGTTATGGTGAAATACTTACGCGGACAAAAAGAACAAGAAAGCGTGGAATTTACCCAAGTTTCGAGCTTGTTATCTGAATTAATTTAAAGGCTGTAGGCCAAGGTGAAGTAGTGGAAATTTATCAAACAGAAGAACAACAAGTAGAAGCAATTAAAAGTTATTGGCAACAAAATGGTAATACTATTATCGCGGGTGTTGCACTAGGTTTTGCTGGATTTATCGGGTTTAATCTTTATCAAGATAACAAGTTTGAAGAAGAATTAGTTGTATCAGATAACTATCAAACACTTATCGAACAAAGCGGTAAAGATGCTGAAGCGTTTACTGCGAATGGCGAAAAATTTATCAGTGAAAATGGTAATAATAGCTATGTTTCTTTAACAGCGCTGGCGCTTGCTAAAGAATCAGCTACCCATAAAGATTGGCAACAAGTTCAGAAACAATTAACTACTGCTATTGAATCTGCGCCAACGGATGGTATCAAGGCAATTGCAAGTCTACGTTTAGCACGTGTTCAAGTTCAGCTTGAGCAATTTTCAGAAGCTCTTGCTACGTTAAATAGTAATTTACCTGAATCATTTACTGCTGCTATTGAAGAAATTAAAGGTGATGCTTACCTTCAACAAGGTAAAAATGATCTTGCTCGTAGTGCTTACCAAGCAGCAATTGCTGCCGATGGCATTGCTACAAGCCCAAGCTTACAAATTAAATTAGATGATTTAGCACAAGTATCAACTTTACCTGTTGCTGAAGTAGTTGCCGCTGAACCTGCGGCTAAGTAACCTAAAGAGGTTATTTGGCAAGATTATTTACTTTTGTTAATAAGGCAAACTATGCGTTGTTTTGATAAAAAAATTTTTAAAGGTCTGAGTACTAAAAAAGTACTCGCCATCATTTTGTTGTCTTCAAGCTTATTTGCTTGTTCTTCAAGTGATGAAGAGGACCCTAGCACTAAAATAGCTGAACTCTCCGACTTAGATAATGCTTTTGATGTGGAAATATTGTGGGACCGAAGTGTAGGTGATGGTGTTAATGACTATTTCTCGCGTATAAAGCCTATTGTTGCCTACAACAAAGTTTATAGTGCCAGTCGTGAAGGTGATGTTGTTGCCTTTGATAAAGAGAGCGGTGATGAAGTTTGGCAAGCTGATTTAAGTGATATTCATGACGAACGTAGCTTTTGGGATAGTCGTGTTTCTGCTTTAGTTGCCGGCGGTCCTATCGCGGGTATGAACAAAATATTTGTTGGCACTGAAAATGGTGATGTTTTTGCCTTAGATGCAGAAACAGGTGAGCTCATTTGGCAAGCAAAAATCAAGGGCGAAGTGATTACTGCACCGGCCATTGATTCTGGCATTTTAGTCGTAAACTCTGCTTCAGGCGTACTTAAAGGTTTTGATGCGAATACCGGTGATGAGATGTGGAAGGTTGAACAAGATGTTCCTGCATTAACATTACGTGGCATAAGCACACCGGTGATTGCGTCTGGTGGGGTGTTAGTTGGCTCTGGTAAAGGAGAGTTAGGCGTATACATACTGGATAAAGGCCAAGCGGGTTGGACAACTGAAGTTGGTGAAGCAACAGGTTCAACAGAGTTGCAGCGCGTTATTGATGTTGACTCAGCTCCGGTAGTGTTTGGCGATAAAGTTTATGCCATCTCTGCTCGTGGTAACTTAGTTGCTATCGAATTACAGTCAGGGCGAATTTTATGGAAACGCCAGTATTCTTCATATAGACAAATTGCTGTTCATCGTAATGATATTTTTATTACCAATACTCGTGGTCATATTTATGCCCTTAATCGAGTTAATGGTATTGAGCGCTGGAGTAATGTCGAACTCACGAATCGTAGTGTAACTGGACCTGCAGTGGTTGATGACTATGTTGTGGTTGGTGATTTTGAAGGTTATTTACATTGGCTTAATCAAGAGACGGGTGAAATAGTCTCTCGTCATCACGTTGACAGTAGTGGAATATATTCAACGCCGACAGTCGTTGATGATATAATGTACAGCCAATCTCGTGATGGTGACTTACAAGTTATCGTTACACCAAAAATTGTCAGTGCAGCTCAATAAACTGCACTAGTTTATATACCCAAACTACCTGAAATCTGAACCTTCAAGTGGCTTGGGAATAAGTTGTTTTTTTTTTAATAAAACAACTAAAATTAATAACGGCTCCGATGCAAAGTGCATTAGGAGCCGTTGCTTGTTTTTAGCAATATCATTTTTAACTAAGCTGACTAAGTGGTTTTGCTTTTAAGTTTTGGTATTTAGTTTTTATATTTGTTTGAAAAGCCATGCATTACTCGCTTGCATGGTGATTCTTTTGAGGTGCTCATGCTTCCTGTAGTTGCTCTAGTTGGCCGTCCTAATGTCGGAAAATCAACATTATTTAACCGTTTAACCCGTAGTCGTGATGCTCTTGTAGCCGATTACCCTGGTCTAACTCGCGATCGTCAATATGGTCAAGCTGAAGTAGAAGAACATCCTTTTATTGTTATTGATACCGGTGGTATTAACGGTGATGAGCAAGGTATCGATGTGCTTATGGCTGAACAGTCATTAATGGCGATAGAAGAAGCTGATGCAGTACTCTTTTTAGTTGATGCACGAGATGGCCTGACGGCAGCTGATCATGGTATTGCCGATCACTTGCGTAAACAAAATAAAAAAATATTTGTAGTAGCTAATAAAATTGACGGTATCCATGGCGATTCCGCTGTTGCAGAATTTTACTCATTAGGATTAGGCGAGCATGTTCATCAAATAGCTGCTGCCCACGGTCGTGGTGTTACACAACTTTTAACACTTGCACTAACCCCTCATATTGAAGAGCTTGGTCAGCCCAAAGCAGAAGAGAATGAAGGTGAGTTTGATGATGCTTTCTTTAGTGATGAGGATGTTGAGTTAACGGAAGAAGAGCTTGCCAAAAAACTTGAAGATGAACCGCAAGAAAATGACAAAATAAAGTTAGCGATCATAGGGCGTCCTAATGTTGGAAAATCAACGTTAACCAACCGAATATTAGGTGAAGAGCGTGTTGTTGTTTACGATATGCCTGGCACAACACGTGATAGTGTTTATATTCCAATGGAGCGTAATGGTCGCGAGTACACTTTAATTGATACGGCTGGTATTCGCCGCCGCAAAAATGTTACTGATGTTGTAGAAAAATACTCAGTGATTAAAACGCTGCGTGCTATTGAAGATGCTAATGTTTGTCTTCTTATTATTGATGCTCAAGAAGGTATTAGTGATCAAGATTTAAGTTTGTTAGGCTTTATTCTCGAAGCAGGCCGTTCACTCGTTTTAGCCGTCAATAAATGGGATGGGTTAGAAGATCATGAGAAAGATCGTATTAAGACTGAACTTGATCGACGCTTAGGTTTTATCGATTTTGCCCGTGTACATTTTATTTCAGCTTTACATGGTACAGGTGTTGGTCATTTATATGAATCAGTTGAAGAAGCGTTTGTTTCGGCAACTAAACGTATTTCAACGGCTATGGTAACCAAAATACTTGATATGGCGGTATTTGATCATCAACCACCTTTACATCAAGGTCGACGTATTAAACTTAAATATGCTCATGCTGGTGGTTATAACCCGCCTATTATTATTATTCATGGTAACTCAGCGAAGAAATTACCTATGTCTTATAAGCGCTATTTAATGAATTATTATCGTAAGTCATTAAAAATGATGGGAACACCTATCCGTATTCAATTTAAAGATACCTTGAATCCATTTGCCGGTAAGAAGAAACTAAACTACACAGAGCAAAAGAAAATTGCTCGTGCTACGCAAGGTTATAAAAAAGACTAGGGTTTACTGCAACGCCCATATAGCCGTTACTAATCAATTGATATATTAAAGAGTTTTTTAACATGTTGAAAGGTAACGGTGATATAAATAGCAAGTTGCAATCAAGCCTTGGTTTTACTAAGGTAACAAACATGCTCCACGTATTATCTTATCGAAGAATATGGCTGAACCAGAAATCTTAATTGATCCAACTAAACCCTCTGCACGTAATTTGTCTTTTCTCAAAGCGGGTGCGCCGATTATTATTGATATCTCTACACCTGCAGGTCAAAAAAGAAAGTTTAATACTTACTTTATTGGCTACTTGCCTAAAAAATATGTGTTAATTGAATACCCTGACTCATCAAAACTGGGTGCTTTTTCTCAATACATTGGTCAAGGTACTGTGATTACGGTTCGTGGTCTTATTGAAGGTCGAGACGGTGCAGCGGTTGCTTTTATTAGCACTGTTAGACAAACCTTACAAATTCCCTCTCGCATTATGGTGTTAGACATTCCAAATACCGTGACATTGCAGCAACTGCGTTCCTCTGTTCGCATTGAAACTCAGATAGTTGCGAAAGTTAAAATTGATGATGTTTACTGGCAAACAACCATGACAAATTTATCTGTTAATGGTGGTCAGTTAGATATTATCAACGGTGAAAAGTTGGTACTGGCGGAAGATAAAATCATTGAGATTTTAGTAGAGACAAGTAAAGGTGAGGACAATATTAAACTTAACGCGACCGTTTGTAATTTTAAACAACAAATTGATGGCGTATCGTTTGGTGTTAAATTTAATGAAGTGAATAAGCAGCAAGTAATAGAGTTACTCTATCAAGCTTTAGCTTGAGACAATACAGTTTTTCCCTGCTGATTTTGCTTTGTATAAAGCTAAATCAGCGCGTTTTAGAATAGTATCGACATTATCCTTCTCATTGGCAGAGGTCACACCTAAACTAATGGTCACTTGCTGCTGGGCATCTTGGGCTAATTGATTACTTTGAGCAACCTGTGAGCGTAATTGTTCAGCAATGATCTGAGCTTGATTAATATCAGAGTCGATTAACAGAATAATGAATTCTTCACCGCCCCATCGTGCAACAAAATCACTTTTTCTAACATTACTGTTTAATGTTTTCGCTAAAGATATTAGTACTTTATCGCCAACGTCATGTCCCTTAGTATCATTAACGTATTTGAAGTTATCAATATCAATAAATACAAGAGAAAGCTGACTATTATTTCGCTCTTTGAGCAATAACAACTTTGTTAATTCTTCATGAAAACAACGTCTGTTTGGTAAATCAGTTAGATCGTCATGACTGGCCAGTTTATCAAGTTTCAAATGAATTCTTCTTACGTATAGCACAATGATAAAGCTGATAAGTAAGGTTATGATTGCTGATAACAGTATATTGAGATAAAAGGTTTCTTCTGCAGCCTGAGTAAAGTTATTAACTTTGGCTTCAACAATAAGGTACAAATCTAATTCATCGATGTATTTTCTATTAAGTAAAAAATCCTCTCTCGCTTGTGTGTAGTCAAACACCTTACTGCCTTTACCAATAATGTCAGAAAGTTGGTTAGCTAATTCTGGAATATCACTAAGGTTTTTTAATTTTTTTACATTTTGTTCAGCAATGACAACCTTGCCATTCGCATCGACAAAGTACACTGAAAACTGATAACGTTGCCTGAAGTCTTTTAGCATGTCATTGATATAAGAAGTCTTCAGACCAACACCTGTAGCCCCGATCATATGATAATTATTATTAAGGATTTTATGGTTAATAAACATGATGAGTTCACTCCCCATATTCGTGTTGTAATCGATATTGATTTCGTTTAATTCAGATGCTTTTTGAAAGTCTAAATACCACTGGCTATTAGGGTTTTTTTCATCAATTTTATCCAGCATTCCTTTCGCAGAGTAATAATTTCCGCTTTTATCAGACACTAAAAATGCAGTGAACATTTGGTATTTATTTTGAATGGTTTCTAAATAACGTACTATTTGCTGTACGTCATCTTCTTCGTCAGATAACCAGTCTATTAAAAAAGTATCGTGCGCCATCATAGAGGCTATCAAATTGGGTTCTATGATGTTTTTCTGAATTTCAGTATAGATACTGTCTCTTATACACATCTCCGAGCCCACGAGACCTCTCTACATCTC